>Ga0315298_1000292_pt1 | contig 100543 bp, 70 predicted proteins | sample WHS_1_MG_FD_203077 | JGI IMG/M metagenome (GOLD analysis project Ga0315298, IMG submission 203077) | Extremophilic microbial mat communities from Washburn Hot Springs, YNP, Wyoming, USA - WHS_1_MG | ecosystem: Environmental > Aquatic > Thermal springs > Hot (42-90C) | place: USA: Wyoming...
GTGCGGGTTTCTACGCCCAAGCCGCCCAGCTTGCCGTGGAAATCGCCGGTGGCGAAAACGTGGCTCTCGTGGGCGCGCTGCAGCGATGGGATGCCGACGGCAACCCCACCCGCAAAGTCAATCCCAAGGCGAAAATCGATGCGCCGGAAGTCGACGCCACGGCGGTTCGCCAGGCCTCGGGCCGGTGGGTTTTCAAGAATCTCAAGCCCGCCAAGTACGATCTGGTGATTTTGGCCCGGACGCGCGTGCGGATCGAAGGCTGGGAATACGCCCCGGTGCTGGAGTTCGACCCGTTCTTTCCGCCCACCGCCACTGTGGCCGATGAGGATGTCCGCAGCCAGATTATCGACCACATCCGCAAATCGCCGCAATACGAAAACAAGGTCGAGCCGCTGTACCTGGGCGGCGACGATAAGGCGGTGCGGGTCCTGATGATGCTTATCCGCGACAAGCCCACCAGCTATGAGGCGGATTTCCCTGGGGCGGCGACCCTGCGCTTCGAGATCTGGCAGTATAGCTACCAGTACGGCGGCTGGGCGAAAGAAAAACGCACCCGGGTCATGCACCGCGTGATCCTCCACCGCGACGAACTGCGCAAGTGGACCTGGCTTTGGGACCCAAAGCTGGGGGCCATCGAAGTGGGCGGTGCCGCCAAAACCATCCATTACACCATGCCCGATCCCGCGGAAAAGAAGTTGCGGGGGCTTTACCCGTATTGAGGTTTAGCCGGTGGGCCAGACGCTATCGTAACCGCTGGTACCGTGTGCCACGGCTTCGTAGAAGCCGTGCCCGGTTCCTGCCGCAGCGCACGGCTTGCCTTACGGCAAGCCGTGGCACACGAGGCGCATAAACAAGACCGCTATTCATGAAACTCAAAAGCCTGCCCGAAGACTTTCAGGTCGAGGAACTCTCGGATTTCCTGCCTGATGGTGGCCCGTACGCGGCGTATCGGCTTACCAAGCGCGGCCTGGGAACGCCGGAGGTGGTGGCGGCCATCGCCCGCCGCTGGAAGATCGATCGCCGGCACATTTCCGTGGGAGGCCTTAAAGACCGCCACGCCGTGACCACGCAGTGGATCACCATTTACCACGGCCCGCAGCGCAACCTGGAGCAGACCAACTTCCGGCTGGCGTATCAGGGGCAGGCATCGCGGCCGTTCGCCTCGCAGGATATCGGCGCCAACCGGTTCGTAATCACCCTGCGGGACCTCAGTGCGGCGGAGGTGCGGCGGGCCGAACAGGCCTTGCCGCGTCTGGCCGAGGAGGGCTTGCCCAACTACTTCGACCAGCAGCGCTTTGGGTCGGTGGGAGAGTCGGGGGAATTCGTAGCGCGGGCATGGTGCGTGGGAGAGTGGGAGCGGGCGATCTGGCTGGCCGTAGCCGACCCCAACCCCCACGACCGCCCCCGGCACCGGGCCGAGCGCCGCCTGCTGGCACAACATTGGGGCCAGTGGGATTGGCTCGGCAAGCGCCTGCGGAGTTCGCCTGCTCGCGAGGTGGCGGCCTACTTGGCCCACCATCCCGGCGACTTCCGCGGGGCCCACAAGGTGCTTCCTGCCGAACTGCGGCGCTTGTGCGCGGCCACCTACCAAAGCTATCTGTGGAACCGGCTCTTGGCCCGATGGCTCCGCGACCACTTCGGGCCCGAGCAACTGGCCGACGTGGCGGTGGGCCGCTGGACCCTCCCCTTTCCGCGCCAAATCGATCCCGAAGAACGCCCCCGGCTGGCGTCGCTGGTGGTGCCCTTGCCGAGCGGCCGGGACACACTTCAGGATTGCGAGTTTCGGCCGCTGGTCGAGAAAGTGCTGGCCGGCGAGGGGCTGAATCTCGCCCAGCTCCGCTTGCGCTGGCCGCGACGCACGTTCTTCTCCAAAGGGGGCCGGAAGGCCTGGGTTTTCCCTCGCGGCCTGGAAATCCAAAGCCGCGAGGACGAGCTGGCCCTGGGGCGCTGGGCCGTGGTGCTGCGATTCGAACTGCCCCGCGGCGCCTATGCCACCGTCGTCACCAAAGGGTTGAAGGTGGCGATGCACGAACCCCCATCGCCGCAAGGCTGGCCACCCTAAGCAGGGGCGGCTCAGGGCCGCCGCGTATCCGCTGCGGGCCGGCCGAAACTGCTGTGCGGCCCCCTTTGGTGGTGCTGGACCCGATCTGGCCAATGACCGTGCGCCTTCATGCCCGACGCAATCAGCAGGCATCTGCCCCGCTGGAGCGTGGCTGCCGCGGCGCACCGCGTGCTTCCGCCGATTTGCCTACCGCACCAGCCACACCGGCGAGTACACGTAATAGCTCTGCGGTACGACCGAGGGCGACGGGATGGCGCCACGGGTAACCACAGGCGCCGGCTGGATAATGACCTTCTTGCTCGACATGCTGCCGGTCAGTTTCACGTACATCACCCGCACTCCGGCGAATTTGACGATGGTGTACTGGGCATTGTTGCCCGGGCCGACCACCGACCGGAAGACGGGGATGATCCGCGGCTGGCCGATGATCGAGGCCAAATCGTCCTTCACCCCGGCGCTGATTCCGGTATCGCCATTGAGCTTGAGTTCGCCGTTTTCATCAAAGGCCAATTGCCCGCCGTGATAAGCCAGGTCCTGTTCAGAAATCCCTTCGCGAATCTGGCGGCAGATATCGGCGGTGCTGTTATTGCTGGAGCCGATATCCACCGTGCCGCGATTGCCTGGCGAACCAGTACCTTCGGGGTACATATTGGCTTCCAGGATGCCGTCGGACCCGCAAGTAACCCGGCCGGTGGCGGGGTCGTATCGGTAGTTATCGGCCCCCGAGCCGGCCAGCAGGGCGTTCCACGTCTCCTCATCCAAGGCGAAGGGGAGCAGTTGCAGGTTCTGGCCATTGCCGGGGGAGCGGAAGCCGGCGAAGTTGTTGATGAACGCCGCCGTAGCTTCGGACTGGAGTTCCTGGCTGTTGAGCCCCATGACGCGGGCGAAGAACAGCCCCACGGGCCCATTCTGCTGGCTGGTCCGCCGCACGCGGACCTTCACCGCGTTGAACAGCGAGGGCTGATCGAACAGCAGGTCCACGGAGCCCGTGAAGGGATAGGGGAGCCGGCCGATGGAGGTATCGTCGGCGGCCAGGGCGGGCGCGGCGTTGACCACGGCATTCAGCCCCGCGTACTGGGCCGCGGTGGCGCGGACGGCGGAGGTATCGGGCAGGGTGTTGCCCGGCCCGGTGCTCTCCAACAGCCGCCACGTGGCCGCAATGGCCGCCGCATCGGCCGACCGCTGCAGTTGCGTCTGCGCTACATGCAGAAAGCCCACATCCACGGCCAGGGCCACGATCACCAAAAACGAAAACATCAACAGCACGGTGATGACCACCACATTGCCGCGCCGGCCAGGCACGCGGCGGGCGCTTGAGAGGGTCGAGGGTCGGGACATTGTTTACGGCCTCCACCGGGCGTGTCGCTTGGGGGACTCCCAACGGCCGGGCCAGACCGGGCAGCACCCCCGTGTCGCGACACGCCCGTACCACTTGAACCGAAGTTGACTACGGTTGATGCACCACCCGCGCGGTGCCGTCTTCCAGCACCATGCCGTTGGAAAGCTGGTACCGGACGCGTTTGAGCACCAACGACTGCACGCGATTGCCCGCAAATCCCACGCCGGAGTTCCGTACCGACACCTCGGGGCTGTAGCCGTTGAGGTTGGTCAGGCTGGTGGGTACGGACAGCTTCAAATACCCCTGGCCGCCAAAGCTTCCCCACGTGGTGGAAGTGCCGTTAACCACTTCGAATACCACGCGGCCTTCCGCCAGGCGCATCACCTGAGTCCAGCGTACCGTCTCACCCGCCGTGGACATTACGGTGGACGCAGGCCCCGGCGACTGCGCCACCGGCTGCTCGCCATTCCACGTCTGGACCTGCAAGCCGCCCGGCTGAAAACTCGGCAGGCTGCGATGATTGATCTCGAACGTGCCATACAGGCCCGCCAAGTCCGGGCGAGGCGAAATGGTACACGTAACCTGCGGTCCTGTGCTTCCTGCGTCGGGCGTGGCTACCACCAGTTCCCAATCTTCTTCCACCCGCACCACGGCCGGCGACTGAGCTGCCGCCACCGCGGCCCAACCTGCCACCGCGGCGAAGACCGCCACACATAGCCATCGCCCCGAGCGCATACCGAGTGCCGCGTGAGAACACATGAGCGTCTCCTCCAAACGAAGAGAACTTTCAGACACGCCGGCGGACGGGTCAAAGACAAGCCCGGACGCTGCCGGCACCCACCCGCCTCCACCACGATTGCCTTGCTTGCCTATTAATAAACGTAGGTCGATTTTGGGGGCTAGTCAAAAAATTCCAGCCGGCCCACCGCCCGGCAAGCCCATACAGAAGTGCACTGGAATCGAGCTGTCGCACGGCCAGGGAAGCCGGCCTTTGGAAGGCGGTCCCTCGATTCCACTTTGGCAAACCACAGGCCAAGCAAACGGGCACGGCCCGGTGTTGCCCCGCGTCTGGTTGCGCGGCTTTTCCACCGTTTGCGGGACTTACGCCCCGCCTGCCCTCAGCTTTCGGCAGTCTGTGAGTATCCTTTGAGGGGCGGCCCCGGCTCGCCAAATGCCCGCCTTTGCTATTGTTCGGGCACGGGGGCCAGGGCATCAATAACGCGGCGCGAAGGCTTTTTGGCCACGGTGCGGTAAAGGGGGAGGTGCCGGTAATAGACTTGGAGGGTCATCAAGGCCATCCCCGTGGCGTACAGCCGGCCCCCGCGGTTGCCGTAGTCGGTCCCCTGGGGATTCCAACTCCCGGCCCGGTGGCCTGTCTTTTCCTGAGTGCGAATGAGATGCTCGCGCATTCGGGCGTTCCACAGATCGAACTCCTCGCCCTCCATGTGATGCAGGACCTGGGTGGCGTAATAGTAGTAATAGATCGGGCCGAGACTGGTGCCCGACTCGGGAGGCAGGTTCTTCATGATTTCCTTGCAGCCGGCCACCAAGTCGGGATGGTCTTTCTTCCACTTCAGCAAGTACTGGCGGGTGAGCAGTCCGGCGGCCGTGGTGGAGATGCGCGGCTTTTCGCCGGGGAGATAGGAATACTGGGATTTTTCCGCTCCGGGCGGGCCGGCAGCGCAGGAATCGACGAAGCGTTCGGCCCGGATAAGGGGGTCGTTGCCGATGGGCATGCCGGCCAATTGCCCGGAGCGAATCGCCAGGAACTGCCATCCCACGGCCGACATGTCGCCGGGTTGCCGCGGCTGGTACCGCCAGCCTCCTTCCTTATGCTGGGCCTGGGCAATGAAGCGGATGGCCCGCTGCGCCGGCAGTTTCAGCCGCTCTTTCCACCGGTCGCCCGACAGACCGAAAGCCTCGCACAAAGCGATTGTGCCGGCCGCGTGCGCATACATGTTGGTACTCAGCCGGCCGTCCTCCGTGGGCTTGTCGCTTTTGACCTGCCGTTTGACCAGAAAGGCGATGGCATCCAGCACGCGGCTTTGGTACTGGGCCAATTCCGGCGGCTCTTCGGGCGCCTGATCGATGGCCACCCCGGCACCCAAGAATGCCAGCACGCCAAAGGCGGTGCCCGCCACGTCGTCGTCCTCCACGTCCTTCTCGAAGTTGGCGTCGCGGCAATTGCAGTTTTCGGCCTCGGCATCATAGGCCTTCAGCGACCACGCGCCATCGCTCCGCTGGTGGGCGGCCAGCCACTTCAGACCTCGCATCACGGCCGCTTCGGACTCGGCCGTGCCCCCGTACGCCTCCAACAGCGCCTTTTTAGCCCGGGCCGTCAGACGCCCGCCAAACGACCCCCGGCGCAAAAGCGGCATCGTAGGGTCGTCGAGCACTTCGCTGGGGAAGAACCCCTCTTCGGCCCCTTTGACCCGTACCACGATCGGCTCCGAATACGTCATCTGGCCCCCTTTGGCCAGCACCCGCGCCGTGCGGACCCGCTTGGCGGCGTTCTCCTCGGCTACGATCTCCAAAGCCACGCTTCGCTGGTCGGGCGACACCTTGACGCCGGCGACCTTTACGCCTTCGGGCAGGTCCAGCGGCGCGATCTCCAAAGGCCCCGCGTACCCCCGGCGCTCGATCGGCAGCTCGATCTTCTGCTTCCCGCCCGGCCGAAGCGTAACCACCCGGAACGCCTGCACCCGGAACGGCGTGCGATTGACCTCCACCGGCACCTCGACGGACACGGTCCGCCCCAACACGGTGCCAATCACTTGCACCGGCTGTTTGGCGTCCGGGGCATCCGGGGCTGCCGAAATCTCCAGCTTCGTGGCGTTTTGGTTCGCCTCCAGCCGGGCCGCTTTGGCCGAAACGCCCTTGGGAAGGTTTTGCACCGAAAGCTCCAAGGGCCCTTGGAAGCCGCCGCGCTGGACAGCTAGCTCTACGGTGGCCCGACTGCCCGGCTGAAGCAACACCGGCTTGACCGGCGCGAACGTGGGCAGCGCCACCCGGGGGATGCTCAACGCAAAAGTCTTTTCCGCCTGGCCCTGGCCCACTTTGACCGCCACCTTCACCGTGGCCTTTTCCTCTTGATCGCCCAACTTCGGATCAGCCGCCAGTTCAATGCTCGCTTCGGTCTTGTCGGCAGGCAGCTCGCTTACTTTTGCAGTGACGCCTTGCGGCAGGCCGGACAACTGGAACTGGGCCGGCCCTGTGTGCCCACCCCGGTGGATCGTAACCTTGAGGCTCGTGGAGGAGCCGGCGGGCAAAGTAACCGGCGCGATGTCGGCGAGGGTGACGGGGGCAGGGGGAGGAGGCGGCGCGGGTGGCGGAGCCAGGGCAGGGGCCTGCGCCGGCTTGGGGGGCTCCGAGCGACCGCACCCCCAAAATCCCACCACCACCGCCAACAATACGCCCACCGCCCAGCAGCCCCCTCGGTAAGAGAATCGCCACCCTTGGCTCCGCGTCTTCTTTGGGACGACCAACGTGTTCACGGCAACACCTCTGACAAGCACCAGGCAGCACAGAAAAGAACGCCCATGGCACAGAGGGCGGCACCGGCGCATACGCCGCTACCCGCCAGCCGGCTGCGCCGCCCCGCGTACCAGCCCAATTCGAGCGATTTCGATTTTTGTCAACCGCAAGTTGTGTGTCAACAGGAAGGACACCCCGGCGCGTGTGCCACGGCTTCGCAGGAGAGGTGTGCCACGGCTTCGCAGAAGCCGTGCTTGCCCCGTTGCCCGCCGCACGGCTTGCCTGGCGGCAAGCCGTGGCATACCAGGCAAAAAATACCAGGAACCGGCTTCTTGCGGCACGTCCCCAAGTTAGCTATCGTGGGGTTCCAGCAGCTAACGGGAGCGATCCCCGTGGCCCAGCAGGGCATCCCGGCCGGTGAGGCACGGCGATTTTCTTCGGGAGGAGGCGTGTATGAACGAGCCACGCATTTCGCGACGCAGGTTGTTGGCAAGTGCCGCCGGATTGGTGGCCACCCCCTACGTAATCACCACGGCCGCCTTGGGGAATGCGGAGCAGACGCCCGCCAGCGAGCGGGTGACGCTGGGGCACATTGGTACCGGCGGCCAGGGGGGTTTCTTGTTCCGCATGTTCCAGGCCTGCAAGGGCTGCCAGAGCGTGGCCGTCGCCGATTGCTATTCCGATCGCCGTGAGGCCTACGCCCGGATGTGCGGCGGGAAGGCCTACCGCGACTTCCGCGAGCTGTTGGCCCGAAAGGACATCGACGCGGTGGTGATCGCGACCCCCGACCACTGGCACGTGCCCATCGCCTTGGCCGCCGCCCGGGCGGGAAAAGATACCTATGTGGAAAAGCCCCTGGGCGTGACAGTGGAAGAATGCCTGACGGCCAAACGGGTGTTCGCCGAGACCGGCCGGGTCTTCCAGTACGGCACCCAGCAGCGGAGTTCGTCGCACTGCCGTTTCGGCTGTGAGCTGGTTCGCAGTGGCCGCATCGGCAAGGTGCATAGCCTGGAAGTCGTCGCCCCGGACGGCGGCTCCGGCGGCTCGACCCAAGTGGTACCCGTGCCTCCGAACCTCGATTACGAGATGTGGTGCGGTCCCTCGCCGGTGCGCCCCTATACCCCTGACCGCTGCAAACCGCCGGGAACCTACTGGATCTACGATTACTCGATCGGCTATCTGGGCGGATGGGGCGCCCATCCCCTGGATATCATGGTGTGGGGCTGCGATGCGGACATCGCCGGTCCCCTGACCGTCGAAGGCACCGGCATCATCCCCACCGAAGGTCTCTACGACACCGTGTACCACTGGGACATGAAGATCGAGATGGCCGGCGGCGTGAAGATGTCCTTCAAGCCCGGCGGCGATTCTACGAAGTTCATCGGCACGGAGGGCTGGGTCCGCATCTGGCGCGGCGGCATCGATGCCGAGCCGAAGTCGCTTTTGACCTCCAAGATCGGCCCCGGGGATGTGCATCTGGTGGAAAGCAAAAACCACTACCAGAACTTCATCGATGCGGTCAAATCGCGCAAACCGCCTGTCAGCACCTTGGAAGACGCGGTGCGGAGCGATCTGATTAGCCAGTTGTGCAACATCGCGGTCCGGGTCAAGCGCAAGATCACATGGGACCCGAAGCAGGGGACTATCGTGGGCGATGCCGAAGCCGCCCGACTGATGCACCGCGACATGCGGGCCCCATGGACGCTGTAGCCGCCGACGGTATCGGGCCGTGCTCCGGCATGGCCGCACCGGGCCCTTGCAGGCGGGGCTGATGGAAGGCCCCAGGCCGGGTCGCGCCGCAGGCCGCCTCGGTTTGCCGTATGAACTCTTTCAGCCGGTCTTTGCCCCGGGCGGGCGTTGGGGAGCCGCCGCGCAGTGCTGCTGGTCTTTCAGTTCCAGGGCCCGGCGGATGGCCAAGGCCAATTCCACCTCGTTGCAGGGTTTAGTGAAAAACTGGAACACCGCCGCCTGGTTGATGGCCGAGATCGCGGTGTCGATGGTCGGTTGGCCCGTCAGCACGATGCGTACCACCTCCGGAAAGTGCTGGGCCACCCAGGCCAGCAGTTCGGTGCCGCGCTGGTGGGGCATCTGTTCGTCGGTAACAATCACATCCACAGGATGCACCTTGAAGATCCATCGGGCCTCCTCGGCCGAGCGCGCCGTGAGGATCCTATAGGGTTGGCGGCGGAGGACCCGTACCAGGCCCAAGAGCACGTTTTCGTCGTCATCGACCAAGAGCACGGTGTGGCCCATGGGGCTTCTCCTGCGCAGGGGGTCACGCGGTTTCCGTGGGGCACGCCAGGGGTGCTGGCACAGCGACCATGGGGCTGCCGGTCCCCGCGGGGGCGCCGTGGTCGGCCGAGGGCAGGCGGAGGGTAACCCGGGTCCCGCCGAGGGGGCTTTCGCTTACCTCCACCGATCCGCCGTGTCCTTGGACCACCACGGCATGAACAAAGGCCAGTGTGCGTTGGGGCAAGCCATTCGGTGCCCGGGAGGGAACCAGGGGATCGAAAAGCCGATCGCGCTGGGCAAGGGGGATGGGCGGGCCGTCGTCGTCCACCTCGATCACCGCATGACCGGGTTCCCCGCGCGTGCACAACCTGACGCGCGTGCGGCCAGCGGTGCGGCTTCCGGCGGGTGGCTGCCCGTTGGCGGATTCGGGGGCCGCTGCCGCCCCACGCACCAGTTCCACCACGGCCTCGGCGATTGCGCTGGGCAGGCAGGAGACGGGGGGCAAGCGGGGGTCGAGGTCGGCCTCTACCTCGGCGGTCTGGCGCCACTCGAGCCGGCCGACTTCCAGCGCGTTGCTTACCACTTCGTTGAGGTCGGCCAGCGTTTTTTGGGTCTGGCCATGAGAGGCGAACTTTTGCACGGCGGCTACCACCCGCGACACTTCTGCCACTCCCGACAGCGCGTCGGCGATGGCCTGCGGAATATCGCGGCGCAGTTCGTCCAACTCGGCCGCCGCCAGGGCATCCCACACCGCCTGGACCAGCTCGGGGCGGGCAGCTCGTACTTCGGGGGCTTCGGCCAGCCGTCGAAAGGCTTCCAGAACGGCTCCCATCTGATGGCACGCCGCCTGCAGGAAACGCAGGTTATCGGTAACGTATTGGTTGGGTGTATTGATCTCATGCGCCAGGCCGGCGGCCAGCCGGCCAAGTGCTTCCAGGCGCTGCGCCCGCAGGGTCTGCGCTTCTAACAGCTTGCGCTGGCTCAGGTCCACACTCACCTGGGCCACCAGGCGTGTGCCGTCTCCTTCGTGGAATGGAAAGCTGATGACTTCCACGGGGCGGTCCGGTTCGCCGGGGAACACCCGCTGGCTGACGACCTGCTGGCCGGTCTGCAGGGCGCGCCGCACGCCGCAGTCCTGGCAGTGGGTATCGCGGCCGCAGAAATACTCGTAGCATTTGCGGCCGGCCGGATCGCCGTAAAGCCGCCGGCGTGCAGGGTCTATATAGCGCACGTTCAGGTCGGCGTCGATCACATCCAGTCCGGTGCGGGTGGCTTCGAGCACGAACTCGATGCGGCGGCGCAGACTCTGGGCCTCGGCTTCGGCCCGGCGGCGCTCGGCGATCTCCTCCAACAAACGGCGATTGGCACTGGCCAGGGCGTCGCGGTGCGCCTTGATCCGCAGACCGCTGCGAAGCCGGGCGGCCAGGACCTCCTTGGAAAACGGCTTGGTGATGTACTCGTCGGCCCCGGCATCCAGGCCGCGAACCACATCCTTGTTGTCGCTCATCGCCGTGACCAGAATCACGTACAGCCCTTCATGCTGGGCCTTCAGCCGTTGGCAAAGCTCCATCCCATCCATCCCCGGCATCATCACGTCCAACAGGGCCACATCGGGCTGAAACCGTTCAGCCAGAACGAGCCCCTGCTGGCCATCGGGGGCCACCGCCACGTCGCATCCCTGAAGCTCCAATAGACGGACCAGAAGGAGCGCAATATCCGGCGAGTCATCGACAACCAGCACCTTGGCTTTCATCGGCAGATTTCCATGAATGGACGACGCACTTCGTGTGCCACGACTTGCCCGAAGGCAAGCCGTGCGGGGGGCAATAAGCCAAGCACGGCTTCGGCGACGCCGCGGCACACGGGCACGTGCGTCATATACAAAGTCTCTCCCCGGGGCTTAGCACTTGATGGTCGTGAAACAAGGGCAACTGGTCCACGGGCACGAACACCTCGATGGCCGTGCTGATGCCCACGTTGACCAGGTAGTTGCGCAGCCGGGCCCGCAGCGAGGGGGTCACCTCCTGCCCTTTGGCGCAGAGGAGGGTTCCGGCCAGAGAGCGGACATCGGCCGCCAGCACCAGCCCGTCGCGGAGGTCGCTGAACCGGACCTTGCAAATGACATGGGTTTGCGCCACGCCGGTCACGCGGCGCAAGGCAGCCAGGACGTCAGGGTCGTACCAGCCGGGCCGGCTGTGCATCTCGGCCATGGCGTGCTCCTGGCTGCACCCGCTCTGGCACAAGAGGTCCCAGTCCAGAGCGACCTTCAGGATCCGCGAGCCCAGCGGAATATCCTGGCCGTGCCGGTGGTCCAGCGGCACGCCGCCGCCGTTGTACAGTTTTTCCTGATAGGCCACGATTTCCGCGACGGGTTCCAGGCGCGGGATGTTCACCAGCATCGAGTGGCCTTGCTCCGGGTGGCTGTTGTAGATGCGTTCTTCGGCTTCGCTGAGCGGTTCCCGCTGGAAGACCTTGCGGAGGATTTCCTCGGGGACGCTAATGCAGCCGATCTGCGAAAGCAGCGCCGCCATTTCGATCAGCCAGGGTTGCTGTACCCCCAACACCTGGCAGATCTGCCGGACCAGATTCCGCAGGCGCGACGCCCGGCCGAAGGCCAGCGGGTTGACCAGCCCCAGCACGTCGGTCAGCAGCTTGATGGCGCCGCTAAGCGTTTTGGAGAGCAATTCCCGTTCGGCGGTCACCAAGCGGTATTGAGCCAGTCCTGCTTCCAAGGCCTTGGCGAAGGCTTCGGGGGGGCACGGTTTGGTGAGGAAGCGGAAGATCTGCCCCTCATTGACCGCATCCAGGGCCGTCTGCTGGTCGGCGTTGCCCGTAAGCATCATCCGCACCGTGTCGGGTGCCAGTTGTTTGACCCGGGCGAGGAACTCCACGCCGTTGATGCCGGGCATGCGCATATCGGCCACGACCACGGCGTAGGGCCCGCGGCGGGCGACCGCCTCCAGGCCCTCCTCGCCTCCTTGGGCTACGTCCAGGGCGAACTGCTTTCGCAGTGCACGCTGATAGCCTTGGAGGATGTTGGGATCGTCATCGACGCACAGTACACGCTCGCTCATGCTCGATTCTCCCAGGCGATACGCTCCGGCGGCACGATGGCCGTTGACGTCAAGCGGCTGCCTCCGACCAGGTCCCGCGCACCGCCGCCTGGCACCAGGCCGGCAGCCGCTCCAGCCGGGCGAGGCGGGCGAGAAATGGGCGGTCGATATCGGCCTGTTCGGGCCCCCGGCCCGCCTCCAAAGCTTCGACCACGGCGTTGGCCACGTGGACGATGGCCAAGGCGTGGTCGGCCGCGCCGGTCGACTGGCTGGGCGCATGGTGGAAGGCGGCCGACTCTACCAGCGCATCCCCCAGACCCCATAGGCCCAGGAGATAGCCTCCCAGGGCGGCGTGTGTGGCCCCGGCGCCCTGCGCCTCGAGTTGCCAGGGACTGACCCGCTCGGCGCGGGCCGCGGCCAGCAACTGGCTAAAGCGATCGGGCTGCGCGTCGGCCAGCACCCACAGGCCTGCGTCATGCAACAAGCCGGCCAGGCCGATTTCTCCCACCACCACGGGGTCGCGACTTTCGATCTCGGCGATGCGGCGGGCGGCGGCCTGCACCCGGGCCGCATGCGCCACCAAGCTTTCGATCCCTTGGGGATTCGTCTCCAAGGCCAGCGGGCGGAGCACGCCGGGACAGCGGGCCACGGCCTTCAGCGTGTCCAGGCCCAAAAGTCCCGCAGCCCGCCCCAGGTCGCCCACACGCTGCGGCGTGCCAAAAAAGCTCGACGAGACCAGTTGCAGCACCTTGGCCGCCGACGCCACGTCGCCGGACAACAGCTTGGCTATCCCCTCGGTGCTAGGGCGATCCGCCTCCAGTTCTCCCTTCAGCCGGGCGTACAGGGGCGCCGGGGTGGGAAGCGATCGCAGTCGGGAGACCATTTGGCGGTGCCAGGGGTCGGGCAGCCGCGCCCCCAGGCCCGCGATCCGCTGCAAGGTCCGCTTGACGGTCTCCGAATCGCAGGGCTTGGTGAGGAACTGGTGGGCCAGGCCCACGGTCTTGAGCACCGTATCGCGGTCGCACTGGCCGGAAAGCACCACCCGGGCCGCGGCCGGGTGCCGCACCAGGACCTCTTCCAGGAGTTCCGCGCCGTCCATGCCGGGCATGCGCATATCGGTCACCACCACGTCGAACTCGCGCTGGCCCAGGCATTCCAGGGCTTCGGCCCCGCCGGGACAAAAGGCCATTTCCCACTGGTGCCGCATGCCGCGCAGCATGCGCCGCAGCCCCTCCAGCACTTTGGGTTCATCATCCACAAACAGGATCCGACTCATACGCGGGCTCCTCCGACCATGGGCCGCGGAAGCGATCGAGCCATTGCTGGCGGACCTGCTGCAAGTCTTCCAAGGCGCGAAAGAAGGCGGCATGCACCTCGGGATCGAACTGGCCGCCTTTCTCTTCCAGAATGATGCGCAGGGCGTCGTCGCGCTCCAAAGCCGGCCGATAGGGCCGCTGGCTGGTCAGCGCGTCGAACACATCGGCGATGGCCACGATCCGGGCCTCCAGGGGGATTTGTTCCCCGGCCAGTCCCTGGGGATAACCGGTGCCATCCCAGCGTTCGTGATGCGAGAGGGCGATGACCGCGGCTTTGTCCAGCAGGGGGTTGCACTCGGCCATGGTTTGCCCCAAGGGGCCCAGCGGGCCGGGGCGCCATGGGCCGAAGGGGGCGCGGCCCCGCAGGATCCGTTCGCCCAATTCGCAGTGGCGGCGCATGATGGCAGTCTCCGCCGCCGAGAGCGGACCCCGCTTGAGCAGAATGCGGTCCGGAATCGCGATCTTGCCGATATCGTGCAGCGGCGCCGCCAGAAACAGCGTCTCCTGGAACTCGCGGTCCAGCCCCAGGGCCTCCGCGATCTGCCGGCTGTAGTACCCCACGCGCACCACGTGCTGCCCGGTTTCCGGATGGCGATACTCGGCCAGCGAGCCCAGACGCCAGATGATATCCAGCCGAGACTGGGCAAGCTGCCGCGTCCGCTCTTCCACCCGGCGTTCCAGCTCGGCGTTGGCCTGCCGCAAAGCGTCTTGGGCGGCCTTGAACCGCAGCACGCTTTGCAGCCGGGCCACCAGGTCTTCGCGCTGCACCGGCTTGTTCAACAGGTCGGCGGCGCCCAACTCCAACGCCTGGCGCTTGAGCGTCCGGTCGTCCAGGCCCGTAAGCATGACCACCGCAACGCTGCGGGTGGCGGCATGGGCCTGCATCCGCCCCAGCAATTCCAACCCCGATGTGCCCGGCATGCGCACATCGAGCACCGCGACATCGATCGGAGCATGTTGCAGCTCCTCCCAGGCGACCTCCGGCACACTGGCAAAGCTCAACTCCCACTGCCTGCGGTACGGCTCCAACATGCGCCGGAGTCCGTCCAACACTTCGGGTTCATCGTCCACAAAAAGGATTCTCGGAGCCATGGCAGAGGACCTCTCGGAAGGGGACGGGGGACAGGGGACAGGTAACGGGTGACGGGGAACAGGGGGGTCCGAAGAGCTGTGCGCGTGGCTTAGGAATCGGGGGTCTAGCCGGGTGGGGGTTGCGGGTCGATGGGAATCCGCACGGTAAATGCCGTGCCCACGCCCTCCTCGGTCTGAAAAGTGATGGTGCCGCCGTGGCGTTCCACGACGATGGCCCGAGCGATGGCCAGCCCCTGCCCGGTGCCTCGCCCAACCTTCTTGGTGGTGAAAAACGGATCGAAGATTCTGCCTCGGATGGACTTTGGAATACCGGTGCCGGTGTCGCGGACCACAATTTCCGCCCAGCGGCCGTCCCGCCGGGTGGAGACGGTAATCGTTCCCTTGGGTCCCTCACGCCCTCCCGCCTTGGCCTCGATGGCATGCGCTGCGTTGACGATCAGGTTCAGGAAGACCTGGTTCAGGTCGGCCGGCAGGCAGGTCACTGGGGGCAGGTCGGGGTCGAAGTCGGTGACCACGTCGGCCACGTACTTCCATTCGTTGCGCGAGACGGTCAGCGTGCTGTCCAGGGCGCGGTTGAGATCCACAGCTTGCTTTTCATCGCTGCCGGGGTGCGAGAATTCCTTCATCGAGCGGACGATCTTGGTCACCCGCTCCACCCCTTCCAGCGACTGGCAGATGGCTTTGGGGATTTCCTCCAGAAGATACTCCAGATCGGCGGAGTCGGCGGCGGCCGCAATCGCGTCGGCCACTTCTCCCAGGGCCTCCGGGTCGTCGCGGACCTGGGCCACCCGCAGGCAATCCTCCAACATCTCGTTCAGGTCGGTCATGGCGTCCCGCAGGAACCGGATGTTGTCGCCGATGTACTGGGTAGGCGTATTGATCTCGTGGGCGATACCGGCGGCCAGTTGGCCGATGGATTCGAGTTTCTGCGCCTGGGCCAGTTGCTGCTGGAGCCGTTTCTGCTCGGTGATGTCGGCGAAGGTAACCACCGCACCGCTGGTCTTTCCCCGATCCCGGATGGGCATGCAGGTATAACGGGCGGGAAAGGTGGAATCGTCGCGTCGCGGCAGGACCACCGTCTCCAGGCTGCGGGGCACACCGTCGGCCAGGGTGTGTTCGATGAGCGCCGCGGGATCGGCTGGCCCTGGGGCGGCGCTGGTGAGCCCGAGCACGTCGCGGCATGGCCGGCCGATCAGCTCTTGGGGTTCGTACCCCAGCATCTTCGCCCCCGCAGGGTTGATGAAGATGAAATTCCCCTGCGGATCCACGCCGAAGATGCCCTCGCCGGCCGAGTTGAGGATGAGGTCGTTCTGGAGGTGCAGGCGGCGGAGTTCCTCCTCGGCCCGTTTCCGTTCGGAAATGTCGTGGGCCAACACCGTGAAAATCCGCTTTTCGTCCACGCACGTGGTGCTGATGGCCACCTCCAAGGGGCAGGTGCTGCCGTCCTTGCGCACGGCGAGGACCTCGCGGCGCAAGGCGCGGTCCTGGCAGTCGCCGGGCTCCAGGCGCGGCAGCGGCCGGCCGCCCTCCGCCTCGTCGCGCAAGAAGGGCAAGAGTTCATCCAGCGGCCTGCCCCGCGCCTCCTCCACCGTGTAGCCGAAAATCCGCTCCGCCGCCGCGTTGAAGGTTTCGATGCGGCCTTGGTCGTCGGCCACGAGGATGCCGTCGGCCGCCGTGCGCAGCACCGCGTCCATGCGCGCGTGATAGGCCAGTTGCTGGCGGATCCGCTCTTCGCGCTCCTGGATCACCCCGTTGGTCGCCTGACGATGGCTGCTGCGGAGCGTGGCGTGCTCGCTTTGCAAGTGGCGGAGCCGCGTGTGCGCCTCGGCCGCCGCGGCTTTGGCCTGGATCGCCACCCAGGCAGCCCGCGCACAAGCCACCAGCGCCGGCCGGACCACCCCCAGGTGCTCCTGCCAGTCTGGCCCCGGTTGGAGAACTATGCCCAGAAATCCCCTTTCCTCGGGCATTTCCAGGGGGATGGCAACCCCCAGGCGCTGGCTCCCAGCGGCGGGAAGGACCCCCATCCCGCCCGGCGACACGCAGCCCCCTTGGGCCAGCCGGCGGCAAAGGCTTTCCAGCGCCGGCCGGTTCCATCCCTCGGCCACAGAGGCTGTGGCTATCAGGCGCCCGTCGGGCCGGCAGAGCATCAGCCCCTCGCAGGCCAGCGGCCCCAACACGCCGCCCAGGCCCGCCAGGACTCCGGTGGGGTCCAGAGGCAGTTCCTGATCCTCCACGAGATCCGACAGATCAAGAACGGTGTCGCTGAGCGCCATGGCTGCCAATGTCCAAAAGGGTTGCGTTTTCCGCCAACTCGCGGTCCAGGTCCTGTGCGATGACCACCAGGTCTTCCTTGCTGAGCGAAAGGTCTTCCAGCACCCCTCGCCCCAGCCGCGCCGCCTTCAGGCCCACCGAGGTGATCCCCTTGCACGTACAAATGGCGTTGGCCACCTCCACGCACAAAAGGATCACCCGCGCATCGCCCCGGTAGAGTTCCGAGGCGTGGTGGTAGCGGATGGCTGCCCGGGCACCCTCGGGGAAGCGCCACTGCTCGGCCAGGCGAGCGCCCAGGGCGGTGTGGTCGAACCCCAGGTGCTCGTGCTCCACCTGCGTCAAGGGGCGGGAGCCGTCCAGGGACTCCAACACTTTCACAAAGCCGCGGTGCACGTGCTGGTCTTCCAGAATGATGCCGATGTCGTGGAGCAGGCCGGCCAGGAACACGTCCTCGAAGGCGGCCAGCCGAATCCGCATGGCAAGCAGCCGGCCGCACACCCCCACCGAGACGAGGTGCCGCCATAACGCGGACCGGCGGTACGGCCCGATGGCCTCGTCGCTTTTAAACAGGTCGGCAATTTGCGCGGCCATGGCTAAGTTGCGGACCTGTTTCATCCCCAAATAGGCGATTGCCTGCTGGAGATTAGTCACCTTAGTCCGCAGCCCATAGGCCGCCGAATTGACGCACCGCAACACCTTGGCGCACAGGGCGGCATCGGATTCCATGGCCCGCTTTAGGTCGCCCGGCCCGGCATCCGGGTTGCTCGCCACCTCCATCACCCGCAGCGCCACATGCGGCAGCGTCGAAATCTGGTCGATCCGCCGCGCCACCTCGTCCAACGAGGGGCGATCTGCCGATCGGCCCACGCCACAGGTCACTGTATTCATCGTCAGGCCTCCTGCTTCGGGCTGAATAGCCCAAGCTGCAAAAAACCGTGGTTCCTCCGCTCCCCAAAGCGCGCCTTGTCTGTTCCTAACCGCCGGGTGTCAGCGATTCCGCACCCGCCTGCTTTCTTCGGGTTGGACTGCAACCCGTCGGCCATGCGCGCCGCATTTTCAAACCATCCGTCATAACCGAAAGGGCCACGATCTTTTCTCACGGGAAGCTGACCGAAGTCCTTCCTTACCGCCCGAGGCGGCAAAACATGCCCGCGCGGCGCCTTCCTTAATCGCGGGCATACAACCATAGCACGTGGCAAGTCCACAGGTCGTCCGGCACTGACGGAAGTGCGCAAAGGCGTTGGCAGGCAAGCCGTTCGCATCGGTTGCGCCTTGCGGATCGCGCGGCATTGGCCGAGTGCACCGGTTTTACGGCGAGAGTGTGCACAATCCAGCCAGGCGGCCAACTGCGGCGACCCCAAAAGCAAGCACTTTCTGCTACGGCTGCGAGCAAATACCGACCCTGCGGGCTGCCTTGACGGCCCGCATGGCAGCGATCATGCTAAGATCGCACTTGGCCACCATCCCTGCGGGCGAACATAAGGAAGCGACTGATGGTTCAGAGCCGATCTTTCCGCGAACAAAGGCCAGTTGGCCACTTTTGCCTGCGGGCATCGCACTGGAGTCGTTGTGCACTCTGGCTTGGTTTGCTGACGACGGCGCTAGTGGGGGCCCCGGCGATGGCCGAGGATTGGCCCGCTTATCAGCACGACGCCGCGCGAAGTGGCATAACTTCCGAACAACTCGTTTTTCCGCTTGCCGAGGCGTGGGTGTTTCAGCCGCGATTCGCCCCGCAGCCAGCGTGGGAGGGCCCCAAGGAGCAGCCCGTGGAGGGGATTCTCGAGTTGCGGCGGTATCATTTCGACGATGCGTTTCAAGTGGCGGTGGCCGAGGGACTGGTCTTTTTCGGCTCGTCGTCGGAGAACAAGCTTTTCTGCCTGGACGCAGCCAGCGGCAGTATTCGCTGGACGCGGCTCGTGGGAGGGCCGATCCGCTTGGCCCCCACGTGGGCCGACGGCCTGGTGTACGTGGCCTGCGATGATGGCTACGCCTACTGCTTCGAGGCCAAAACCGGCCAGTTGCGGTGGCGGTTCCATGCCGCCCCGGAGGAGCGGCGGGTGCTGGGCCACGGGCGCATGATCTCCCTCTGGCCCCTGCGCGGCGGCGTGCTGGTGGACAAAGGGGTGGCATACCTGACCGCGGGCATCTTTCCGGCGGAAGGGATATTCCTTTACGCCCTAGACGCCAAGACCGGCCGGGTCATCTGGCGCAACGACACCTGTGGGGAAACACCCCAAAGTGGCATCTCGCCCCAAGGGTACCTGTTGGCTTCGGCGACGACGTTGTATGCGCCGCTGGGCCGGGTATCGCCCGCGGCCTTCGATCGCCAGACCGGCCGGCTGAAGTACCAGACCTACTTCGGCAAGACGGTGGGGGGGAGCTATGCCCTCCTGCATCCCACCAATGACGCAGGAAAGTCGGCCGCCGCAGGGGGCAGCTATGCCTCGGTGGCCGGAGAAGAAGTTTATACCGGCACCGAAGAATTAGTGGCCTACCAGGGCCAAACGCGGGACCTGTTCGCTACCTTTCCGGGGCGGAGGATCGTGGTTGCGCCCCAGGTGGCCTATCTGGCCACCGGCACCGAGCTGGTGGCCCTGGATCGGGTGAAATACCCTGCCATAAGCCGGCGGCTCCGCGCGTTGCGGTCTCGGCGCCAGCAACTTCAGGAGGTGCCGGCCGCACGCCGCACCGAAGCCCAGCGCCAGGAACTGGAATCGCTGGCGGCCCAGATTCAAAAAGCGCAGGAAGAGGCGGCCGCTACCACCCTGTGGCGGCTGTCCAGCACGCATTGCGAAGCCATGATTCTGGCCGGCCGGACCCTGGTGGCCGGCGGCGCGGGTGAAGTGATGGCGGTGGATACGGCCACGGGTCGGCCCGTGTGGCGGGCCAAGGTGGATGGCGTGGCCAAGGGCTTGGCCGTGGCCGGCGGCCGCCTGGTGGTCAGCACGGATCGCGGCCCGATCTACGGTTTCACCCCTGGCGGACCTAGGACACCCCAGGTGGTCCGTGAGCCGGCCGACTCGGAGCCGGCCACCGCGCCGGCGGCAGCGTTTGTGGAGCGGGCGGCCGAAGCGATCCTCCGGCAAAGCGGGGTGCGCCGCGGCTACTGCCTGGTGCTGGGGGTGCAGCGCGGGGAGTTGGCCAAGGCACTGGCTCGGCAGAGCGAGCTGATGATCTACTGCGTTGCACCCGACGACGCCACCACCGACCGCGTCCGACAAATGCTGGACCGGGCCGGCTTGTACGGGGCGCGGGTCTCGGCCGACACGTGGCCATTGGACCGCGTCCCCTATGCCGACTATTTCGCCAACCTGGTGGTTTCGGAAACCGCGCTCTTCGGCGGGCCGTTGCCTCCCGCCGGCGAAGTGCTGCGCATGCTGAAACCCGAAGGGGGCGTGGCCATGCTTGGGCAGCCGGAGCCGGACGCGGCGGCCCGGCAGGCCGGCGTTCGCCCGCTGTCTGCCGAGGCGCTGCGCCAATGGCTGGCCGCAGCCCCTGCCAGCGCAGGTTACACTATGGAGCACCAAGGCCCTTGGGTCCAAATCCGCCGGGGAGCGATTCCGGGCGGCGGCCAGTGGACCCACTTGTATGGCAACCCGGGCAACACGGGCTGCGGCAACGATCGGGCGCTGCGATGCCCGCTGGGGGTGTTGTGGTTTGGGCAGCCGGGACCGGCCCAGATGGTCAATCGCCATGCCCGGGCCGCCGGCCCCCTGGCCGCCGCAGGCCGATTGTTTGTCCAAGGCGAGAACGTGGTGATGGCCTATGACGCCTACAACGGCCTGAAGCTGTGGGAAGAGCGGATTGCCGGGGCCAAGCGGGAAAACGCCTCGCACGACGGCAGCAACCTGGCGGCCGACGACCGCTCGCTGTTCGTAGCCGTCGGCGACCAGTGCCTCCGCCTCGACGCCCAGACGGGCAAGCGCCTGGCGGTGTACGATTTGGCCGGCCCTCCGTCGGCCGGCAAACGCTGGGGCATCGTGGCCACCAGCGACGGCCTGCTGTTGGGCAGCCGTTCACCCCGCACCACCGTCAGCCAGGCGGTGTTTGCGATCGACCTGGCCAGCGGCAAGCCCCGCTGGGTGTACCAAGGCATGGCCATCCAGCACAACACGGTGGCGGTGGCTGGCGGCCGAGTATTCTTGATCGATGCCCCGGCAACGGCCGGCGGGGCCGGCTCGGCGGCAGGCGCCTCCAAGGAAAAAGCGCCGGCGGATCTTCGCACGGTGGTGGCCCTGGATTTGCAGACGGGCGAGCCCCTGTGGCACATCCCTCTGGATACCCGGGACTGCGGGGGAGGGAATCTGGCGCTGATGTCCGACGGACGGTACGTGGTGGTCTTCGGCGTCTATCTGGATGGCCATTACTGGAAGCAATTCTTCGCCGGCGAGTTCGCGCCGCGGCGCGTGGTGGTTCTTTCCGCACAGGACGGCAAAGTGCTGTGGTCCAAAGCGGTGGGCTACCGGGTGCGCCCGGTGCTTATCGGCGACACTTTGCACACCGAGCCCTGGGCCTTCGACGTGCGGACCGGCCAGCCCCGCCTGCGCATCAATCCGATCACCGGCACGGCCGAGCCCTTCCAGTTCGCTCGCCCCGGGCATCACTGTGGGCTGCCCATAGGCACGGCCAACGCCCTGTTTTTCCGTTCGTGGTGCCTGGGATACTACGACCTGGTGCGGGATGCCGGCACGGCGCATTTCGGGGCGCAGCGGCCTGGCTGCTGGATCAACTTCATTCCCGCTGGAGGCCTGCTGCTGATGCCCGAAGCCAGCGCCGGCTGCATGTGCGCGTTTCCCAATATGTGCAGCGTGGCCTTCCAGCCCGTGCAGCGGGACAAGGCCTTCACGTATTTCAGTCTCTTCGGGCCTACGACCCCCGTGCAGCGCCTGGGGCTGAACTTCGGGGCCGCCGGCGATCGCAAGGACGACTCCGGCCAATTGTGGCTGGCGTATCCGCGGCCTAGTGGCTCGCTGGTACTGCCGCTGCCGGTAAGCGTTACGTTCCTGCCCGGCGGAACTTACGTGCAGCGAAACTCGGCGTACACCCCCATTGCCGGCGACCCGCGCGCTTGGCTTTTCGCCTCAGCGGCCCGCGGTATCCGGCAGTGCAGCATTCCCTTGCTGGGCCCGGGCGACGGGGCCGCTAAATACCGCATCCGCCTGGCTTTTTCCGATCCCGACAACGACAAGCCCGGCCGGCGGGTATTCGACGTGAAAGTCCAGGGCCAGACCGCTCTGGAAAACCTGGATGTGGTCGGCCAGTCCGGCGCCTCGGACCGTGCCTTTTGGCGCGAGATTACCGGCGTCGTGGTCCGCGATCGGCTTGTCCTGGAGTTCATCCCCAAGTCGCCCAAGCCGGAACCCGAAGAGGCCCCGATCCTCCAGGCCATCGAGATCCAGCGGCAAGAGGTGCTCGAACTGGGTTGCTCGCTGCCGGCGCTGGTGCTGACATCGCTCGAGCCCAAGCAGCAGGCCTCGCTGGAACTGAGCAACCAGCGCAGCGAAGCCTTCGAGGGTACGCTGGAGGTGGCGGGGCCGGCTGGAATCGCATTGTCTGCCGGTGCAACCCAAGTGCGCCTGGAACCGGACGGGCGCTTGAGGATTCCGCTGCAAGCCGCCCTCGCCGGCCAGCCCGCCGTGGGCGAACACACGTATCGGCTGCGCCTGGTGGCGCGCAATGGAGCCGTGGCCCTGGAGCGGACCGGCAAGGTCGAATACCTGGGCCGGCGTGGCCGCACCGTGCTACGCCCGGTGGAAGATGCCTCGGCAACCCGCCGCTATCCCACCCAGAACAAAGGGTCGGCCACGGAACTTTTGGTCGATGGGGGTGACCGCAAAATGGGCGATACGGACCACGCGGTGGCGTATCTCAAGTTCCGGCTCGATCTGCCGGGCAAGCCGGTCGCCGCCCGGCTGCGGCTGTTCAACGCGGGCAACCCCAGTGGCAGTGCGGGCCGGGTGTGCCTGGTCGAAGGCCCGTGGAGCGAGAAGACGCTTACCTATACCAACCGGCCGAAAATCGGCAGCGAACTGGCCGTGCTGGGCAACGTGGCGGAACGCCAGGCGGTGGAAAAGCCCATCCCGGTGGAAGCTCTCCGCCGGGGCGAACTGAGCCTGGCCATCGACCCCACCAGCACCGATGGCGTGGATTACTTCAGCCGCGAAGGCCAGAATCCGCCGGAACTGATTGTCGAGTACGAACTGCCATGAGAAGCGGCCCAGCGTGTGCCGGGGCTTTCCGCAAGGCAAGCCGTGCCCACCCTCATCATCTGCACTGCTTCTGACGAAGCAGTGGCACACACATGCCCACCGTGGGTGCCTCAATCGTCGTTGCTACTTCCGGCGAAGCGGGGGCACACTGCGGGGCGAACCTCAGAACACCAGGGTCAGCTTGAGTGAGCCCTCGGCCTGGGCCGGGTTGGCATACATCTCGAAGGCCTCGGCCGCCCGATCCCACGGCAGCCGTGGGGTTACCATGGCGGTCAGGTCGATCCGTCCGCTGGTGATCATATCCACGGCGGTCTGGAAATAGTCCATGCACTCGGGGCCCATGGAGGCCACCAGTTCGGTTTCGTTGGCAACGGTGTGGAACCACGGGAACTCTTGAGAGTCGAAGTGGGGCACGCCGAAGACCATCAGCCGGCCTTGGCGGCGGGGCAGCCGGGCGGCCATGGCCAGCGACTCGGGCCGGCCCACCGCTTCGACGCAGAAATCGGCCATGGCCCCGCCCGTCAGCCGACGAACCGCTTCGATGGGGTCTTCTTGCGAGGCATCGATCACTTCGTTCGCGCCGAACCGCTTGCCCCACGGCAGCCGCCACGCCACCGTGTCGATGCCAATCACTTGCTTGGCCGCCAGCCGACCCAAGAACTGTACGAAGATCAGCCCCATGGGTCCCAGCCCCACGACCACACAGCGCTGGTTGATGACCGGTCCGGTGCGCGACATGGCGCGAAGCACCGTGGCCAGGGGCTGGGCCACCACCATCGAGGCCAAGTCCTCCACTTCTGGCAGGCGGGCCAGCCCCCGCGGCTTGGCCCGAATGTACTCCGCAAAGCCATTGTAATCTTCCGGGTGGGCCAGCACCGGCGTCCCCGGTGCCCAGCCGTCGCACCGCGACTCCACAATGTAGCCCACATTTTCATGCCCCAGCCAGCCGGGTGGACTGGTCGCTTGGAGCGGTTCCCAGTGACCCTCGCCCAGATACGGGCCCATATTCGTCCCACACAGGGCTACGTACTTGCACTGGACCAGCACCTCGCCCGGCTGAGGTACCGGCTTCGGCACATCGTCGCGGAGCACAATCTTCCGCGGACCGACGAACTGGATTGCTCGCATCGTCAACCAACCTTCTCACGCCCACCGAGATGCCGCCTGCGGCTTTCGCCCGAGACGCAATGGCACAGGGGTATGTTTTAGCATATGGCCTTGGGGGGTGCACGTGATGGTCGAGACCGCTAGCCGCACTTGCGGCATCTGCCGAGGGATCTAGCGCCGGGACGGATCACTCGCCCCTGCCAAACGGCCTTGTTGCTGGTGCCAAAGGGCCAGGCGGGGGGGCAATTGGTCGGGCCGGGCCGTCCCCGTCGTGGCCAATTGCTGCACGGTGATCGAGGCCACCAGGTTGCCCACCAGGGCCGCTTCGGGCAGCGAGGCCCCGCTGGCCAGCGCCAGTACGGTGCCTGCCGTGGCGCTATCGCCTGCACCGGTGGGGTCGATAGGTCCTTCCACGCGAACCCCCGGCACCAGGGTCAGTTGCGGGTCGCTGACCAGCATCCCGGCAGCGCCGCGCGTGGCCACCACGGGGGCCCCGGTCAACTGGCGCAAACTGCGTACCGCCGCGGCCAACCGGTCCAATTCGACCACTGCATCGGGCGGCGGCGATTCCCACCCCACGGCCTCGAACTGATTGGGCTTGATGATCACTCGCCGAAATTGGCGGATCCGATGCCGGCTGTCGGCCCAAAAGAGGACGTACGGCCAGCGAAGCGCCCGGTCGGCCACGAACTCGATCATCCGCCGTGTAACGGCGCCGCATTCGGCCTCGGCCACCTGATCGGCCACAATCACCGCATCGACCTGCGGCAGCACCGCATCCAGGGCAGCGGCCAGCCGCTCCTGCATCTCCACGCTGGTGGGCTGACGGTTCTTGGTGTCGTACCGGTTGTGCTCGCCCGCGAGACTCGGGTCGGTCACATCCCGGGGTTTCAGATAGGTTGGGGTGCGTCGCTGGGGATCGGCCAGCAGATATTCGGTGTTGCAGCACAAGCCGGCCAGGTCCTTGCGAAGCTCGTATCCTTCGCCATCATCCCCCGTAAAACCCACTGCATACAGCGTGCCCGCCCCCAAAGCCGCCAGGTTGCAGACCACGGTCCCGGCCGCGCCGGGGCTGTGGCGCACCCCCACCACTTGATGCGCTGTCTTGCCCGTCTCCAGGCTGGGCTCGGCCAGGGCGGGGTCCACATCGAGGTACTTATCCAGAAAGAAGTCGCCAAAGACGGCGATCCGGGCGCGCCCGAAGCCCGCCATGATCTCGGCCAGCCGATCGGCCGACATCCCGCGAAACGTCTCCATGCTCCGGTCCTCCGTCTTTCAGATTGCCTGGTTACCTTGACAGGCGATCCCGCCCTTAGCCCGGCGCAACAGGCGGGATCTGGGCTAGCACCTGTTCAGCCGCCTGTTGGCCGCTGTAGATACAATGCGGAATCCCTACGCCGCGGTAGGCATTGCCTGCCAGGGCAAACCGCGGCAAACGCCGAGCAGCCGCCTCGATCCGCCCTACCAGGTCCTTGTGCCCCACGTGGTACTGCGGCATGGTGCCAGGCCAGTGGGCGACATTGGTGTACACCGGCTGGCCCCGAATGCCCAGCAGCCGGGACAGTTCGCCCAGCACCAGCGCGCACAAAGGCTCGTCGTCCATCACTGCCAAGTCCGGCCGGCGCGCCCCCCCGACGAACACCCGCAATAGCACGTAGCCCTCCGGGGCCCGATGGGCGTATTTCTGGCTGCTGAAACTGCACGCCAAAATAGGGCTCCGCTCGATGGCCGGCACCACCACGCCCATGCCGTCCAAAGGATGCGCCACCTGCTGCCGGGCAAACGCCACGGACACGATGGCTGTGCCCGAATGCTCGATCGAGCCGAGATCGGCACTGAGGCCCGGATCGAGGTTCTTCAACAGGCCCGAAGCCACGTGCGATGGCGTGGCCAGGATCACCGCGTGGAACCGCTCGGGATTCTGATCTACCCCTGCGGCCCATAGCAGCCAATCGCCGCCAGGGGTCCGATCCAGGCGTTGAACCTTTGCGCCGAGGCGGATGGAGCGGGCTGGCAGGCGCCGCGCCAGGGTTTCAATCAGGCTCGACAGGCCGCGGCGAGGTGTAACAAACAGGCTGTACCGGGCCCCGCTATCGGCCGGCTGTCCTGGCGGCTGGGCCTTTTGCCGGGCACGCATCGCCCGAATCAGGCTCCCGTACCTCCGCTCCATGTCGCGGAACTGCCAAAGGGTGGCCTCCAGGCTGAGTTTCTCCATGTCGGCCGCATACACCGCCGAGACCAAGGGCTCCACCAAGCGCTCGAACACCTCACGCCCCAGGCGGCGGCGGACGAACTGGGCCATGCTCTCGTCGCCATCCTCCTGCCGGGGCGGAATCACGTATTCCCACGCGGCCCGCAGCTTGCCCCAAGGGCTCAAAAGCGGGGTCACGGCCATGGGCCACAACCGCGTCGGCGCCATCATCAAAAACCCATCCGGCAGCTTATGGAGCCTGCCCCGCCGCACCACGAACGTGTGGCGAAAAGCCGGGTTGGTCTGGATCAGTTCATCGGCCATGCCCAGGCGCCGGCACAGCTCCACACCCCACGGCACGGTAGTGATGAAGTTGTCGGCACTTTGTTCGACCTGAAACCCCGCCTCGTGAATCGTGTGCAGCACGCCCCCGACGCGCAACCCGGCCTCGAAAACCACCAGTTCCGCCTGCGGGCACAACTCGGTCACGCGGTAGGCCGCGGCCAGACCGCTGATGCCGCCGCCTACCACCGCAATCCTCGGCCGAAATGCCGGCTCGCCTGCTCTCACCACGCCACCCTAAGCACCCCGGGGCCCATCGCCCCGACTGTAGCTTTGCCGCCGCGGGACCAGAACCCTCCCTCGCCACCGCGGTTTAACTCTTGACCAAGCTCTCCACGTTACCGCCCTAAGGCCTTCGCACCCGAACCTTCCATGGTAACACGCCGGTGGGCCCATCAGGAAGTGCCTGACAAGCGGCCCGATAACCCCCAGCCAGGCGGGCTCGCAAGGCAGGGAGGGCACCGCTTGCCTTGCGGAAACCACCGCCACGCCCTGAAAGCCTCCCGCAAAGGGGCCCCGGGAGTTTGCTATCCACGGGCGCTGGGGGCCGGGGGTAGCGGGCAGAGCTGGCCAATGGCCTGGGCCAGGAACTCGGCCAACCGATCCGAGGCAATCAGGGCGTTCTCTTTCAGCCGGTACAAATCCTTGATGCTTCCCGGCCGGTTCCACACCGAGGCCAACGCCGCTCCCAGGCGTGCGGCCGTGGTCTTTTGGCGCACCAAGCCGGCCACCTCGCGGGGCAACTGGTCGTCCACCGCGTCGCTGACGACGCGGAGCACCCGGCAGGGGACATTTTCGGCACGGCATACCTCGGCCACGGCAAAACTTTCCATATCCACAGCCAGCGCTGGTAGCCGCTGGGCCAGGGCATGCTTTTCGGTCGGCGTCCGGATCGGCTCATCCACGGTGACCAACCGGCCCACATGAACATTGCCTCGCAGCCGCATCGCCGCAAGATCCAGGTCGCAAGCCAGTTGGATCGTCCGGCCTTGGGCATCGATCACTTCGTTGGCCACGAAGAGGTCGTGCCGCCGCAAGCGTGGATCCAGCCCGCCGCAGAACCCCGCACACAGGACCATTGGAGGCCGATGGGCCTGAAGGATGGCCTTTGCAGCATGGGCCGACGCCTGCCGCCCCGCCCCGGAGATGACGGCCACCAGGCGGCGACCTTCCAGCCGGCCCAGGTGCACGGCAAACCCAGCACCCCGCAGCACCACAAGTTGGTCCATCCGGTCATCCAGTCCGCCTGCTTCCTGTCCCAGGGCCAGCAGCACGGCAGCGTGGCACGGCTGGCGGGTGGCCTGGGCCGCCTGGTCCGGCGAAGCGACCGCCTGGACCTCTTTCCTGGCAGCCTCCATCACCGCCTGGCGGACCCGGGCGGCCGCCAGGTTCTGAATCATGCTCCGCAGGAACCACGGCAACGACATGGGCTTACCCCGGCAGGCATGCCGGGCCCAGCGGCTCGAACCACTTGTAGGTGAGGATGAACTCCTGGTGCCCCAGCCGCTCTGATGCCGTCTGCGCTCCAGCCGCCACGTCCAGCACACGCTGGTAAATCTGCTGGCCCACTTGGTCCAATGTGGCACGGCCTTCGAGGATGGCGCCGGCGTCGATGTCCATATCGCCGGCCAGGCGTCGATACGTTTCGGGATTGGCGCAAATCTTGATGACCGGCGAGATGGCCGAGCCCACGACCGAACCACGCCCCGTGGTGAACAAAATCAAGTGGCAGCCGCAGGCGATAAGCTCCACGATCTCGGCATTATCGGAGATGTTGGGGAAGCCGAACCGCACTTCGCCGTCCGGCACCACATCGAGCAGATACAGGCCGCCGCGGGGCGGAACATCGCCCGGCTTGATAAGGCCGGCAATGGGGGACTTGCCGCTCTTGGAATAAGCGCCCAGCGATTTTTCTTCGATGGTAGTCAGGCCTCCTTCGGCATTGCCCGGTGCAAAGCTGCTGTGGCCAAGGGTCCGGTAATAGCGGGCTGCCTTCTCCACGCAGGCCACGATCTGCTCTCCCAAGGCTGGGGTGGCCGCCCGCTGGGCCATGAAATGCTCGCAGCCGATCAGCTCGCCCGTCTCCTCGAAGATGCAGGTGGCGCCCTGTTGCACCAAGAGATCGAAAGCCCGGCCGGCGGCCGGATTGGCGCTCAACCCGCTGGTGGCATCCGATCCGCCGCAGATCGTGCCCACCACCAGCTCGGACACCGAAACGGCCGCCCGCGGCACGCCAGCAAGCTCCTCCAACGCCTGGCGGACCCATGCCCGGCCCTTCTCGATGCTCCGCACCGTACCGCCCGCTTCTTGAATCACCAGGGTTTTCGCCAACCGGCCCGACGCACGTACGGCCTCTTCCAGGCTGCGCCGGTCGAAGCTCTCGCATCCCAGCGAGACCAGAAGCGCGCCGCCCGTGTTGGGATGGGTGCACACCTGCCGCATGATGCGCGCTGCATACTGGTTCGGAAAACACCCCGGAAACCCGATAAGATGCACGCCCCGGTCGCGAAAGGGCAAAGCAATCTCCCGCGCCACATGGTGCGCGCACTCCACCAGGTACGCCACCGCCAAATAGTTCCGAATGCCCTTACGACCATCGGCCCGAACATAACCGTGCATACGGGTTGGCTCCTTGTAAAGGCCATTCTATGTTCGCTCGTCGGATTCCGGGAGCCCCTGGCGACGAACATGCCGGTTCTCCTGGCAGCCTGGCGCGGGAACGACCGGCACACGCCGTCGCACGCTGGAACCGTGTGAAGGGGTAGTGCTTTCCGACGGCTCGGCCATCACGGCCCACGCCAACGGGATGCGCGGGTCGCCAAAGCCTGCACCAAACTGCCGCGGACCGAGGCTTGCGTCCGGGGGCCGCAACCGCTAGGGTTTTGGCGCCGTGTGCCGTATATCGGACGAGCACCGGCCGGATGTCCGGGAGCTTTGCTTGGCGGGATGATCTGATGCGCAGCGCCAAACCCGTGGCTCGGTTTCGCGGAGTGATCTTCGACATGGATGGGGTGCTGTGCGATTCGGAGCCGTTCATTTGCGAGGCGGCCTGCCGCATGTTCCGCGAGCGGTATGGGCTTGCGGTTCTGCCGGAGGATTTCGTGCCTTTTGTCGGGGCCGGCGAGAACCGCTACCTGAGCGGCGTGGCCGAAAAGTACGGCATCCGCCTGGACTTGGAATCGGACAAGCGGCGGACTTACGAGATTTACCTGGAGCTGATACGCGGCCGGTTACGCCCCTTGGCCGGCGTCCACGAGTTCCTGGACCGCTGCCGGGCGCTGGGCATGAAGCTGGCCGTTGCCACTAGCGCTGACCAGGTGAAGATGCGGGGCAACTTGCAGGAGATTGGCCTGCGGCCCGAGCGATTCGACGTCACCGTCAACGGGCTGGAGGTAACGCACAAGAAGCCGGACCCCGAAATCTTCCTGCTGGCGATTCGCCGGTTAGGGGTTTCTCCTCAGGACTGCCTAGTGGTCGAGGATGCGCCGAACGGCGTGGTGGCGGCCAGCAGGGCAGGGGCCGCCTGCCTGGGGCTCACGACGAGCTTTTCCGCGGCCGAATTGCGGGCTGCCGGAGCCCGCTGGACCGCTCCCGACCTGGCCCACGTGCCCGAAGAGGTCCTGGTGCAATCGCAAGCGGAGGGCGAGGGCGTGCGAGCCCAGTAGCGGCCGAAAGGGGCGAAAGGCTTACAGCCCGTTGAGCTGGCCCACGATGAGCGACGCGTTGTGGCCGCCGAAGCCGAAGCTGTTGGACATGGCGTAGCGGATGCGACGCTGGCGGGCTTCGTTCGGGGTGTAGTCCAGATCGCAGGCTGGGTCGGGCGTCTCGTAATTAATGGTAGGCGGCACCACACCGTGTTGCAGCGCCAGCACGGTGATCACCAGTTCCACTCCGCCGCTGGCTCCCAGAAGGTGCCCCAGTTGGCTTTTGGTGCTGGAGATGGCTACTTTGTAGGCGTGCCCGCCGAAGACGGCTTTGACGGCCGCAGTCTCCGCCTGGTCGCCCAGGGGCGTGCTCGTGCCGTGGGCGTTGATGTAGTCGATATCCTCGGGGTTGAGGCGGGCATCGGCCAAAGCCTTGCGCATCGCCTTGGCCGCCCCCACACCGTCCTTTTCCGGCTGGGTGATATGGCTGGCGTCGGCCGAGTAGCCTACCCCCAGCATTTCGGCATAGATTTTGGCCCCCCGTGCCCGGGCGTGCTCCAACTCTTCGAGGATCACCAGGCCGGCCCCTTCGCTGAGCACAAAGCCGTCGCGGTCGCGGTCGAAGGGCCGACTGGCCGCCGCGGGGTTATCGTTCCGCTCCGACAGCGCCCGCATGGCCCCGAACGCCGCCATGCCCAAGGGGGTGACGGCCGCTTCGCTGCCGCCGGTGATCATGATGTCCGCATCGCCGAATTGGATGGTGCGGAAAGCATCGCCGATGGAGTTGCTGGCGCTGGCGCAGGCGGTCACCGCCGCCGCGCTAGGCCCGCACAACCCGTAGTCGATCGATACATGCCCGCTGGCGGCATTGGCCATCAGCTTCGGAATAGTGAACACGGAGACCTTATCCGGCCCCTTCTCCAGCATGCGGCAATGCTGCACTTCCAGCTCTTCCAGCCCGCCAATGCCGGAACCAATGATTACCCCGCACCGGTCTGGGTCCTCTTTCGAGAAGTCGAGGCCGGCATCCCGGACCGCGGCCCGGGCCGCCACCAGCGCGAACTGCGTAAAACGGTCCAGCCGCTTGGCTTCTTTAGGCGAAAAGGCCCCCTCGGGCGGCCAATGGGTGATCTCGCCGCCGAAACGAACGCGCAGCGCCGAAGGATCGAAGCGGGTGATCGTATGCACGCCGCTCTCCCCACGGCAGAGGCGGACGAACAAGTCCTCTGCTTCGCAGCTTAGCGACGTAACGACACCCACCCCCGTGATAACCACGCGGCGTTTCATGGGTTGCGGCTAGGCGTTCTGATTTTTATCGACAGCCTTTTCGATGTGCTCGATCGCCTGGCCGACCGTCTGTATCTTTTCCGCCGCATCGTCCGGAATATGGATGTCAAACTCCTCTTCCAGTTCCATGACCAGTTCCGTGACGTCGAGCGAGTCGGCGCCCAAGTCGTTGACGAAGTGGGTCTCGTTTTTAATCTGTTCTTTGGCGACGCCAAACTGATCGGCGACGACGTCGATGACGCGCTCTGCGACTGAGGCCACCTTGATGATCCTCCGAAAACAACTTTTCTGAAAAATCCACCTCCGGCACGCCGGATACGGCGCGCCGCAGCCCATCGGCAGGGCCACCCCGCGAGGACCACCCCGGCGGAACCGCCAAAACCTTCCACACGGGCTTGTGCCTCGGGATGGGCCGGCCGCCCAAGTGCCCCATGTCCTATCAATCCAACAACATATAACTAGTTTGCCCCATTGTGTCCATATCTTCCCGGTCCGCTTCTCCGCCCCCGATGGCCGCCACTTCGTGCGGTGCAGTCATACCCCTAGAGATGGCACCTTTTCGGGGGGATCAAGCGCTCAGCCCACCATCGACGACCAATATGTGCCCCGTGATGAAGGCGGCCGCCTCGCTGGCCAGAAACAACACCGCGTGTGCCACATCCTCGGGGTCCCCAAGGCGGCCAAGTGGGGTTTCCTTGCGAATCCGCTCCAGCACCTCCTCCCCAAGGCTGGCGGTCATGTCGGTGGCGATGAATCCGGGTGCAACCGCGTTGACGGTGATGTTGCGGCCGGCCAATTCGCGGGCCACGGTCCGAGTAAATCCGATCACCCCCGCCTTGGAAGCCGAGTAGTTCGCCTGCCCCGGGTTGCCCATCAAGCCCGAGACGCTGGCGATATTGATGATGCGCCCCCGCTGCTGTTTCAGCATCGGGCGGGCTGCCGCCCGGGTGAAAAGGAAAGTCCCCCGCAGATTGATGGCCAGCACGGCGTCCCACTGTTCGTCTTTCATGCGGAGCAACATCCCGTCGCGGGTGATGCCCGCATTGTTCACGAGAATATGCAGCCCGCCCCAAGTCTTCACTACTTCATCCACTACCCCCTGCACCCGCTGGCTGTCGGTAACATCGCAGGCGAAAGCGGCGGCGGTACCCCCCGCGCTTTGGACCAACTGCACTGTCTCGGCCGCCAAGTCCTGGCTGATGTCCACGCACGCCACCCGGGCCCCTGCAGCGGCCAGGAATTGGGTGATCTTCCGGCCCAGCCCTCGCCCGGCACCGGTAACGATGGCAACTTGTCCGCTCAGATCAGTGGCTAGCTTGGCTTCGGCCATGGAGTTTCGCTTCTAGAATCAAGGGGTTCTGGCACGATGCACGTGGCCAATCCTCAAATTATGACCGCCGTTCGAACAAACACGGGACGTCCACTGTACCGAAGTCGGCCGGAAACTCAATAGCCGGCCGACCCAAGCCGACCGCTGAGCATTCCGCGCTTGGGCAGTAAGGAGCTCTGTGCCAGGACCCGGCCGTCCTTTTAACCCAACCGGCTGTTAAACCTCCACACTTTGGCAGGGAATACTGCGATCGATGCGTTTCAGGAGGCCACGGAGGACTCGGCCAGGGCCAACCTCATAAAACCGATCGAATCCCTGGCTAATCAGATACCGCATCGAGTCCTCCCACAGGACGGGCGCTAGCACCTGACGCACCAAAAGCCGCCGGATTTCCTCTGGGTCCTCGTGTGGCCGGGCGTCCACGTTGGAAACGACCATGATCCTGGGTCGGCGCATGGGCACCGAGGCTAACACCTCGGCCAATCGCTGATCGGCAGGGCGCATGATGGGAGTATGGAAGGCGCCGGCGACGGCCAGGGGGACCGCCTTCATAGCCCCGGCCAAAGGGGCCGCCTCGGCGGCCCGCTCGCAGGCCGCGTTGGTCCCGGAAATCACGATATTTCCCGGGCACAGCAGGTTAGCCACCTCGAGGACGTCGTCGCCGCGTACCCGGCGGCACAGCTCCTCTACTTGGCTTCGCTCCAGCCCCAGGATGCTGACCATGCCGCTGGGCGTGGCGTCGGCGGCCTTCTGCATGGCCGCCCCACGCTCCTGCACCAGCATCAGTCCGTCCTCAAAGTCCATCACCCCGGCGAAAACCATCGCCGTGTATTCCCCCAGGCTGAGCCCCGCTGCCGCTTCGCACGCCAGCACCACGTCGGGCGACTCGGCGCGAAGGGACTCCAGGGCGGCCAGGCTGGTAACAAACAACGCCGGCTGGCTGAAGACGGTGGAATCGAGTTGCTCGGCTGGGCCTTCAAAGCACAGCTTTGCCAGATCGTATCCTAGAAGTTCCCCAGCCCGGTCGTACAACCGGCGGGCCGCAGGAAGCGAATCGTACAACCGCTTCCCCATGCCTACCGTCTGTGCACCCTGCCCGGGAAAGAGGAAAGCGATTCTGCTCAAGGCCAGCTAACCCCCGATGGCGGCGGGATCAAGACCCCTTGGGTTCCACTATCTTGCGGCCCATGTAGTGCCCGCAGTTTGGGCAGATCACGTGGGTGGGAACCGGGGTGCTGCACTTGGGGCAGGCCGTCAATTGCTTGGGTTTTTTGGCGTCGTGGGCCCGCCGGGAACCGGTTCGCGCGTTGCTTTGGCGACGTTTCGGTACTGCCATCGTGTAACTCGGGGTTGAACCGGGGCGTGTAACCGCCCCCCGAAATGGCGGAACAGGCGGCAAGTCAAAGCACTCATCCTAGGGACCCCATGCCGAAGTGTCAACCGCCACGCGGTAATTGGCCAGTTTGTCTCCGTTAAAGCCGCGAAGTTGCATTCGGCCCTACCGAATGGTGGGCGCTAGGGCGCCGGCCCGTGGAGTCACCCCGCTGGCAGCGGTGGCCGGAGGGGCGTAATCCTGCCGAACCCACTCCTGCCAGCCGGCCTCCAGGGCCGCGAGGTCAGCAATGCCATAGTGGCGCATGAGGGCTTGGGCATAGCCGGCCGCTTTTCCCTCCATGGCGAACCGGAGGAAACGATTCCTACCGCCGCGGTCCAATAGATATTGCGTCACCGAGGCGGCGACAGCATAAGACGCCTGATCTCCCGGAGGAATAATTGGCTTGGCGAAGACCACTTCCAGCCGAGGCCAGTTGCCCGTCTGGGCCCACCACGCCAGCAGCCGAGACCGAATGGCACGCCGTTGGGAGTCGTCCTGGAGGCTGGCGGCTCCTTCGTCGGCCCACGCCGGCAGTTTTCCGGGAAACTGGGTCGCCAGCACAACATGGGTAATCTCGTGACGAAGCGTTTCTGCCACCAGTTTTTCGGGCGAGCCTACCAGCCAAAGTTTGTGCAAGCTCCTTTCGGGCGAGTCGATCGGCCAAGCAAGGCCCTTGTCGGAGTTATCGGAAAGCTCGACGTGGATAACCGTCATGCCCACGCTGGGGGGGAGTTCTTCGCCGAGCCACTCCAGGGCCAACTCTTTGCGGCATAGTTCGGCGGCAGAGAGGACGACCTCGGCCGCCTGCCGGTCCGGCGCCACCACGAGAAAATTGTCGCTGTGCGCAAGTGCCGCCCCAAAAGCGGGTTGCGCAATTCCCAGGGCCACCACCAAAAGCACGCAAGGGGACAATCGCATAGAGCCGCCCTCCCTGGCTGGGTCTTGGGTGATTCAGCGGACCGGCCGCAGCGGGCCGGGCATCCTTGTCTCGCCAAACCAGTGCCTCGTGCGGGAAATTCTTGGCGCACCGGCCGAGCAAGATCGCCCCCATTGTACTCAGGGGTGGCCGGGGGAAAAGAGCAAACCCGCGTTCCTACGCGGGCGGGTCGGATTGCAGCACCTTGCGGATGATGTCGCGGTCGAAGTAATTGATTTCCATTCCCGCATCCACCACGATTCGCTGGGCGTTGATGCCACTGGAACGCGGGCTCAACAGGAAGGCCGCCACGTTGGCCACCTCCTCGGTCCGTAGGGCACTTTTGCGGGGGATGACCTGTTCAGCGTAGAGGAAGGCGTCGACAAACCCCGGGATTCCGGCCGAAGCCGCCGTCTTCAGCAGTGCCGGCGCCACGGCGTTGAACCGCACCCGCGAAAAGCGGCTGAACGATTTGGCCAGAAAGGCCAGAGTGGAATCCAAGGCGGCCTTCACCGGGGCCATGTAACCGTAGTTCTCGGCGGCCATGCGGGTCGTGGAGATCGAGATGGTAACCACCGAGGCGTCGGGATCCAAAAGGTCGGCCAACGCCCGCGAAAGCGCCACCAGCGAGTAGCACGAGACATCCATGGCGCGGAGGAAAGCCGCCCGCGGCGTTTCGTGGAATGGTCGCGGCGTGGGAGGGTATTCCGCCATCGCGATCGAATGTACCATGCCATGCAGTCGCGGGTGGCCGGTGCCGAGCTCCGCACGCAGCCGGGCAATCTGCTCGTCGTGCTCCACGTCGCAGATGTGGATTTCAGCCTCGGGCAGAAGCTTTGCCACACTTGTCCGAACAGACTCGTTCTGCACCACATACACGCAGCGTGCACCCGCCGCCTCGACCACCCGCCCCACGTGATAGGCCACGCTCTTGCGATTGGCTACACCAAAAATCAGGATTTGTTTTCCGGCGAGTTGGAGGAAGTCGCTCATCGCGCGGGAAAGAAGACCGGACCTTGCCGCCGGCAATGTGCCCCGGCCGCGGACCAGCGGCAAAGCCGCGGGGGCGAGGATTGCCAACCTGGCCACAAACACCAATATACGGTACCTTGCGCGGTGCCGGGAGGAAGGAAAACCCCAGTGGCCGCATGGGCGGCGTGCGGAGGAGGACCCTGGCTAGGCCGCTTTCCCGCTCATCCCGAGTGCCCTGGGGGGAAGTCCGGCGCCTTGCGCCCCGCGGCGCTTCGGGCCGTTGCCCAGACCAGAACTTCGCGTCGCCCCCAGCGATAAGCCCTCATGCCTCGCTTCGTGATACTCGAGCACCAAAGCCCTCGCGGGTTGCACTGGGATTTCATGCTCCAGCGGGGCGACAGGCTGGTTACGTGGGCCCTTGCGCAGCAGCCCGCTCCCCAGGCGGCCATCCCGGCCGAGGCGCTGGCCGACCACCGCCTTGCCTATCTCGATTACGAAGGCCCGATTTCTGGCGGGCGCGGCACGGTAACTCGTTGGGATTGGGGGATTTACGACACGCTGCGCTGGGACGCCAAAGAGGTAGTGGTCCGGCTCTCGGGGGTAAGGCTCTCAGGCGAGGTCCGCCTGGCTATGGTAGAGGTCAACCAACGGGCTGCGCATGGCGAAGCGGAACCGCCAACGACCTGGTGTTTCGTTTTTTCCCCACCCCGAGGGGGCAGGCAGGGTTGAGCGCGGCTGGCACGTTCGGCGTCTTGGGCCTCGCGGGCATAGGCCTCATGCAGTCCCCAGGCGTCCGGCTTTCGCCATAAGCTATGCTTTCCTTGGACTTGCTGCGCGATAGGGGACTATCTAGCAACCAGGAGTCGTAACCTGTGCCAGCGCCAAGGGATTTTTCAACGGCCCTGCGGCCTTCAGGACCGGCGCGTCCGGCCGAGGGGAAGGAGGCGAGTTTCGAGGAACTGAAACAGCGCATCCACAGCAAGCTGGTAGACAAGCTGGATTTGTCGCGGATTGGGGACCTTCAAGGGGACATCCTCCGGCGAGAGATTCGGCTGGTGGTGGAGCACCTGTGCGACACCGAGGATACGCTGCTGAACCGCAGCGAGCGGGAGCGACTGATTGACGAGGTGCTGGACGAGACCTTCGGCCTGGGGCCGCTGGAAGCGCTGCTTAAAGACCCCACGATCAGCGACATCCTCATCAACGGGCCGAAAAATGTGTATGTGGAGCGTCGCGGCAAGATGGAGAAGACCAACGTGACGTTCCGCGACGACAATCACTTGATGCAGATCATCGACCGGATCATCTCCAAAGTGGGCCGCCGGGTGGACGAAACGTGCCCCATGGTCGATGCCCGGATGCCCGACGGCTCGCGTTTCAACGCCATCATCCGGCCGTTGGCGTTGGATGGCGCGTGCGTTTCGATCCGGCGTTTCGGGACCCACCCGCTGAAACTCGAGGACCTTTTGAACTTCCGCGCGTTCACGCCGGAGATGGTGATGCTTCTGGAGGGTGCCATCAAGGCCCGGCTGAACGTGGTCATCTCGGGTGGCACGGGTTCCGGCAAGACGACGCTGTTGAACACGCTGTCGAGCTTCATTCCCAACACCGAACGGATTGTGACGATCGAGGACGCGGCCGAGTTGCAGCTCCAGCAGGAACATGTGGTGCGTCTGGAGACGCGGCCGCCCAACATCGAGGGCAAAGGAGCGGTTACCGCCACCGACCTGGTGCGGAACGCCCTGCGCATGCGTCCCGACCGGATCATCATCGGCGAGTGCCGCGGGCCGGAAGCGCTCGACATGCTCCAGGCCATGAATACCGGCCACGAGGGCTCGATGACCACGCTGCACGCCAACAGCCCGCGCGATGCTTTGGCGCGGCTGGAAACCATGATCATGATGGCGGGTTTCGAGCTGCCGCTGAAGGCGATGCGCTCGCAGATCGCCAGCGCCTTGAATCTGATCGTGCAGGCCAACCGCCTTCAGGGCGGGGCGCGAAAGATCACCCACATCACCGAGGTGGTGGGGATGGAGCAGGATACGATCGTCACCCAAGAGATCTACAAGTTCGAGCAGGACGGGGTGGACGAGCATGGCCGGGCGCATGGCCGGTTCATCGCCACCGGCATCCGTCCGACGTTTATGCCGCGGCTGGAGGCGTGCGGGATCCGCCTGCCCTCCAGTGCGTTCCGGCAACGAGTCATGCTGGAGGACTAGCGCGTGGGTTGGCCAATCGTCCTTGTGGCCGTGGCGGCGTTCGTGGGCGTGGCGGCGCTGGTGGGTGGGGTGGCCCTTCTGATCCGCGGGCACCCCGCTTCGCGCCTGGAAAACCGCCTGGAGATGCTCACGGGCTTGACAAGTTCTGCCGCCAAGCAGGATCTCCTCAAGGGCGCAAGTCTCCTCAGCGAGCCCTTGGACGCCATGCCGGGGTTCTTCGAGACGCTGTTGAGCCGCTTCGGCAATGTGGGTCTGGTACTGGAGCAGGCCGACGTGTCGATCAGCCTGTCGCAACTGGCCATGCTGTGCGGGCTGATGGGCCTGGGAGGGGCGGGGATCGCCGCGGCGCTGCGTGTCAATCTCGCGCTGGTGCCGGCGGTGGGACTGGCCATGGCCAGTCTGCCCATCCTGTGGATCCTCTGGCGGCGGCGAAAGCGGCTCAAGCAGTTCGCCGTGCAGTTGCCGGACGCTTTGGACATGCTCGGCCGGGCCTTGCGAGCCGGACAAAGCCTCAGCGCCGGCTTTAGCCTGGTGGCCAACGAGATGCCCGCTCCCCTGGGTAAGGAATTCGGCCGCGTGTTCGACGAGCAAAACCTCGGCGTACCCCTGAACGAATCACTCACCAACCTGACCGACCGCGTCCCCAATTTGGACCTCAAGTTCTTCGCCACCGCCGTAATCCTCCAGCGGCAAACGGGCGGCGATCTGGCCGAAATCCTCGATAAGATCTCCGCGCTGATCCGCCAGCGGTTCCAGATCTGGGGGCAGATCCAGGCATTGACCGGCGAAGGCCGGCTTTCCGGCATCGTGCTCATGGCCCTGCCCGTGGTCCTCTTTCTGGCCGTGTATAAGCTCAATCCAGACTACATCATGGTGCTGTTCACCGACCCCTTGGGAAAGAAGATGCTGGCGGTGGCCATCTTCCTTCAGGTCCTCGGGGCGCTGGTGATCCGCAAGATCGTCAATATCAAGGTCTGAACGCCATGCCTAGCGACCTTTTGCCCATGGAACAATTGGTGCCGCTAGCGGTGTTCGGCATGTTCGCCGCTTTAGCGTGGTGGGTGCTGGACAAGCTGGCGTCGGGCAAGCCCCGGGCGGTCGAACGCCTGGAGGTGCTCAGCACCCCCCGCCGCCGTACGCCCTCCGACAAACTGCCTGTCAAGAAGCCCGATACGGCCGCCAAAGTCCTCCAGAAAGCGGCCCCCGCACTGGCCAAACCGCTGGCTCCCAAGACCGAATACGAACTGAGCAAGCTCAAGGCCAAGTTGGCGGCTGCCGGGTTTCGCGGCGAAGCGGCCAGCAGTATCTTTCTGATGCTCAAGTTCCTGGGCCTGCTGGCCGGACTGGTACTGGGAGGCGGCGTCACCCTGCTTTTGCACGGTATGAGCCGCAGGGCCATGGTGACCACGGTGCTTGCGGCGGGCGGCCTCTTCTATCTGCCCGACCTGGTGGTGTGGTTTTTGGCCCGCCGCCGCCAGCAAGACATCTTTCTAGGTTTGCCCGACGCCCTGGACTTGATGGTCGTCTGTGTGGAGGCCGGCCTGGGGCTCGATCAGGCCATGCGCAAAGTCGCCGAGGAAATGAAGCGCAGCTATCGGGTCATCGCCGAGGAGTTCGGGCTGGCCAACTTCCAGCTTCAGATGGGCCGGCCCCGGGCCGAAGTGCTTCACGAACTGGGCGCCCGGACCGGCGTTACCGACCTGCGGGCCTTGGCCGCGGTCCTCATCCAGGCCGACAAGTTCGGCACCAGCGTGGCTCAGGCCCTGCGGGTCCAAAGCGACTCCATGCGGACCCGGCGCCGCCAGATCGCCGAGGAAAAGGCGGCCAAGACCGCCGTGAAACTCATCTTCCCGCTGGTGATGTTCATCTTTCCGGGCATCTTCGTGGTGCTGGTGGGACCGGCGGCTTGCACCATGGTCCGCGAGCTATTGCCCCGAATGGGCGGCGGCTAGCACCCGCCGGCGGCACGCCAGAGCCGAGACCGCAACAAGCCAGGCAGCCACCCCAAACCCTACCCCCACCGTGCGCCACCTGAGGCACGCGCTGCGTCGCGCCGCCAATCCACTGGCCATGCCAGTACAGGGGAGCCCAAGCCCGCGCCCGGCCCGCGGCAGCGGCTCAGGCCCGCCGGCTTTCGCAAGGTTTATGAATCGGCCGATCGAGCATGGCGTTGGCTTCCTCGCTGTTGAGGAACCGCTCGCGCTGCGGGTCCCACTGAAGCCGCTTGCCCACCTGGATGGCGATATGCCCCAGATGGCACAGCGAGGTTACCCGGTGTCCTACTTCGGCCGGCTCCAGGGTTTCCTCGCGGGTCTTCACGCAGTCGATGAAGTCCTGCTTGTCGCTCTTGCGGCGGAAGTGGATTTCCTGCGGCCCGATTTTCGCATCACGCAGCGAGGCCGGGTGGGTTTCTATCTTGTGAAAATCGGCGTATACCCACCCCTCGGTCCCCTCGATCTTGAAGTACGGCTGCTCGGTGCGATAGGTCCACTCGATGCCGTTGGCAAAGCGGTATTTCACCTCGAACCGCACGAGCACGTTCCAAAAACTGTCGGCCGGCGGGTAGGTGCCGGTGCCTTCGATCTCCACGGGGCCGGTCCGCTCCAAGTCGGTGCACCACATGGCGCCGTTATTGAGGTGGGTGCCCCAGTTGGTGATCATGCCGTCGCAGTAGTAGAGGTGCCGCATCCAGCCCGGACGGTCGTAGGATTTGGGCGGGTGGACCCGTTTTTCGGTGTAGGGGGCGCGCGGGGCTGGGCCTTGCCAGCGCTCGTAATCGAGTTCCGGGGGCACGGGCATTTCCGGCTGAGGGGGGCAGGGGATATCCGTGCCCGGCACCCCGACGGTCACGCGCAACACCTTGCCCATGCGGCCGTTGCGTACCAGTTCCGCCGCCCGATGCACCCCGGGGGTGGTACGGAACTCGCTATCGACGCGGAACACCCGGCCGGTCCGGCGCACGGCATCGGCCAGCCGGCGGCCCTCGGCAATGGTCCGGGTAATGGGCTTTTCCAGCGACACGTCTTTGCCCGCTTCCAGCGCCGCAAGGGCCATCGGGACATGCCAGTGGTCGGGCGTGGAGATCATCACCGCATCCACGTCGCGGCGGGCAAGCAGGTCGCGGAACTCGATGGTGGCCGTGCAACCCCGAAATACGCCCGAGGCCGCCTGCCGGCCGTAATGCTCTTCGATCCTCCCCCGGGCTCGGTCCAGGCGCCAGCGGTCCACATCGCAGATGGCCACCACCTGCACGTCGGGCATGGCCAGAAACTGGCGGAGATTGACCAAGGTGGCCTGCCGGCCCATGCCAATCATGCCCACGGCCACGCGCTGGCTGGGCGCTGGCCGCCAGGCAGCTCCCCAGGCCGAGGCTGGGATCACCGCCGGAACCCCTATCGCCGCAGCCACCGTGGCGCCTAGAAAATGCCGCCGATTGTGCAACGCCCTGGCGTTCATCGTGCCGACTCCCCAGAAAAGCCGTCGTGGATTTGCCAGACTCACAATGTGCTCACATATTCCCGCAAGCGGAGGACGTGCTCGGGCGGCGTTTCATAAGGCAACGCGCCGGTGCCCATGCACACGTTGGGCCGCCCGCGTACCAGGCGCGCGATCCGATCGGCCTCGGCCTGGATGCGGGGCCATGGGCCGCGCGCAATGATCTCCACATCGGTGTTCACCCGCACCCGCACGTCGGTGCGATCCCATATTTTCTCGAGAAACGCATGCTGGTCGGTTTCATAGGGGGCGACCACGTACGAAGTGCCCGTCTCCAGGATCGCCTCCAGAATGGGCGCGGTGTTGCCGCCGATGATGCAGGGGACCGGATGGCCCAGCACCTCGGCCATGCCTCGCAGCATCGCCCGCAAGGCGGGGAGTTCGACCCGCCGGAACATGGCCGGCGACAGCAACGGCGGGCAGGCCGCCGACTCGAAAAACGCCACATCCAGCCGGTATGCCTGGATTTCGCGGGCAAAGGCCACCTGCCCATCCACCAGATGCATTAGCGCGGCGGCGACGCCGTCCGGATCCGTGGCCACCTCCGCCAACAGCGTATCGAACCCTACCAAGTTGCTGGCGATCGAAAATGGGCCGCTGACCGGTACCCGCACCACGGCCTCGGGAAAGGCGGCGGCCAGCCGGGCCGCCACCGCGATCTGCATGGGAATCCGCCCGTCGCGCTTGGGATCCAGCGGCCGGAGGTCCAGCAGTTCGCGTGCCGACCGGAGGGTGGGACGCCGAATCGCTGGGATGCCGAATCCCTGGGGGTTTTCCACCGTAGCGCCGTAGGCTTCGGCTTCGAGGTTATAGATGTCGATGCCGGGCATGACCGGCGTCTGCCGGTACAGACGATAAGCCGCCGCATGGGCTTGGAACAACAGCTCGGCGTCGCGCGATACCTCCCAAGGGGTCCGCCCGATGATGGCCGCCGCGTGCTCATACACCGAAGGCGAAAGCTCCATAACGCAGCCAGTTTAGCCGCGTGGCGCATGGCCGACAAGCTGCCGGCCGGCCCCTTCGCTGGCGGCTCAGATCACTTCATAGACGTATCGGAGCGCATAGTAGATCCCGATCCCAATGAAGACCCAGCCGGTCAACACCCGCGCCCACCATTCCAGACGTGCCAATACTTGATAGGCCTTGCCCACCGCCTGAACACTGGTGGCCAGGAGCACGGCGAACCCGATCACCGGCAGGGCCGTTCCCACCCCGTACACCAGCGGCAGCGTGACGCTCGAGTTGAGCCGCAATGCCAGCGGCACCAGACTGCCGAAGAACAAGGCCGCCGAGGTAGGGCAGAACGCCAAAGCGAATACCGCTCCCAAGGGCAGTGCGCCCCAGACGCCTAGCGCATCGATCCGGCGCCGCATCCCTTCGCTCATTCCGCCACCCCGGAAGTTGACCTCGATCATTCCCAGAAGGACCATGCCCACGAGGATCAGAATCGGCCCCAGCACCAGCGGCATCCACCGTTGCAAAAACTGGGCCACCTGCGGGACCGACAGCACGCTGGCCACCAGCACTACCGCCAAACCCAAATAAACAAGCGTCCGGCCCACGGTGTAAAGCAACCCGCTGGCCAGCACGTGTCCCGCGCTGCCCACCTTGCGCCCAATGTACGAAATGGCCGCGATGTTGGTGGCCAGCGGGCAGGGGCTGATGGCAGTCAGTATCCCTAGCCATAGCGCCGAGCCGGCCCCGATCCATAGTTCGTTCATTATCGCAACTCCCATTACCGCGTGGCCGGGAAACGCAGTACAGCCTTCGAGTGGCTCAAGCACTACCCAGTGTGCCACTGCTTGCCGCAAGGCAAGCAGTGCCCTTGGGGTTCAGGCACTGCTTCTGACGAAGCAGTGGCACACGGCACCCCTCGAGGGATTTCCTTTGGGGGGCACCCTGGCCTCGGACTGTTCACACCGCCGCTCGGCCGCCGAGGCACTCGGAATCGCCATCTGACTGCCCCAGGGTGGCCTCAGCCCCGAACCAAACGCCAGCCGAGCCGGGGCATACAAGCGTACCGGCGAGGGGGCGTGACGGTCAATATTAAAAATGGCGAAATAGCCAAACGTCCCCCATTGTGCGGCGTTGGGTGGCTACTCCAATGAGCGGAATTCGCAGGCCCACCGAGCCGCGTTTGCCCCCCATTTTTTGCCCGCTTACTGCTTGTTGACGCTGGTTTCAAGATCGGGTACCGTGGGGGAGTGGTCGCCCCATGTCCTCGTCATTTCGGGGGGTCGTATGTTCAGCGCTCACGCAATGGGCCGAGGTTTGACCCGGTTGTTCAGACGCGGGGGCTGGTCGGCGGGCTCGTCCTCTGGAGGTCTCAGGGGGCAGGTGCGGCTACGAGGAGTCGAGCGGCTGGAAGCCCGGTGCTTGCTGTCCATCAATCTTGGGCCTGGGGCCAACTATGATGCGGTCCACCTAGGCCCGCAAACCGGATTCTTCGACCAACCTTATGTCGAGATCGAGTTGGTCGAGGTGTTGCCCGACCAGAGTACGGTGGGGCTGGGCCCCTACGATAGCGGCTTCGGCATCTATCCGTACAACCGCCTGCTGCTGGACACCGGGGCCAACAGCATCATGGTGGTCAGCGACGCGGCGGCCGATCTGATTGCACACGGCTACCGCACGGAGGGGACTTACACCGAGTTGGGCGTGGCGGGCGAGCATACCTTCGGGGTGTCGGCCCCGTACCAACTCAATTTCCGCGGGAGCGACCATGTAGCCTATAGCCTGCCGCAGACGGCCAGCCAAGTCCGCATCTTGTCCGATCCCAGCGTGGACCTGGGCGGGCTGCCCGCCTCGCTCGGCGGCATTCCCGGTATCGTGGGGATGCCGGTGATGATTAGTCGGGTGACCACGCTGGACATGAGCACTTGGGATGACGTGCTCGATCTGCTGGATCTGCAGCCTATGGGCGTAACGTTTGCCGACGGGGTGCCACCCAGCAATGGGCATCGCTATTCCGTGCCGGTCGATACCCGCGTGCGATTCGACCCCGGCGAGGGCTTGCCGCCGGTGTGGGCCCCGGTGCCTTTCCTGACCGTGGTGGCGCAGAACAATGGCATCCGGCGTTCTGGCGGGTTCCTGCTGGATACTGGGGCTCAAATGACGGTCATCTCCAGCGATCTGGCCTTCGCGCTGGGGCTGGATGCCAACGGCAACGGCAGCCTGGCGGACGAGGCAATCCGCACGGAGACCGTCGGCGGCGTCGGCGGCACCATCGACGCCCCGGTGCTGCTGATCGACCAATTGCGAATCCCCACGCTCGAAGGCCCGGAGCTGACGTGGCTCGATCCCAGTCCCGAACCTTACGGCCTGGAGGTCCTGGTATTGGACATTGCGCCCGGCATCGAAGGGGTGCTGGGCGTGGATCTATTGACCAGCGGCCTGAACTTTGAGATCGATTTAGAGACCCTGGAGATTACCATCAGCGGGGCCCCGTATTTCGAGCGAATCCACCTTGATTTCCGCACGCTGGAAACCGGGTCGGGCATGATCTACTTCGACTTGCACCCGATGTACGACCAAGTGACTGCCGACCCAGTGGGCGTGCTGGTCACCGAGACGGGTGCGGGTACGTCGGCCACCGAAGGGGGCCCGGGAGACTCGTACGAAGTGGTGTTGGCGGCGGCCCCCACGGCCGATGTAACGGTGGATTTCCAAACGGGCGACCAGTTGCAACCCGTGGCCAGCGTCACCTTCACGCCCGAAGACTGGTTCGTACCGCGCGCAATCAGCGTGGAGGCCATAGACGACGCGCTCCGCGAGGGCCCGCACCTGGCCACAATCACGCACACGGTAACAAGTGCCGACCCGCGCTACGATGGCCTCGCGGTCCAGCCGGTGGTGGTCGCCGTCACGGACAATCACCCCGTGGCGGCGCTATCGGCTTCGGCGGTCTCGGCCGCCCCGTTGCAGGAGATCAGCTTTGATGCAAGCGCATCGACGCATGGCCGGCCCGACCGGAGCATCGTGAGCTACCAGTGGGACTTTGGCGATGGCCAGACCACTACGACCGAGCAGCCGGTGATAGCCCACGCCTTCGCCCAGTTTGGTATATACACAGTCAGCGTGACGGTGGTCGACAATAACGCGCCGGCCCGAACTGACTCGGCGTCGGTGGTGGTTGCCATCGACCAAGGGAACCAGCACCCCGTAGCTGTGCCGGGCGGTCCCTACACCTTGGACCGTGGCCAGGCGCTGCGGCTGGATGCCTCTGCTTCGTATGATCCAGACGCCGGTCTTGGCGATCGTGTGGTCGAGTATGCGTGGGATCTGGACAACGATGGCCTGTTCGACGATGCGGCGGGGCCCGACCCTCTCGTCGAAGTCCCTTGGGAAACCGTGGCCGGGCTGTTCCCTCTGGGCGTGGCCACCCCGATCGGTTTGCAAGTGACCGATCGGTTGGGGGCCACTGGCCAGGCGACCACCACGGTGACGGCGATTGCGGCCCAGGCGGCCGGCCAAGTCCAGCTTGTGGAGTTGCCCGACCAAGACCCTTCGGCAGGTCCGCTGTGGTACCGGCTGGAAACGAGCCGGCCGGGCTGGCTCACGGCCGTGGGCACCTCGCCCGAAGGCCCTGGGGCACTCGATCTTGCCTTGTTCGATGCCGCCCCGGGACCCGCGCCGCTGGTTACTTCCACTCCCCAAGGAGCGAACCAACGCCTGGACTGGCTGGCCACCGCGGCTGGCCAGACGTATTATCTGCGCCTCCAGGGCACATCGGCCGAGGTGGACGTAAAGATCCTCAATCTGGTGCAGCCGGCAGGCCAACGGCTCAATGTGTTCGGCACTGCCGCGCCCGACGAGTTCTGGTTTACTGCAAGCCCCTCCCCGGGCATCGGCATTGCCGGGGTGGATTATGACGCGGCCACTGCCCGCTTGGTGTTCTTCGATGGAGCCGGCGGAGAGGATGCGGCGGTGCTGCGGGGCACGCCGGCATTCGAGTCGGCTACGCTGGGGCCCGGCACAGGTTCCTTGGCCGGCACCGGTTTTGCGGTGCACGTGGCCGGCACCGAGAGAATCTCCGCTTTCGCGGAAGGCGGCAACGACTGGGTACGGATGTACGACTCGCCCCAGGGCGATACCTTCCAGGCCCTGGAGGCCGAGTACGTAATGCAGGGCCCTGGATATGCAAATCGGGCCTTGGGCTTCGTTGGGGTGGCGGCCTCGTCGCGCGGCGATGCAGCCGATGTGGCGACGCTGCATGCCGCCTCGCCGGTCGATACCTATCTGGGCACGGCCCAACTGGCCACGCTCCGCGGGCAAGGGCGCTCGGTGCTGGCCACCGGCTTTCCCACGACCGTTGCCGTGGGCAGGGCGGGAGAAAACAATTCGGCCTTTCTCTTCGACACGCCGGAACACGACATCCTGGAAGCCGGGGCCGCCAGGACCACCCTTTCCGGCGGCGGCCGCACCCAGCGGGTGGACGATTTCCGCACAGTGCATGCCTACAGCTCGGCTGGCGGCCAAGACGAGGCCCGGCTGCACGGCACTCCGCAAACCGATACCCTCGTAGCCTATCCCACGTGGGCCATGCTCGTGGGCTCCGGCTTTGCAGTGCGGGCGACGGGCTTCCGGTCGGTGACGGCCAGCACGCCCGCCGGGCTGCCCGACTTGGCTGCATTGTTCGACTCGGCCGGCAACGACCTGCTGGAAGCCCGGGGCACAACGGTTTCGTGGGGCGACGGGTGGACATACGCCTATGTGCTGGACGGATTTAGCCGGGTGCTGGTGCAATCCCGCTCCGGCGGCCACGATACCGCGGTCCTGCGATACGCCACGCCGACCGACACCGTGGTGGCCACCCCCGAGGCCACGTCGCTCGCAGGGCCCGGATATGTCGTCTCCACCAACGGCTTTGACGAAGTGACGGTGCACGGCACGGGCAGCGGCCTGTGGGAACGGGCCTCGCTGTTCGACAGCCCGGGCGATGATTTTCTGACCGCCGCGGGCAATGAGGCCCGCCTGCAGTGGGCCGACGGCCGCCTCGTGCGGCTTTTGGATCTGACTTGGGTCCGAGCCGTTTCCAGCCGGGGGGGCACAGACCGCAAACACGTCGAGGCCCACGATTTCGTTCTCGCGCTCTACGGGCCGTGGGTCGATTGAATCGCCCCTGGGCCATTGAACCCGCAAGAGGTTGACTCTGCGGCCCGCATCTGCCCCGCCGCCACGTTGCCCGTGCATTCGGGGGCCAGGCGCTATTGCGATGGCTTGATAACTCGCTTTGACAGCCGGGGCTGGTATTGATACACTCCGGCGTCCTGCGGGACGCCGGTCGTCCCCCAAACGTGCGGTCGCTGCTCGGTGGGATCACGGAGGACCCGTGCCGATGACGGCGGGAACGAAACTTGTGCTTCTGGCGGTGGTATTGGCCAGCGCGACGGCGTGGTTTGCCTGGCAGGGAGCGTCGGGGAGCTGGCAATACTACCTGACGGTCGATGAGTATATTGCCCAGGCCGGTTCTTTGGACAACGTGCGCGTCCGGCTTGGAGGGAAAGTGGCCGGCGGCAGCCTGGTCCTCGGGGCCGATCGGCGCCGGGCTGAGTTCGAACTGGAGGGTGCAGGCTGTCGGCTGCCCATCCATTACGCCGGGATCCTGCCGGATAACTTGGCAGAAGGCCGCGATGTAGTGGTGGAAGGCCGGCGGGAGGGAGACGGGCCGTTCCAGGCCGATCGCCTGCTGACCCGTTGCGCGAGCAAGTATGACCCGGCCGCGCGGTCGGCAACTGCCGCCCCAGGGGAGGGCAGTTGATGCTTATTCTTGGCCAGGCGGCGCTTTTGGCGGCGCTGGTGAGTTTTGGGTACGCCGCGTTCGGCATCGTGGCCAGTTGGTATAGTGGCCACGGGGGCCTGCACCGAACCGCTTTGTGGGCTTGGCGGCTGGGGCTAACGGGGCTGTCGCTAGTGCTTGGGGTACTGGCCTGGGCGCTTTTGGCCAAGGACTTCCGCTTTGCTTACGTGGCGCAGTATTCCAGCCGGTTGCTGCCGTGGTACTACTCGCTTTCGGCCCTATGGGTGGGGCAGGCAGGCTCGCTTTTGCTGTGGACATGGATGGTGGCGGGCGTGGCTTGCGTATTTCGCCGGACCAGTAAGGGTTTACCGGAACCTGTGCGGGCCGTGGCCTGCGGTGTGCTGCTTGGGGTCGTGGCATTCCTGATGGCGGTGATGGTTTTCGGGGCCGATCCGGTGGCCCCAAGCCTTTCGCCCCCCGCCGATGGGGCAGGCTTGGGGCCGGTACTTCAGCACCCCGCCATGCTGGCCCACCCGCCGGCCGTATTTCTCGGGTATGCCTTGTGGACCATCCCCTTTGCGCTGGCTTGTGCGGCGGCGATTACCGGGCAACTGCAAGGCGATTGGCTGGCTGTTTGCCGGCGTTGGGCCCTGGCGGCCTGGAGCGTGCAAGGCATCGGGATACTTATCGGTGCGGAATGGGCCTACGAGGAGCTGGGGTGGGGCGGCTATTGGGCCTGGGACCCAGTGGAAAACGGATCCCTGTTGCCCTGGTTGACCGGCACCGCCATGATTCACACGGCCCTGGCCTGGAGCTACCGCGGGGTGCTCAAAAAAACCACGGTATTGTTGGCGGTGGCCACATTCGGATTGTGCAACTTTGCGGCGTTTCTGACCCGCAGCGGCATCTTCGGCAGCTTGCACGAGTTCAGCCGATCGACCATCGCCTGGATGTTCCTGCTGCTTCTGGCAGTGCTGGCCGCGGCCGGGCCGCTCCTGGTCTGCTATCGTCGCGGAGCACTCAGGCCCCAGCACGCGCTGGGGGGACTGTGGAGCCGAGAGGGTTTGGCGGCCCTGGCAGCCGCTGCCCTGGTATTGCTGGCGGCGATCGTCACAGCGGGAACCCTGGCGGGCCCCGTCTCGAAGGCCATAGCTGGCCGGGCGGTTACCCTGGAGCCGCATTTCTACAACACGGCAGCGGTACCGCTTGCGCTGGTACTGTTGGGGGCGATGGCAATGGTGCCCCTGGTCCGCTGGGGAGGACCGCCGGAACGCGCCGAGCGTCAGAAGCTCGCAGGGGTCGTGGCCCTGGCGGTTGTCGCTGCTCTTGTCGCCTTTATCGTTGGCGTTCGGCACGGCGTGGCTTTGGCGGTCGTGGGTTTGTCGGTCTTGGCCCTGGGGAGTCTGTTGGCCGCGGCGGTGGGCGATTTTCGATCTGTGTTGCGAGCAAGCGGGTGGCGGCGAAGAGCCCGGCTGCTGTTGGCCCGGCGGCGGCAGTACGCCGGCTACGTGATGCACCTGGGTTTCGTATCGCTTATGGTGGGCGTAGCCGGTTCGTCCTTGGGCAGTGCAACCTGCGACGTAACGTTGCTCCGCGGACAGGCATTCGAGTGGCTAGGGTACACCATCCGCTTGGCGAGCGTGGAACAGACAGTGCTTGCGGACAAACGTGTGGTCGAAACCCGGCTGGAGGTAGAGCCGTCCCGCGGAGCCCCGTTCCTGCTGGTTCCTGCCCAGCATTTCCATTTCACCACACAGGAATGGACGGCGGAGGTCGCTGTGCGCTCGACTTGGTGGGGCGATCTGTACGCAGTGGCCCACGGGGGCAGCGGCGACCAGCGCGCCGATTTGACCTTCATCGTCAATCCGCTGATGCGATTCATTTGGCTGAGCGGGGGACTGGTGGCTGTGGGGGCGGTGGCGGGGCTATGGCCGCGGAGGGGGGCAAAGGGCGGTCGCCCGCCCGGTACGGCAGCCGGTCTTCAGCCGGAACTAGACCGCTTTATCCAGGCGCGTGGCCTGCGCGGGCCACGGCGTGCCCCGGAACGAACCACCGGTGTTTCTCCCGCCGCCTCCTGTGGACCGGCCCTGAACGCCCCGCACCGCAATCCCGCAGCCCCGTGCAGCCGGGACGCGGCGGCCCGCCCTTGATTGCCCGGAGGACGCCCCTTTGCATCAGCCTGGTGAAACGCCTGGAAACGGCGATGGCGGCCTTCCGACGAAGGCTTGGGACGGCACCACGGCTCCCGCCGAGCCGCCGCCACTGGAGGCAATCGGCCTGGGTCGCCGGTTCGGCACGCGCTGGGTGCTTTGGGGACTTGATTTTTCGGCACCGGCGGGCCAGTGCGTGGCCATTATCGGAGCCAACGGTTCGGGAAAAACTACCCTGTTGCGTTGCCTAGCAGGGCTTTTACGGCCCCATGCGGGCCAAGTGCGGTGGTTCGGACATCTCGCAGGCAAAGTGGAGTTGCGTGGCCGAATGGGGTTTGTGGGGCACGAAAGCGGCCTGTATGCCCAACTGTCGGTGTTGGAGAACCTGCGCTTTGCCGCGCGGATGTACGGTGTTTCGGACCCGGCGGGCCGGGCCGAACAACTGGCCGCGCAAGCCGGACTGGCCGCTTATGCCCATTGCCGCGTGGCTCAACTGTCGCAAGGGATGAGGCAGCGGGCGGCCCTGGCCAGGGCCTTGGTCCACTCGCCCCGGGTGGTGTTGTGGGACGAGCCGTTCGTGGGCCTCGATACGCAAGCCACCGATTGGCTGGCCGGCCAACTGGAAGCGCTGCGGCGTCGCGGCTGCACCCTGTGTTTTTCCACCCATGAACTGCATCGCGCATGGCAGTTGGCCGACCGGGTGCTGGCCCTGAGCGCTGGCCGTTTGCAGCCGGCCAGCCCGCCCGACGCCTCTCCCCACCAGGAAGGGGCCGGCGTGCCGCAAGCGACGTCGCCTCCACAGGGCTTGGTGAAACGCTTGGCCGCCGCCGGGTGCCGCGTGGCGGGCCGGGCTGCCTGATCCGCGTCAAAGGAATCGCTCCGGTGCGCAAACTGGTGTGTTTGGTAACGAAAGACCTCGTGTCCGAGTGGCGCATGCCGCGCCTGTGGCCTGCCATGGCGCTGGTGGGCCTGGTGGTGGCGGCCTCGCTCACCTTGCCGCTGGAAGTGTTGCCCGAGCAGAAGCGGCAGTTGGGCCCCGCGCTATTATGGGTGGCCATTCTCCTTGCCGCCATGCTGGCCGTCGAACGCTCCTTCGCCTCCGAGCGCGAGGAAGGCGCGTGGGAGGCGGTACGGATGTACCCCGTGGGCATGGGAACGGTTTACTTGGCCAAACTCTTATCCAACGCCTTGGCCGTGGCAGGCCTCGAAGCGCTGCTTTTTCCGTTGTTTTCCGCATTGACCGATCTGCCTGTGGCGGCACACCCCGGCGGACTGGTGGCAGTGGCGGTGCTGGGCAACCTGGCCATCACCAGTCTGGGCACGCTCTTGGGCGCGCTGGTCCTTGGGCTGCGGCATTTGCCGGGGGCTTCGGCCCTGTTGGTTCTGCCAGCCGGGGTGCCTGTAGTCCTGGCAGCTGCCGAAGCCACGCGCCTTGCGGCCGAGCCCCTGCTGGCTCAGGCCTTTTGGCGCTGGGTGCAGTACTTGGGCGTGTTTGCCGCGGTGTTCATCGCCGCGGGCATTGTACTGGTGGATTTTGCGGTGGAGGAGTAACCCCAATGGCCGGCTATAGCCGCGTCGCCACAGTCGGACTGGTGCATCTGCTTGCCGGTGCCCTGGCACTGGCCGCGGTAATCGCCATCTTCTTTGTAGCGCCCACGGAAAAAACCATGGGCCCTGTGCAGAAAATCCTTTACCTGCACGCGGCCGTGGCCTGGTTCGCGCTGGGCGCGTGTCTGCTGATGGGCGTCGCCGCCTTGGGCTACTTGGCCACGCGCCGGCCGGCGTGGGATCACTGGTCCTGCGCGGCGGCCGAGACAGGTTGGCTGGCCGCCACGTTGACCCTCATCACGGGGTCGCTGTGGGCGCATGCTGCCTGGAATACCTGGTGGACATGGGACCCGCGTTTGACCACCGTTTTCCTGCTGTGGGCCTTGTACTCGGCGGGACTGTTGATCCGCCAAACGGTTCCCGACGCCGAGCGCGCCGCCCGCCTGAGTGCTGTGCTGGCCCTGGTGGCCCTGGTGGACCTGCCGCTGATCTTTCTGGCCACCCGCTGGTTCCGGGGCATGCATCCTGTGGCACCTGCCATGCCGCCGGTGATGCGGGCGGTGTTGGGCTTGGCCGCGGCCGGCTTCGGCATAGTGTTTCTTCTGCTTCTTGTCGAGCGCCGTGCCCAACTGGCCGCGGCGCATCGGCTGGATCGTCTGGAATGGGAGACAAGCGATGGAGAGCCTGATCGCGGCCTATGCCGCAGCCTGGGTAGGAATCGTGTTGTATGTGGCGCGCCTGGCGGTGCTCCAACGCCAGCTCCGGCGGCGCATTGAAACCCTGGAAACCTTTTGCCGGCAGCCTGGCGATAGCTTGGCGCGTGCCGCCTGACGTCCGCCCCGCTGCCGTACTGCGCCGGGCACAACCCCCATAGCCCCTGTGCTCCCTTCGATGATCGCCCTGTGCTTGCTTGCCGCAACAATGATTTGTGGTGCCAAGGCGGCAGACGCAGGCCTTGCGGCCGACGGCCCCGGCGTGCTGGCGGGCGTGGTGGTCAACGCATCGGCCGGCGATGCCCCGGTGCCCGGGGCCGAGGTCGTTCTGCGCATACGGCAGGCGGGCCAATTCATCCCCTGGAGCAAAACCCTGTGCGACGAGCATGGGCGTTTTCGGTTCGAACGCCTTCCGGTCGGGCCCGGGTGCCTCTACCTTCCCGGGGCCAACCGGCACGGGGTGCACTACCCCGGCCCGCGCGTGCAACTGACCGCTGTCGAGCCGCGCGCAGCCGTGCGCCTTGCCGTGTACGACGCCGTGGAATCGCCAAACCCCCTGGTGCTCCAGCTACACGAAGTGACCGTGCGCGCAGACCGGCTGGCCCTGCGAGTAACCGAGTACCTCCGCATCGAAAACCCCACACGTCTGTGTTACGTGGGCCGGCCGGCCGAGGCCGGCAAACCACCTGTAACCCTCGCACTGGCTATCCCCATGGAGTTCGAGCGGGCCACGTTCGATAAAGAGTTTTTCGGTCGGCGATTCTCGGTGGGCACCGGCGGAATGATCACCCATGTGCCCTGGCCGCCGGGCACGCACGAACTCCGGTTCACTTACACCCTTCCTCGAACCGACCGGCGCTGCACATGGCAGCGGTCCATCGACCTGCGCTGCCAGCAGTTCCAACTGATTGTAGAAGCCGATCCCGCCGACCAAGTAACATGCAATCTACCGGCGGCACCTTTCCAGCAGCCGGCTGGCAGGCGGTTTTGCTCTTCGACGCCATTGGAGCCGGGCCATCGCGTCGAGGTGGTCATCCAAACCCGGGCGATTTCGCCGCAGGCGGCTGCGCGCTGGGCCGCCATAGCGCTTTTGGCCACAGCCGTGGCGGCCGGTGCGACCACTGCGTGGCGTGCCCGCCGGCAAAACGGGCCCAAACCCCCGGCAAAGGCCCGGTGATACCACGCCCTAGCGACGCCTTGCCCCCTGCGTGAACCCCCGCCAAAGTGTCTCTGGCCGGGGTGCTGCCGAACCGGTATGCTTTTGGGCTATCGGTTGCTGGCATGGGTTATTGCGGTGAGGTTGGCAGGCCGGAGCGATGAGTGTGCCGCGGGCGGTCGTCTTCGACATGGACGGCCTGATGTTCAATACCGAGGAAGTCTTCTATCTAGTGGGCGTGGAGCTGCTGCGCCGCCGCGGCCGACAGTACACCAAAGAGTTGTGCGACGCGATCATGGGCCGGCCACCCCGCGACTCGTTCGAAACCATGATCCGCTGGCACGGGCTTTCCGACTCGTGGGAGGCCCTGGCCGAGGAGTCCGAAGAACTGTTTCTGAGCCTTTTGGATGGCCGGCTGGCCCCCATGCCGGGCTTGCTGGACTTGCTGGATGCGCTGGAGTCGGCCGCTCGGCCCAAGGCCATCTGCACCAGCAGCAGCCGGCGGCTGGTGGAGGGGATTTTGTCGCGGTTCGCCATGCAGCCGCGCTTCGCCTTCACCCTGGCGGCCGAAGATATTGTGCAGGGAAAGCCCCACCCCGAGATTTACCTCAAGGCGGCCGAGCGCTTCGGCATTCCGCCGGCCGAGATGGTCGTTCTAGAGGACAGCCAGACAGGCGCCCGGGCGGGCATGGCGGCTGGAGCCACGGTGGTGGCGGTGCCCGGCCCCCACAGCCGCAACCACGACTTCACCGGCGTGTGCTTGGTGGCCCAAAGCCTGGCCGATCCGCGACTTTACGCGTTGCTGGGTCTGAAGCCTCCGGCCACGGCCGCCCGGGACAGTGCTTCACTCCCGCAAGCGCGGGGGTAACGCCCGCAGCCACGGTGTGGCGGGATCGTTGCCCAGCAGATCTCCGATCCAGCCCTGCGCATCGGCGGCTGTCTGCATCAGCCGCCACATCCACAAGGGGGTGAACAGGCCGGTGCCGTCGAACACTTCCGGCTGGAAGAAAGCCAGGATGCTCGATCCGATGCGTGCATTCAGATCCGCATTGGGGCTGGGGCGGGTAAAAGCATGGCGAAACGCACTGCGAAGCGAGGCCAAACACAGCGGCCAGACCAGCCGGCCCCCCCTCTTTTTCCCCTTCGCCGACAAGTCCCGGGCGAAGTCTCGTGCCCGCCGGGGGTCCACCGCAAATTCGGCCACGTCCACCAGACCTGCCAGACGGCCCACCAGCACGTCGCTCCATCCCTCGACGCGAAGCCGCAGGGTGTTGAAGCGGCGGCTTTCGGGCGCCGGCAACCCTTCGGCGCGGAGTAAGAGATTAAGCAGGCGATGCCGGGCCTCGATTTGCCCCAGCCACACGCTCCGTGCTACCGGCTCCATCCGATCGGTGCGGTGGAAGCGGTCGTAGGCACACATGGCCGCGGTCCAAACCCGGGTGAGCATCTCGCTGGCCAGGATTTCTTCGACCCAGCCAGCCAGCACGGTGGGCGGATCCTTCAGCGCTCGTGCCCACCGGTCCAGGCGGCATTTCGAGGCCACCCAATAGGCGTCGATGGCCGATTCGGGAACCCGGGGCGGACCCAAAACCAATAAAGGCCCATGCTGGGCTACCAGCACCGAAAGCTCCACAAGGTCGCGGGCGTGGATCATGCCCCTTATGGCTCGCAAAGTTCATGCCAGGGCGTTGGCCGCCCAAAATTCCACCCCGCCCAGGTGCGCCATCTTCAAAAGACGCAGGGCCTTACGGTGGCTGCTCGTGGTTGCGAGACTGTTGTGTCCAGGCAACGCCGCGATGCCAAGTGTCACCCTGTGGCAGCACGGACGGTTCTGGCAGGTCCTCCCGGGTGTAATGCCTGGGCAGCAGGTGCCGGTCGAAGCGGTCTTCGCAATCGGAAGGACCGTAACGAAAACAACGGATAGTCGGTGTGGTATGAGGAGCGAGGGGCCGGGTTTGCCGGGAATGCCGCAAACGCGGCCGCCGCGCAGGCCGATGCTTGACCAAGGGACACTACCGCACGGAAGCCTGAACGGAGTCTCGCCATGACGAGATTTGTGGTTATTTTGGCGGCCTTGGCGTGGCCGGCGGGCGCAGCCCTGGCCCAGTATGGACTATCCGGTGCGCCGGAAATCCTGCCCTTAGGCTCGCCGCACAGGGCGGGCGGCATTCACCCGGCCGGTTACGAAGGAACTTGGGGACAACCGGCAGCCGATAGCGGCTGGCCCAGCGCTGCGGCCACGGCGCCTGCCCCTGCGTTGCAGCCGCCGTTAGCCAACCCAGCGGGGAGCTATCCTCCGCCCCCCGCCTACCCGAGCGGGCCGACTGCTTACCCCAGTGCCCCGATGACCCCGGCGGCAAATTACCCCGCTGCGGCAAACCCGGCGGTGGCAAGGCCCGCGGCGACTTCGGTCATGCAGAGCATGTTGGCGGAGTTGCCGTCGGGGAACGCTCCCCCGCCTGGGCCCATGGCGAATCCGGGGGGCCCAATGGGGTGGTCGTGCGGTCCGGCACAAGCTGGGACAGTCTGGGGCCCAGCCCAATGCTGCCCCGACCCCGCTACATGGTACGTGGCTGGTGCCGGCCTGGCGCTGTCGCGCGATGACTCCAACAGCCTGCACACCTCGTACGAAGACGGGAACAACCCCAACCAGTTTCCTCGCCCCCGCCATTTCGACTGGAACGGCGGGTGGGAGTTCAAAATTGGTCGGCGGTTTGCCTGCGGCCAATGGGCAGTGGAAGCCGACTACTGGGCCAACGAGGCCATGCGGGGCGATTGGCGATTCGTGATCCCCGGAGGGGCGGTCAGCACGCCCCTGATCGTCTCGGATATTGAGTTCGACGGCGTCAACGGCACGGTGCTTTTCGACGGGGCTGCCGAACACCGCGTCTGGCGGCAAAGCGACGTGCAGAATATCGAGCTGAACCTGCTGCGCGTGCGCCTGGCCAATGCCTGCGATTCCAACTGGGATGTAGGCGTCTTGGCCGGCGTCCGCTACTTCCGCTTCAACGATGACTTCCTTTTCGCGTCGCTCCAAAGTGGGGGTACGTGGGGCGGCGACGGCAGCGACGAAGCCTATCTGCACGAGCGGATTGAAAACCACTTGGTCGGCGGACAGATCGGGGCCGAGGCCGCCTATCGCCTGGGCCGAACCGTCCGCCTCGTCGCCGCGCCCAAACTGGGTATTTTCAACAACCACACGCGGAGCCAATTCGATCTGTATCGCGGCGATGGCGTGCTGGCCACTCCCACGGCTGCCAGCGGCGTGGTGGGTACCTATCCGGTCCGTTCGTCGGACGACTCGTTTTCGATGCTGGGGCAAATCGACCTGACCGCGGAGTGGGAGTTTTGCCCCAATTGGACCGCCTTTGTCGGCTACCGGCTCGTAGGGGCCACGGGGATCGGCTTGGCCGATAACCAGATTCCTATCTACGTCGTCGATATTCCCGAGATCGCGCGGATCGATACCAATGGCAGCCTGATTGTCCACGGGGCGATGGTAGGGCTGAAGGTGGCGTTCTAGGCGCGGATTTTGGCCCGTTGGAGCGGCCACCGGGCCTTTACAGGCCCGGCTCGCCAGGAACCGTGTGCCCCTGCTTGCCGCAAGGCAAGCAGTGCGCTTGGGTTGTTGGGGCACTGCTTCTGACGAAGCAGTGGCACACGGCTTGCGAAACAGTGGCACACGGTGGGCTTGCCAGACGACTACAAGCCCGACTTAGTTACCCGACAGGTGGGGGGCGGGAAATCAACGGACTCGCCTTGACAGAACGGGGCAAATCCGCACAATCCGCGGCCGGTGGAGGCCAGCACCAAGCGGCCGTTTACGGCTGTATCCTCTGTCTGGCCTCCCGGGTGGCCAAGTCGGTTGGGTTTGCGTCCATCGGCCAAAGGCAAGGAGGCCTTTGCGGATGCGGCTTCTCCCGGGCGCTGGGAGCCCGATCAGTCTGCGCGCGCTTTTGCCGGGGGCGGCAATCCAGGGTGCCGACGATATCATTGTCGAGGCCTGCGTGGCCGAAGTGGGCAAAGTCCGCCCCGGCACGCTCTTTGCGGCCATGTCGCGAGGCCGAGGGCCTGAAGCGGCGGCTATCGCCGAGGCGGTCAAAAGGGGCTGCCGGGCGGTCTTGACCGACCAGCCCCTGTCTGCAATCGGCGTGCCCGTGTGCCGTGTGTCCGACACTCGGCTGGCCTACGCTCGGCTCTGTCATGCCTTGGCGGGCGACCCCGGCCGAAAACTGAAAGTCGTGGCTGTCGGAGGCAGTTGGGGCAAACGAAGCACAGCGTGCCTGGTGGCCGGCGTCCTGCATGCTGCGGGTTATCGCCTGGGAATGCTAGGAAGTCTGGGCTGCCTGGACGGGCACGAGGTCTCGCCCCTGGCCGAGTTTCCTTCCTCGCCCGACAAAACCGCCATGTTGCTCGCTCGCATGGTGGCCAGCGGTTGCTCGCATGCCATCCTCGAGGCGCCAAGCAACGCGGTGCTCGATGGTCGGCTGGCCGGAATTCCCTTGGATATACTCGTGTTGACCTGGGTGGAGAACGGCCCGGAACCCCAAGGGGCACGGCGCCGGCCTGTCGCCAGTGGTGACGCAGCCTTAACCAAGCTGCTGGACCAGCTTGCTCCCGAAGGGTTGGGCGTGCTCAATGCCGAGGATCCACTGCTGGCCACGCGGCTAGGCGACATCGACGGTCCGGTGCTGACTGTGGGCCTGAATTCGCCGGCAGAGATCCGCGGGGTGGATGTGGATCAGGACGCGGGCGGCCAAACCTTTTTGCTGGTGGCCGGCAGCGACATCATCCCCGTGAGCGTGCGGACCCCCGGACGCGCTCACCGCATCCATTGCCTGTTGGCCGCAGCGGTGGGGCTGGCGTACCAAATCGATCTGCCGGTCGTGGTGCGAGGGCTGGAATCGGTGGACTATGTGCCGGTACGACTGGAGCGCGTCGATAGCGGTTGGCCCTTGCCCGTGTTCGTCGATGGCGCCCAGAGTGCTGGGGCTTTGACAGCTTGTTTGGAAGCGCTGCGAGATGCGGTACCGGGCCAAATCATCTGCGTCGTGGGCATCGACCATCGGGCCGACCGCGGGGAATCGCAGCGCTTGATCGAAGCGGCCTGCCAAAGCGCGGACACAGTCATCGTAACCAGTGGGCCGGTTGACGCCAGCCCAGGGCATCGGCGGGGCCGTCCCGGGTCCTCGTCGGCTGAAGTGCAATTCGGCCAGGGCAAAACCACGGCGGCTAGGCGCTGGGTCCGCCGGTTGGGTCCGCGCCTGGCCGAGATTAGCGCCTTGGGGGTGCCGGTGGTGCCGGAGCGGTTCGAGGCGTTCTCAGCCGCTGTGGCTCGGGCGCGCCCTGGCGACGCGGTATTGGTGCTCGGTGACGACGGCCAGGAAGTGCGGGCTTGGCTTTCCCGCGTTTCCCTGCCTGACGAGAACTATTGGACCAACGCGTGTTCAACAAGGGGCTCGCTATGATCACTTTGCGCGATTTGCATAGAGTGCTGGGCGGCACGCTTCGAGCGCCGCGCAACATCGACCCCGACGAGATCCCCCTCGGCCCCATCGCGGTGGATAGCCGGCACGTGGAACCGGGCGGCATCTACTGGGCAGTACCCGGCCGGTATCACGACGGGGCGGAATATGCCGACGAGGCTTTTCGGCGCGGGGCGGCCGGGGCCGTCGTGCATCGGCTGATCGAAAAGCCGGCCAAGTGCTGGGCCCTTGAAGTGACCGACCCCACCTCCGCGCTGTACACTTGGGCCGCGTTCTGCCGCCGCCATTTCCGCGGCACCGTGATTGGGGTGGCCGGCAGCGTGGGCAGGCGCACCACCCGGCGCCTGTTGCACGCCGCGTTGAGCCAGCAGTTGCACGGCAAGGCGGAGCCGATTGACGAAACCCGGCCGCTTTCGCTTCCTTTATCCGTTCTGCGCACCGACCCCTCGCTGAACTACGCCATTTACGAAATCTATCCCCGCCGGCTGAGCGAGCCTCTATCGCCGGTGGCGCTGTGCCAACCCACCGTGGCCATCGTTGCCCAAGTGGCCGAAGGTCCAGGCGCGGGGCTCCGCGGGCGCAAAGAGCTGGCCGACCTGGCCGAAGAACTCCTTGCCGCGTTGCCCTCGTCCGGATTGGCGGTGCTGGGCGACGATCCCTGGCTGCGGCCGTTGGCCAGCCGCTGCCAGGCGCCGATCCTGTGGGTCGGGCCGGCCCGGGACTGCCAGCTTGCGGCAAGCGACGTGCAGTGGGGGCCAGGCACCGTAAGTTTCCGACTGGAGAACTGCCGATACCACGTGGCCCTGTGGCAACGGGAGCAGTTGGTGCCAGCACTAGCGACCATTGGCGTGGCCCGCGCTTTGGGGCTTAGCCCGCAAGCCATCGCCGAGGGCCTGGCCTGCTTCGATGCGGTCCCCTCTCATTGGAGCCTGATGCAAGTCCGGGGGAGCACCGTGCTGCATGATCCGCGGCCCACCGATGCGGCCAGCCGGCAAGCCGCGCTGGAGCGCTTCAGGGAATTGGAGGCCAGCGGCCGGCGGATCCTCGTGTGGGGTGAGCTGGCGGCGACCGAGCCGCACTCTCCCCCAGCGTATCGCCAGTTGGGGCAGTTGGCAGTTACGGTGGGCCGGCCTGATCTGCTCGTGACCTGGGGGCCTTTTTCGGCCGACGTGATTGCAGGGGCCTGCGCCGCCGGACTGCCCGCCGCCCATGCCGTGGCTTGCCGCTCGGCCGAGGAAGCCCTGCCGCGCGTGTGCCAAGCCCTGGTTCCCGGCGATCTGGTGCTGGTTTGTAGTGCCAAAGACCTCTCCATGGAAAAACTTGCAGATGCCTTGCACCGTTTCCCCCGGCGGCGTGCGGCATGAGCGATTAGCCGGGCCGGCCGTTGCGGGGAAAACCCCCAATGGCCTTGCCCCACTTCCCGAAGTTTCCCGCCATGAAGACGGTACAGAAATCAAAAACGCAAAGCCCTGAATCCACAAGCCATGGCCTTGGACAGTTCGTAAAAAACCACCTTTACACACGGCCGGAAAATAAGTACAAGACGCACCGCCCGGTGGCAAACGAGCGGCAAAAGCACGGTTGGCAGGCGTGCCGAGCCGGCTGGCCCTCTAGGCGTTTTCAAGCAGCTAGTTTTTGACTTCGCCGATCGTGTCGAGCAGCGGGAACTCGACACCACCCTCCCTCCTGGGGTTGGAGCAACGATCTTGCCGGGATCCGCGGCTTCTGGGTCGGCCGCTCCGGCAAGTGCTTCACGGCGGAGTCCTGACTGAGCGCCGGATGCGGCGCCATGTGCGCCGCTCCGGCCGCTCAGGGATTCTCGGCCCCCGGTGCCTTCGTGCTGGGTGACAGGGGACAGGGGACAGGGAGAGAGACGGAATGGCCGGCGCTACAAACCTCCGTGTCTTTACAATTCACAGGTAAAGGCCGACATACAAGTAGTTCAGCAAAAAGGGGCCCAGGATGATGAGCACGGCCGCGACCATCACCAGCACGCCGGGCAGCAGCATTTTGACCCCGGCTTCACCGGCGATGGTTTCGGCCCGCTGGGTCCGTTTCAGGCGGAGCACGTCGGCCTGGGTGCGGAAGATCTGGGCCAGCGGTGTGCCCAGGTGCTCCCCCTGAAGGATCGAGCCGATGATGCTGGTGATCTCGTCGTCGTTCAAGCGGTCGCGCATGGCCAGGAAGGCTTCCGCCCGTGTCTTGCCCAAATTCATGTCGGTCAGCACGCGGCCGAACTCCTCGGCCACCGGATGACCTTCGAACTCCGAGACGGCCTGGGCCAGGGCGTGCAGAAACGTGGCGCCCGCCTCCATCAGCAAGGTCAGCAGGTCCAAGAGAAAGGGCATGCGCCGCTTGATAGCCCGCAGGCGTTCTTCGGCCCGCACCGCCAGGCGATGCCGAAGGAACCAGGCCGCCAGCACCGTCAGACCTAAGCCGGGGATGACGCCGGGCGGGCCAGCCACCTGCAAAAACACATAAACAAAAAGGGGAGATAACAAAAGGGCTACGAGTTCGCAGCGTGCGAGGTATTCCTCGGCCAGCCAGAAGCGCGGTAGCCCCGCCGCCTGGATTTGCCGCTGCACTTCCGGCAGCGACTCGCGAAACACCCTGCGATTGAAGCCGGCCAGGAACTGGATGACCGGCTGGAACACCCGATACAACCCGTCCAGCCGGCGCAGTTCGTTCATGCGGCTGATGTCGTAGCGCCACTGAAGGCCCTGGGGGAGTTCCTCGATCCACAGTAGCGCCATCACCCACCGCGCCACCAGCGCTACGGCGGCACCAATCGCCAGGCTGGCAGCCACCAATAGCGCCGGGCCCCCGGCGATTTCCCAGGCCAAAAGGAAGACTTCGCCGCTCATGCTACGGCCCTCCGCCGAAGCAGTCGGTCTGGCCCGCGCGGCTTCGGGAATGCAGCAAGCGCCACAGGGGGCAGGGGGCGGTTATGGCTCGTGCGGGGCATGATCTGGAGGCCTTCGGGGGTCAAATATCGGGGTTCAGGATTGCCCGGGCCCATAGGTAGGCCACCACGTTGAAGACCACGGCCAGTGCCAGCAGACACTGCCCGAAGACGGTGCGGAACAGCAGCCGGGTGTTATCGGGATCGACGAAATAGTAGGCCACAAGGATGAAAGCGGGGGCCAGGGCCATATATACGGCCGACTTGCGGGCCTGGGCAGTTTCCGAAAGGATTTTCCGCTCCAGGCGTTGCATTTCCAACACCGACTGGGCGATGCGCTCCACAGTCTCGTTCAGGCGCCCGCCGCTTTCGTGGCTGGCCAGCAGGGCGGCTGCGAACAAGGCGAAGTTCTCGCTTTTCAGACGGGACTTGGCTTCGGTAAGGGTGCGGTCCAAAGGTTTGCCCAGCTTGTATTCGCCCACGATCTGCTGGAACTCGGTGTTGATGGGGGCCGGGCACTGAGCGGCCAGAATCTCCATGGACTGCGCCAACGACAGCCCCGCGCGGACCGCATTGGCCAAGGTAACCATGGCGTCGGCCAGTTGGTCTTCGATCCGCTGGTGGCGGCGTTCCGCCATGCGGCGGAGCAAATACCAAGGCGCTGCCAGCAGAAAGACCGCCAATAGCGCGGCGAAGACCGGACTATCCAGCCCCAACCCCACCCCGGCCACCAGCCCCACCGTGCCGGCCAGCCAAACCGTCAGCCAGCGCCGCAGATGCCGGGTGGGCGCGCGGAGCCGGCGGAGCTTGTCGGCCAGATCGGCTTCCAGCCGGCCGAAGGCGCGACTCAGTACATCGCGAGCTGCCAGGGCCAGTACCCCCACCGCGGCCCCGGTGAACAGGCAAGCCAGCGCGGCATACATTGGGTCGGCCATGCTTCGCTACCCCCGGGGGTTCAAATCCGTCCGCCTAGGCGATTCCCGTTTCACACGGGCTTGACCGGAGGCGGGCTGGCCGCCGCCGGTTGGAAGCGCCCTAGGCGCGGTGGAACCGCCTCGGGACCGGCCAGCGCCGGCGCCAGCGCCGGGGGCGGTCCCAACGCCTCGTGCCCGTAAAGGAATTCCGGCTCCAACAGTTCCTTTTCCACCAACTCATCCACGAACGAGGGGAGGTAGCCCGTGGGCTGAAGCGATACACCATTGCGCCAGTTGAAAATGTCCAGCACCACCACCTTGCCCGACTCGGGGTCGAACCGCGCCACCTCCGAGATCTGGGTAACCACGCGCCTCCCGCCGGGCAGCCGGCTGATGTGAACGATCAAGTCGATCGCGCTGGCCAATTGGCGGTGGATGGAAGCGACGGGCAGGTCGGCCGCCATCAGCACGAGCACTTCCAGACGTTCGATCACTTCCAGAGCGCTGTTGGCGTGGACCGTGGTCATCGAGCCGTCGTGGCCGGTGTTCATGGCCTGGATCATGTCCAGCGCCTCCGGGCCGCGGCATTCGCCCACGATGATCCGGTCGGGCCGCATGCGCAAGGCGTTGCGCACCAGGTCCCGGACCGTGTACTGCCCTGTGCCCTCGACGTTGGGGGGCTTGGTCTCCAGCGTGACCACGTGCTCCTGATGCAGGCGGAGTTCGACGGTATCTTCGATGGTGATGATCCGCTCTTTGTAGGGGATGAAGCTCGAAAGCACGTTCAGCAGCGTGGTCTTGCCCGAGCCGGTTCCCCCGCTGACCAGGATGTTCCGCCGGTCGATGACGCAGGCCCGCAGGAAGTTGGCGGCCGCTGGCGTGATGGTCCCCAGTTCGATCAGGTCCTCCATCGTGAGGCGTTTGAGCGGGAACTTGCGGACCGTCAGGCAAGGCCCTTTGACCGCCAGGGGCGGAATGATGGCATTGACCCGCGAACCATCGGGCAGCCGGGCATCGACCAGGGGCTGGCTCTTATCGATGCGCCGGCCCACCTGGGCCACGATCCGCTCGATGATCGATTCGGTCACTTTGTCCGAGATGAAGCGCCGGCCTGATTTTTCGATCACCCCGTCCCGCTCGACGTAGATCTGGTCGCGCCCGACCACCATGATTTCGGTTACCGTGGGCGCCCGCAGCAGGTCCTGCAGCGGACCAAACCCGAAAATGATGTCCTTGAGGTCTTTTTTCAGCGTGCGAAGGATCAGGTATTTGCGCAGCTCCTGGTGCAGGTGGGGGCGGACCAGGGGAAAGACTTCGGCAAACCGGCTCTCCACGCGTTCGATGCGCTGGCTGGTGTCGCGGCACTGCCCCAGTTCCAGCTTTTCGCGCACGAATTGCAGCAAGCTGTGCAGCTCCGCCTCGCGCTCCGGCACCAAAGTAGCTGGCACATCGAACTCGTTGGAAGTCAGCGATGCCAGGTCGAAGAACTCGTCGGGCCCTTGCTCCAGGATCAACTGATTGACCAGATGGTCGCGCAACGTCAGCCCGGTTATCTCTTCCAGCAGGGCTTCATTGTCGGGCGAGAAGACCTTCAGCTCGCGGCAGACATCCTCGATGTTGTTTTCCAGCATGAGGATGCTTTGGGTATCGCTGGAACGGGTGGTCTCGAATTCGTACAGGTCCAGCCGCTCCAGCAGCTTGCGATGGATCCGCAGTTCGAGGTCGGCCAGCACCGAGCGGAGATGGTTTTCCAGCTCCGCGCGGGTGACGACGGCCGGCTTCTCGGCCTCGAAGGTAAGCGTGTACGGCCAGATGCGGACCTTGGTGCCGGGAGCGAAGGCCACGGTCTGCGCGCCCGTTACCTCCACATCGCCCACGATGCACCCGTTGAGCCCCAGATTCTCCAGGTAAAGCTGCCCGTCCTGCAACCGCACGATGGCATGGCGGCGGGAGACCAGCGGGCTGGGCAGAACGATGGTGTTGGAGGGGTCGCGGCCGATGGAGATTTCCGACCCCTGCACCTCGACCATGGAGCGCCGGCTTTCGTTGATCCGGTTGAACCAGACTTTCATGACAGCGTGACAGGCGGCAACGCCTGGCCTATCGGACCATCAGGGGCTGCGCGACACGCGGGGATGCAGCATGACCACCAGCGGCTGGGAGCGATTGACCTCCAGCAACCGCAGCAGCCGCTGCGCCTGAAGTTCCAGACGGCCGTTCTCCAGCCGTACTGCGATGGTCATCACCCCTTCCTGGGTTTGGGGGATTTGGGCGGCCTGGAGCACTTCGGGGGCCGTCAGCCGGTTGCCCAGCGAGAGCACGCGGAACGGGCCGATCATCTCCAGTTCGCCATCGGGCGGGGGCGTAGCGGCCGAGTCGCCCGACGGGATAGGCTCGACCTTCGCCCGGTCCGAGTGGTCCGCCGGGTTGGGGTTCGGCTTGGGCGGCGCCCGTCGAGGCACGCCCGCCTCGGCCGAAGGGGCGACGAACGTCACCAAGTCGCCTGGCTGGATCAGCGAGGGGACCATGCGGCGCAGGTCCACGGGAACGAACCACGCCCGCTCCTCCACCCCTGGCGGCAGGTTCTTGCCGAAATCCAATTCCGCCGGCGGCGCCCGCATGTCCTGCAACAGCAAGAGAGAACCGGCCGGCAGATTGCGGCTGACACGTTTATCCACCTCCGCATCGCGGGCGGACCACAACACCGCGTAATTCTTCAGACTGGCCGCCACCCGGGCGGGAATGAGAACCTCTTCGATGGCATCGGCCCGCAGCCGCTCCCCCTGCTGCAAGTTGGTGCGAATGCCCACAAACCCGATGAACTCCTCCTTGGACGACTTGCTGGCCAAATAGGCGAAATTGAAAAGCGCCCCGACGATGCCCAGCCCGATGGCCAGTATCAGACCGTGGATGCCCTTCATAGCGTTTGCCGGGCTCGAGGGGAAGGAGGGCCCACACGTGGCCATCGGTCTGACCGAACGGGTGGGCCGCGGATTACGGGCCACAGGTGCCGCCACCCCCTGTCCCTAGGAGCAGGCAGACCCTTAACTTTCCATCCTACTGCCTCTTAAGGCCGTGTCAACGCGCAGCACCAATGCCCCATCGCCGGCGCTGGCAATAACCTTCCGCGAAACGCCGGCCAGCGGGCATTCGGGTCCGTCTTGGCCGAGGGCTTGCCCCTGGCACACCGCTGGCGGAGGTCCGCCGCGGGCAGTTCGTCCCCTGGAGGTGGGGCCGGTGCTATACTTGGGTGTGCGGGGATGGTTGGCGTGTCTGGCCGCGGCATCGGCCAGGGCGGGCCCAAGCCGCCCACCGCTTGAGATCGCCGCCGCGCGTGGAGGCTGCCATGCTGGAGCTTGTGGATCTGGACCAGCGGATTTCCAAAGCGGAGTTCGATGCGGTTTTTCCGGCATTGGAGGCCCGCCTGGGCCAATGCCAGCGGGCAGCGCGGGCCGCCGGCATACCTGTCGTGCTGGTGTTCGAAGGGTGGGACGCCGCCGGCAAAGGGACCCTCATCAATCGGCTTGCCCTGGCCTTGGATCCCCGGGGCTTCAAAGTCCATACGGGGGCGAGCCTTCAGGAAAGCCAGACCCTGCGCCCCTGGCTGTGGCCTTACTGGAATGAACTGCCGGCGGCCGGAGCCATCGCCATTTTCGACCGCTCCTGGTATCGCCGGCTGTTGGAATGCCGCGTCGAAGGCGCCGCGGCGGGCTGCCGCGACCAGCCCCAGTACGAGGATGTGCTGGAGTTCGAACGGCAGTTGACCGATTCGGGCACGGTGTTGGTCAAGTTCTGGCTGCATATCGACAAACGGGAACAGAAGCGCCGCCTGCGGGCCCTGGCCCGCGATCCCGACACGGCCTGGCGCGTGGGCAAGCGCGAACGCCGCCAGCACCGCCACTATGCCCAGTGGCTGGCCGCCGTGGAGGAAATGCTCCAGCGAACCAGCACCCCCTACGCCCCCTGGACCGTGGTGGAAGCCACCCAGGAGCGTTTCGCCCGGCTGCGGGTGTTCGAGACGGTGGTGTCGGCCATGGAAAGGGAAGTTGCCCACCGGGCCAGCGCCGAACCCATCAAAAAGCCCACAACGCCCCATCCGTGCCCCACCCGCCGCCAGACGGTGCTCGATCGGGTAAACCTCCAGCTCCGCCTGGATCGCCCGGAGTACGAAAGGCAACTCGACCGGCTTCAAAAACAACTGTTCGAACTCGAACATCGTTTGTATATCGAGCGGATTCCGGCCGTCATCGTGTTCGAAGGCTGGGATGCGGCCGGCAAGGGGGGCGCGATCCGCCGGCTGGCCGCCGGTTTGGATCCCCGCGGATATGAAGTGATTTCCATCGCCGCGCCGACGCCGGACGAACTGGCCCACCACTATCTGTGGCGGTTCTGGCGCCGCGTGCCCAAGGCGGGACATATCGCCATCTTCGACCGCTCGTGGTACGGCCGGGTGCTGGTCGAACGGGTCGAAGGCTTTTGCAGCGAAGACCAGTGGCGCCGGGCCTATCAGGAAATCAACGAGTTCGAACGCCAACTGGCGGAGTTCGGAACCGCCATGGTGAAGTTCTGGCTTCACATCGACCCCGAGGAGCAATTGCGCCGCTTCGAGGCCCGGCAGCGCGAAAAACAGTGGAAAATCGGCGACGAGGACTGGCGCAACCGGCAAAAGTGGAAACAATACGAGCTGGCCGTCACAGAAATGCTCGAACGCACCAGCACCACGTATGCGCCCTGGACGATTGTGGAGGCCAACGACAAGCTCTTCGCCCGCATCAAGGTGCTTCGCACCGTGGCCGACACGCTGGCCAGCCGACTCCGCGGCGGATGACGCCTGCTTCGCCCCGGGGTCGCGTTTCGAGTACGAACAGATTGCGGTCGGCCGAGTATAGCGGTACCCGTTATCGGGCGTCCGACGGGGGTTCGGCTGTTGCTGCAGGCGCAGGCGGGTTCATGTCGGCCGGCAGCCTCCGGCGGAGCCGTGGGCTCGAACGCGCCGTGCGATCTGCCGCATTTTTCCAGTCCGCCGCCACCGTTACGGCGGCGCTTGCTCAAGCTGGCGAGCTGGCCGGTGCCGCTCCCCGATGGACTGCATTTTTCGTTGCTTATATTACTCTGGCCTTGACATTAGCCCTTCTAATGATATGATGGAGGGGTTCGGTATAATTGGAGAGCGCCGGTGTGGCCGGCGATGCCTGTCTAGTCGTGGCGAAGGAAAGAACATGTCGCTTGTTTCGGTCCCGGGTTCCCAGGGGTTGTACGACCCGTGGCATGAGCACGATGCGTGCGGCATCGGGGCCATCGTGAACATCTCTGGTCGCCGGGAACATGCCATCATCGAGTACGGCAAGCAGGTGTTGCTGAACCTGCAGCACCGCGGGGCCGCGGGGGCCGACGAATCCACCGGCGATGGGGCGGGCATTCTGTTGCAGATTCCGCATGAGTTCTTCGCGGCCGAGGCCCGCCGCGCGGGCTTTTTGTTGCCCGCTCGCGAGCATTACGGGGTGGCGATGGTATTTTTGCCCCAGGACGCCGCCGTGCGGCGGCAGTGCGAGGCCATGTTGACCGAGGCTGCGGTGGAGGGGGGCTTGCGGCCGCTGGGCTGGCGCGATGTGCCGGTGGATGACACCTGTTTGGGCGAAATCGCCCGCGCCTCGGAGCCGGTCATCCGCCAATGGTTCCTCGATGGCCAGGGGCTGTGCGAGGAGCCGCTGGAGCGGCGGCTGTTCGTGGTCCGCAAGCGGGTAGAACACCGGGTGCGGAACCGGTTCGGGGCGGCGGCCGAACAGTTCTACATCCCCTCCATGTCTTGCCGGACCATCGTGTACAAGGGGATGTTCTTCGCCCCGCAGTTGTTCGCCTACTATCCGGACCTTGCCGACGAGCGGGTGGTTACGTGTCTGGCCATCGTGCACCAGCGGTACAGCACCAACACGTTTCCGAGTTGGAAGCTGGCCCACCCCTTCCGGATGATCGCCCACAATGGCGAGATCAACACCCTTCGCGGAAATATCAATCGGCTGCGAGGCTATGAGAACACGATGTCTTGTCCGGCGTTGGCCGACGATCTGTCGGACCTGTTCCCCATCGTGGAGCCGGGGGCCAGCGACTCGGCCAGCTTCGACAACGTGATGGAGTTGCTGGTGCGGGCGGGGCGCTCGGCGCCGCACGCGCTGATGATGATGATTCCCGAGGCCTTCGGCCCGCAGTATCACATCAGTACCGACAAGCGGGCCTTCTACGAGTACCACGCGGCGATTCTGGAACCATGGGACGGGCCGGCGGCTATCGTCTTCACCGACGGCCGGCTGGTTGGCGGTACCTTGGACCGCAACGGCTTGCGCCCTTGCCGGTACACGGTAACCACCGACGGGCTGGTCGTACTGGCCAGCGAGGTGGGGGTCATCGAGTTTCCGCCCGAACGCGTGTGGCAGAAGGGGCGGCTTCAGCCTGGCCGCATGTTCCTCGTCGATACCGTCGAGGGACGCATCATCACCGACAACGAGATCAAGGGCAAGATCGCACGGCAACGCCCCTACCGCCGCTGGCTGGAAGAGAACCGCATCGAACTGCGGGGGCTGTTTCAGCCTTCGCGGACCGATCATGCCCCGCCCGAAACGCTGGCGCAGTGGCTGCGGGCCTTCGGCTATACGCGCGAAGAACTGGACATGATCATCGCCCCGATGGCCCGAGATGGGCAGGAACCCGTAGGCTCCATGGGCACCGACACGCCGCTGGCCGTGCTCTCCGACCGGCCCAAGCTCTTATACAACTATTTCAAGCAGCTCTTCGCCCAGGTGACCAACCCGCCCATCGACCCCTTGCGCGAGGGGTTGGTGATGTCGCTGATGGCGTTTACGGGCAAGCAGCGGAACCTGTTGGACGAGACGCCGCAGCACTGCCGGCAGTTGAAGCTTTCGCACCCCATCCTCACCAATGAGGACATCGAGCGCCTGCGCCAGTGCAAGCGCGAGGACTTCAAAGTGGTCACCCTGCCCGCCTTCTTCGATCCGGACGAGCAAGACCCCGGCGGAGCGCTTCAGCGGGCGTTGGACCAGTTGGTGGACTCGGCGGAGAAGGCCATCCGCGATGGGGCCTCGCTGTTGATCATCTCGGACCGCGGGGTGTCGCCGCGCAAGGCACCCATTCCCATGCTGCTGGCCACCGGCGCACTCCAGCACGGACTGTTGGAGCGGCGGATCCGCAGCGAGGCAGGCATCGTGCTGGAAACTGGCGAACCCCGCGAGGTGATGCACTTTTGCCTGCTGTGCGGCTATGGGGCCAAGGCCATCAACCCCTATCTGGCCTTCGAAGCCATCCGCAAGCTGCATGCCGAAGGCCGCTTCCCCGAGAATGTCGAACTCGACGAGCTGAACGACCATTACATCAGCGCCCTGAAAAAAGGCATTCTCAAGACGATGTCCAAAATGGGCATCTCCACGCTGCGGAGCTACCACGGGGCGCAACAGTTCGAGGCCATCGGCCTAGCGCGCGAGGTGGTGGACCGCTACTTCGCCGGCACCCCCTCCCGGATTGGCGGCGTGGGCCTGGACGTGATCGCCCGCGAGGCCCTGGCCCGGCATCGCGATGCCTTCGGGCCGCGCGACCCCGCCGCCTTGGAACTGGACTTCGGCGGCGAATACCACTATCGCCTCGATGGCGAACGGCACCTGTGGAACCCGACCACCATCACCAAGCTCCAGCACGCGGTGCTGTATAACGACCGAGCGTTGTACGAGGAATACGCCCGGGCGGTCAACGACCAGTGCCGGCAGTTATATACACTGCGGGGACTGCTGGAGTTCGTGCCGGGCCAGCCTGTCCCCTTGGACGAAGTCGAGCCGGTCTCGGAAATCGTCAAGCGGTTCTACACCGGGGCCATGTCGCACGGTTCGATCAGCAAGGAGGCGCACGAGACCTTGGCTTTGGCGATGAGCCGGCTGGGCGGGATGGCTAACACGGGCGAGGGGGGCGAGGACCCGGCCCGCTACCGCCCCGGCCCCGACGGCCAGCCGCTCAACTGCGGCATCAAGCAGGTAGCCAGCGCCCGCTTCGGGGTTACCATCGAGTACCTGGCCAATGCCCGCATGCTCCAGATCAAGATGGCCCAGGGGGCCAAGCCGGGAGAGGGGGGCCAATTGCCCGGCCACAAGGTGACCGAAGAGATCGCGCGGCTGCGGCACGCCACGCCGGGGGTGTCGCTCATCTCCCCGCCACCCCACCACGATATCTACTCGATCGAGGATCTGGCCCAGTTGATCTATGACCTCAAGTGCGCCAATCCCGAGGCCAAAGTGTCGGTCAAGCTGGTAGCCGAAGTCGGGGTGGGGACCGTGGCCGCCGGCGTGGCCAAGGCCAATGCCGACGAAGTGCTGATCAGCGGCCACGACGGGGGGACCGGCGCCAGCCCGCTTTCCTCCATCAAGCACGCCGGGATCCCGTGGGAGATCGGCCTGGCCGAAACGCAGCAGACCCTGGTGCTCAACGGATTGCGCGACCGCATCCTGGTGCAATGCGACGGCCAGATGAAGACGGGGCGCGACGTGGTGATTGCCGCCCTGTTGGGGGCGGAGCGCTTCGGCTTCGGCACCTCGGCGTTGGTCTCGCTGGGCTGCATCCTCATGCGCAAGTGCCACCTGGGGACCTGCCCCGTGGGCATCGCCACCCAGCGACAAGACCTCCGCCAGCGGTTTGCGGGCAAGGCCGAGTATGTCATCCGGTTCCTCACCTTCGTGGCCGAAGAGGTGCGGCAGATCATGGCCCAACTCGGCTTCCGCAAGTTCGACGAGATGGTGGGGCGCGTGGATCGCCTGGCGGTCCGCAAGGCCGTGGACCACTGGAAGGCCAAGGGGCTGGACTTTTCGGCGATTTTGGCGCCGCCCAAGCCGGCCCGCGGAGGAACGCTGTACTGTTCGCGGCCGCAGGTCGATACCCGCCGCGACCACCTCGATTGGACCATTTTGCCGCTGGTGGAGAAGTGTTTCCGCGGGGAGCAGGTCCGCCTGGAGCTGCCCATCCGCAATACGCACCGCACCATCGGCGCGATCCTCAGCAACCGCATCGTGCGGCGCTGCGGGGCCAAAGGCTGGCCCGATGGCACGTTAGAGATCACGTTCTACGGTTCGGCAGGTCAGAGTTTCGGGGCATTTCTGGCCCCGGGGGTGACTTTGCGTCTGGTGGGCGAGGCCAACGATTACCTGGGCAAAGGGCTTTCTGGCGGCCGTATCGTGGTGCAGACCCCCCCCGGTTCGATGTTCGACCCGCTGGAAAATGTGATTGTAGGCAATACGCTGCTTTACGGCGCGACCAGCGGCGAGGTGTTCATCAACGGCGTGGCCGGCGAACGCTTTGCCGTGCGCAACAGCGGGGCGGTGGCCGTGGTCGAAGGCGTCGGCGACCATGCCTGCGAATATATGACCGGCGGCACCGTGGTCGTACTGGGGCGTACCGGCCGGAACTTCGCCGCGGGAATGAGCGGCGGCGTGGCCTACGTACTGGACGAACACCAACTGTTCGACACCCTCTGCAACCTGGACATGGTGGACCTGGAGTCGCTCTGGCGGGAGGAGGACCGCCGGGTGCTGCGAGACCTGATCGCCCGGCACCATCACTGGACCGGGAGCCAGCAAGCCGCCCGGATTCTGGCCAACTGGCATGAGATGGCCGGCAAGTTCGTCAAGGTCATGCCCATCGACTACCGCAAGGCCCTGGAACGGTTGCGGGAGCGCGAAGCGGTTACCGGCGAGCAGACCGTGGCGACCGAAGAAGTATTTGCCAACGGGGCGGCAGCGGTGCGGCCGCGCCCGCTCCCCGTCCCTGTGCCCGGTTGAGGTTAGTCCGTGGGGCGAAAGGCAGTCTGGGGGATCAGTCCGGAGTTCCGGCCCCCATGGAAACGGCACTAAGCACAGAAAGGAGCGGGTTCGGGCCGCCCCGCGGCGTTTGCTAGGCGCAGGCTTTAGCCCGCAGAGTTTACGAGGTCCAACGTGGCCAATCCCACGGGTTTTATCGAGTTTCCACGAGTGGACGCCGGTCATCGACCGGTGGCCGAACGCATTCGCGATTGGCGGGAGATCGACTTGCCGTTGGCCCCCGCGCTGCTTCACCAGCAGGCCGCCCGCTGCATGGACTGTGGCATCCCGTTTTGCCATGCCTCGGGGTGCCCGGTGAAGAATCGCATTCCCGAGTTCAACGATCTGGTATACCGGGGCCAGTGGCGCGAGGCGGCGGCCAACCTACATTCCACCAACAATTTTCCGGAGATCACCGGCCGGGTGTGCCCCGCCCCCTGCGAAGCGGCGTGCACGTTATCCATCAATGCCCAGCCAGTAACCATCAAACATATCGAGTATCAGATTGCCGAACGCGCCTTCCGCGAAGGATGGGTACGGCCGTTGCGGCCGGCCTTCCGCACCGGCAAGAAGGTGGCGATCATCGGTTCAGGCCCGGCGGGGCTGGCCGCCGCCCAACAGCTTACCCGCGCCGGCCACGAAGTCGTGGTTTTCGAGAAGGACGACCGCCTGGGAGGGCTGCTGCGGTACGGCATTCCCGACTTCAAGCTGGAAAAACACATCCTCGATCGCCGGCTGGAACAGATGGTGGCCGAGGGTACCAAGTTCGAGCCGGGCGTGGCCGTGGGTCAAGACATCTCCGGCCGCTACCTCCGGCGAATGTTCGACGCCATCTGCCTGTGCCTGGGAGCGGGGCAGCCCCGGCCTCTGGAAGTGCCCGGGCGCGAGCTGGCCGGCATCCATTACGCTATGGAATACCTGACGCAGCAAAACCGCCGGGTGGCCGGCGACCCCGAGCCCCCTGCCAGCATGGCGATCCATGCCCGCGATAAGCACGTGGTGGTCATCGGCGGTGGCGACACCGGCAGCGACTGCGTGGGGACGGCCATTCGGCAAGGGGCACTGTCGGTCACCCAATTGGAAATCCTTCCCCGACCACCGGAAGGCCACAATCCCGAAACCCCCTGGCCACTCTGGCCCCGCATCCTCCGCACCTCGACCAGCCACGAAGAAGGCTGCGCACGGCGATGGAGCGTGCTGACCAAGGCCTTCTCGGGCCAGCACGGTCGGGTTACTCACCTCCACGGGTGCGAGGTAGATTGGATCCCCGGGCCAAGGGGCTGGGAAATGAAAGAACGCCCGGGCACCGACTTTACCCTCCCGGCCGATCTGGTTCTCTTGGCCATGGGCTTCTTACACGTGGTCCACGAGGGGCTCATCGAGCAGTTGGAGGTGGAATGCGATCGGCGGGGGAACGTGATAACGCGCGACGGCATGACCACCCAGGAGGGGGTCTTCGCGGCGGGGGACACCGTGCGGGGAGCATCGCTGGTGGTGCATGCCATCAACGATGGACGCATGGTGGCCGCCGCCATCGATCGCTGGCTCCGCACCCGGGCCGCACGCTGAGGCGGTATTGAACCTTTCCTTGCGGCCTTACGTATAAGTGCTCAAAGTCCCTGGGGGGTGAGAGTATGCGCCCTGCTCGGGGGGGGAGGGGAGCCACCTTCCGGCGTTCTTTGCCGGCACGAAGGACGGCATCTGGCTTTCAGGCGGAGGCACCCAGGCGGCTTGGAAAGACGACCCTAGTGGGCCCAAGCCGCTTGGGCGCTCATCCGCCGGGGGATACACTAATACGCGGACTTTTGCCGGAGTCGTGGCGCGGCTGCCCTGCACCCACGCCAAGGCTCACGCCGAAAGGCTGGCGTGCGTGTGGAGCACGGACCCCAGTTATGGCTAATCGCGTTGTATGGGTTTGTTACCGTGACCGATGAGATTTCGAACCGCGCCGCGACTTCGGTGGGGCGTCGAGCCTCGCCAAGCCCGTCCTCGATGACCTTTTCCGAGTTCCAGCAGTTGATTCGGGACATGTACCTGCGCAAGGACGTGGCCCGGGGCATCGAGGGGACTTTCATGTGGCTCATGGAAGAGGTGGGCGAGTTGGCGGCTGCGCTGCGGCACGGGACCCGCGAGGAGCAAGCGGCGGAGTTCGCCGACGTGCTGGCCTGGCTGACCACTATCGCCAACGTGGCTGGGGTGGACCTGGGCCAGGCCGTGGCCGAAAAATACGGCGCGGGTTGTCCGGGCTGTGGGCAGTTGGTATGCGTTTGCCCGGATGCCGGAAAGCCATGATTGCACCGATTTTTGCGGCGCTTGTGCCCCGAGGCAGACGGGCGTGGCCCCGATGGTCCCCGTTTCCGTACAGGGCCTCGCCCCTGCGGTCTTGGGGGTTTGCCGGCCTAGTTCTGGTGTTGGCCGCCAACCTGCCGGGCACTGCGGCGCTGGGCGCTGCCGAGACGGCTTGGGTGCAGGTGTCCGGCGTCGAGGTAGGCTTTGCCGGGGCCTATAAGCCGGGCCTATGGACGCCGGTCCGCGTACGCCTGCGGGCCGCCGAGGCGGTGGAAGGCCATCTGGCCCTCATCGTGCCGGACAGCGAAGGCATCGCCACGCGGGTCGCTACTCCGCCGGACCGCCCGGTACGCCTGACTGCCGGCCAAGAGGCCGAGGTAACCCTCTACACACGCTTTGGCCGGCTCAAGAGCGAACTGGCGATCGAATTCAGCGGTCCCCAAGGTTCGTGGCGGTGGACGTTTGCCGCCGGCGGCCAGGCGGGCTTCCCGCCGGCCGTGGCCTCGCATCGCGAGTTGATCGTAACGGTGGGGGTGGATGCGGCGCCGCTTGCGGACGCCGCCGAATTGCTTCAGCGCTCCAGCGATCGTTTTGTGGTGGCCACCGTGCCCCAAGCCGCCCAGTTGCCGCAGCGATGGTACGCCTACGAGGCCGCCGATACCGTGGTCCTGAACTTCAGCCGGCCGGAGGTGCTGGCGGGCCTCGATGCCCAAAGCCCCCAAGTGACGGCTTTGCGGGAGTGGGTGCGGCTAGGCGGACGATTGCTGATTGCCGCAGGCCGGCATACCGAAGCCGCGCTGGCTCAGGCCCCGTGGGTAGCCGATTTTCTTCCCGGCCGGCTCGAGCGGATGATTTCGCTGCGCCAGGGCGCGGCTCTAGAGAATTACGTGGGGGGCGGGGCCGCGCTGCCCCGCTTGGCACCGGGCGACCGGTTGGATCTCCGCGTCCCGTACTTCCTCGATGTGGCCGGACAGGTCGAGGCCCACGAGGCGAATCTTCCCTTGGTCGTCCGGCGGAGCCATGGGTTCGGACAGATCATCGTGGCGGCGGTTGAACTGGACGATCCGACGTTGCGGGCGTGGCGGGACCGGGGACTTTTTGTCCGGCGCCTTCTGAGCATGGACGAGGCACGCACCTCGCTGCCCACCGAAACCACCGCGGTGCTGCACTACGGGTTCGACGACCTGGCCGGTCAACTCCGCAGCGCACTGGACCAGTTTCCCGAGGTGCCGCTGGTATCTTTCTCGCTGGTCATGGGCCTGCTGGTGGTCTATCTGGTGCTCGTGGGACCGGCCGACTATTTCTTTCTTCGCAGGGTCGTGCGCCGCATGGGGCTGACGTGGCTCAGTTTTCCGCTGGTGGTAGCCGCATTCTGCGGGGGAACGGTTGTGCTGGTGCATCGCCTCAAGGGACACCAAGTGCGGGTGAATCAGGTGGATCTGATCGATTGGGAGGCTGAGCATGGACTGGTTCGAGGGACCACGTGGGCCACGGTCTTCAGCCCGATCACCGAGCGCTACGAATTGGGCTTGGAGGCGCGGGGGCCAGGCGGGATCCAGGCCGCGACGCTGGCCTCGTGGTTCGGGTTGCCCGGCAGCGGCCTAGGGGGCATGGATCCCAAGACCTCGCCGCCGGTGGCCTGGAAGCAGGGGTACGAGTTGTCGCCCGACCTGGACCGGCTGCGGGGGTTGCCCATAGCGGCCTGGGCCACCCGTTCGCTGACTGCCCGCTGGACCTTGCAGGCCCAACCCCCTTTGGAGGCCCGGTTACGCGAAGAGGAACAGGCCCTGGTCGGGACGGTGGTGAACCACTCGGCCAAGGGGCTGGAGAACGTTCTGTTGTGCCACCGCGGCTGGGTGTATGAGTTGGGCCGTTTGGAAGCTGGTGCCGGCGCGGAGCTGGATCGCACCAGCCCGCGGCGCGAGCTGCGGACCTTTCTCACCGGCCAGCGCTATGTGATCAAAGAAGGGCGGCACCTGCCCACCCCATACGACCGCGCCAGCAGCGACCTGGGGTACATCCTCCGGGCGATGATGTTCCACCGGGCCGCTGGCGGTCGCCAGTACACCGGGCTGCACCATCGATACCAAGGCTTCGTCGATGCCAGCGATTTGCTCCAGGCGGGGCGTGCCGTGCTGGTGGCTGAGGCGGCCACACAGTCGCCGGGCGATCCAGACCTCCCGCGACTGGTTCGGGATGGGTTGCCCCTGGAGGCCGTGCAGCGCCGCTTGACCCTTTACCGCTTCGTCTTCCCCGTTTCTCAGGGGGCGCCATCACCGTGATCAAGACGCAGGACCTCACGAAGATTTACGGCCAGGTGCGGGCCATCGACCACCTCACGCTGGAGCTGAGCGAAGGGGACCTGTACGGGTTCATCGGCCCCAATGGCTCGGGCAAGACCACCACTATGCGGATCCTGGCCACCTTGTTGCAGCCCACCTGGGGCGAGGCGTATGTGTGCGGGTATTCGATTTATACGCATCCCAAGGAGATCCGGCGGCTGATTGGGTACATGCCCGACTTCTTCGGCGTGTACGACGACATGAAGGTGATCGAGTATCTGGAGTTCTTTGCCGCCGCCTACCGCATCAAAGGCCCGTTGCGCCGCAAGAAATGCGAGGAAATGCTGAGCCTGGTGGGGCTGGATTACAAACGCGACGCGCTAGTCACCAGCCTCTCGCGAGGGATGACCCAGCGCCTGGGCCTGGCTCGCGTGTTGTTGCACGACCCCCAAGTGCTGTTGCTGGACGAGCCGGCCAGCGGTCTGGACCCCCGCGCCCGCATCGAAATCCGAACGCTTCTCAAAGAGTTGCGGGCCATGGGCAAGACCATCATGGTCTCCAGCCACATCCTTCCCGAACTGGCCGATATCTGCAACAAAGTGGGCATCATCGAGCGCGGCAAGCTGCTGGTCTCTACCGACGTGACCGAAGTGATGCGGCGGGTTCGCCGCCGTCCCCTGCTGGAGATCGGGCTGGCCGGCGACCTCGACCGGGCCGCAAAGCTCCTCGAACAGCACGAGCTGGTCGAGCGGGTCGATGCTCGTAATGGTCTGTTGCGCGTTACGCTTCGCGAGGGGGTGGAAGATTACAGCCCGCTGCCCGCCTTCTTGGTGCAGAACGGCTGCCGCTTGACCCTTTTCAAAGAAGAAGAAATCAATCTGGAGACGGCCTTCATGGCCCTTACCAAAGGCATGACGGCCTGAGCGCGTGCTGAATGCCGTCTCTGTGGACCGAGGGATGCGGCTACACGCCGCTTTCCAGCGCGCTCAACAGGGCACGGGCTTCCGGCGCAAACGGCGCACCAGGCGGATCGCCTCGCCCACCCATAACACCACCGATGTGCCGCCCGCGATCGCCAGCCATTGGCCGATGCTCAACGGTGTGGTCCGGAACACTTCGCCGCCGAACTGCACCAAAGCCACCTGGCCCAGGAGGATGATGGCGGCGATCAACAAGAAGGCCTTGTTTTTCGTAAGGCCGCGGAACGCCGAGTGGACCTGGCCCAGGGCACGGGCATTGAACAGGTTCCAGAACTGGAGCATGACGAAGGTGGTGAAGAACACGGTCAGTTCCCAGGGGGTGACGGCCTGCCGGGAGGGGGCCGCCTCATGCCCCGCCGTCTGCGGGGGCAGCGCCGCGCCGTCGAGTGCCGCCGCCGGCTCTTGCAGGCTGTTGGTCTGAATCCATAAAAGAAAGCCCGCCAAAATCGCGATAAAGCAGGCGGCGGTGACGAAGATGGTGCGGGCCATCTGGGGGGTCACGATAAAGTCGCTCGCCCGGCGCGGGGGTCGGTCCATGACGTCCGGCCGCGGCGGCTCCGAGGCCAGCGCCAACGCAGCAAACGTGTCCATGATCAGGTTTACCCACAGCATCTGGGTAACCGTAAAGGGGAGGTCCACCCCCAAAAATGGTCCCAAAAACGCGATCCCCAATGCCGCCACGTTGATCGTGAGCTGGAAAAGAATGAACCGCTGGATGTTTTCGTAGAGCGACCGGCCCCACATCACCGCGTTGACGATGCTGCGGAAGGAATCGTCCAGCAGGATCACGTCGCTGGCCTCCTTGGCCACGGAGGTTCCCGTCAGGCCCATCGCCACGCCGACATTGGCGTGCGTCAACGCCGGGGCATCGTTGATGCCATCGCCGGTGACCGCCACCACGTGCCCCTGCGATTGCAAAAGGCGCACCAGACGGAGCTTGTCCATGGGCTTGGCGCGGGAGAGGATGGTAAGGGCGTCGAGCGACTGGCGGGCCTCGGCGTCGCTCCATTGGCGAAACGTGCTGCCGCTGACATGCAGGCCCGAGGTCCCCCCCTCGCCCAATCCGATCTGCCGGGCGATCTCCTGGGCCGTCTCGGCGTTGTCGCCCGTTACGATCTTGACTTGGATTCCTGCGCGGCGGCACAACTGCACCGCCTGGGCCGCATCGGGACGCACCGGATCGGCAATCGCGGCGAATCCCAGCCAGGTCATGCCGGCGGCCATTTGTTCCAGGTCCGATACCGAGCCCAAATCGCCGATCATGCGAAAGGCGAACCCCAGCGTGCGCATGCCCCGCTGCTGGTAGGCGCTAAGCTGCCGCTGGATTTGTGCGCGGTAGGGTTCGATGGCCTTTGGCCCGCCGGGAGTCAGTATTTGGGAACATTGGCTCAGGACCACCTCGGGCGCGCCTTTGGCATGCAGGACCGGAGCCTGCAGCACGGCCGAATGCCCTGCCGTGGCCATATACTTCCGCTCCGTCGAAAACGTCCACTGCCGCACCAGTTGGAAGGCCCCGCGGCAGGCCAAGTAATCGATGTGCTGCTCTTCCAGCCAGAACAGCAAGGCGCACTCGGTCGGGTTGCCCAAGGCGGTAGCGGGCTGGTCCGACCGGCGACTAAGGTTGGCAGTGCTGTTGGCGGCGATGGCTTCGGCCAGCAGGTGTCGGGCCAGCGTGGGCCAGCGGGACGATGCATCGCACGGCCGATCCCCCGGTTCCGCGCCATCACCCCCTGGGGCCGTGGGACCTTGGGCCGGTGCCGGCTCCGCAAACGGCAGCTCCCAGGCTTGCACCCGCATCTCATTTTTGGTCAGCGTGCCGGTCTTGTCCGAACAGATCACCGTGGCGGCCCCCATGGTCTCGCAGGCGTGCATCTTGCGCACCAGATTGTTCGTGGCCGCCATCCGCCTCATGCTATAGGCCAGGCTCAAGGTAACGCTCATGGCCAGTCCTTCGGGCACGGCCACGACGATGATCGTCACGGCAATCATGAAATAGGTGAGGAGCCGGCGGGCAGCCTCCGCCGGAAGCCAAGTGCCGGGCGAGGGTTCCAGTATCCCCAGGGCGATCCCCAAAAGGGTGCCGACCAACCACAAGGCCACGCCTGCGCCCAGGGTGGCCGGCCAACCCCACCATCGCTGCCGGTTGCCGGAAGATGGCGAGCCGGCCTTGTCCGTTTCCTGCGGAGCGTCGGTCCCGCCCAGCCATGGGGGCAAACGGAGCGGCTTGCCGGCAAGCTCGAAAGCATCGGCGACAATGGGCACCCAGATTCTGGCCATGGCCAAGCCGCCCGCGATGACAACCAACATGGCAAAATACCATTGGCCGCCAACCAGGGCGATTTCGCCCAATCCCAGCCCCCGCACCACCAGGGCGGCGAAAGTCAAGGCCGACACGCCGAACCCGCAGACGCCAATCACTTTGCTCAGCCGCTCCAGTTGGGCGTTCAGCGGCGTCTCTTCACAAGGTTCTTCGGCCGCCACGCGGGCCGTCTGCCCGATCTCTGTCGCGTCGCCCACCGCAGTGACGCGGATGGTGCCATGGCCATCGACCACCACCGTGCCGCGAAACACCCGATGGGTTTCGCAGCTCTGGTCCGATTCGGGCGAGACCGCCGAGCGGCTGGCGGGGAACTTTGCCACCGGGTGCGATTCTCCGGTAAGACGCGATTCGTCCACCTGAAGCGACACCGCGGCCAGCACTTCGCCGTCGGCCGGCACCTCCTCGCCCGCCCCCAGGATCACGATGTCGCCCACCACCAGTTCGCGCCGAGGCACGTGCATGAACGCACCCTCGCGAATCACCTGTACCGGCACGTCGTCTTCCGACTTGCTCAGCAAGTCGAATTCCTTGGCCGCGTTGTACTCGTTCCAAAAGGCCAGGCCGGTGGCCAACAGAATCGCTATGACGATGCCCAGCCCTTCGAGGTACTTGCCGTCCACGGTCCCCACGCCGATGGCAATCACCGCGGCAATCATCAGGATGCGGATGACAGGGTCGTCGAACTTCCGTAAATACAGCTTCCACCAAGGGTCGCGCGGGGGCGGCGTAAGGACGTTGGGGCCATAGCGCTGCCGGCTGGCTATGACCTCGGAGGCGGAAAGACCCGTAAACCGCGTTGCCCAAGAGGACTGAGTCACGTGGGGGTGCGACATGCAGGCGCAATCCAACTGCCTGGAAGGCTCGCCCGAGGCCCCTCCTTGGTGATGGACCATGCGAGCCGAGCGATGCAATTCCAACCCGTAAGTATATCAGAGGCGCCCAAACGGCCGGCAGCTCCATCTGGCCCGCCGGTGCCGCCCTCTGATTGCGGGGCTTCTGGGGGCGCCGATGGGCGGCAGCAACGAAAGGTGCTAAGCTACCGGGCGTGGCCTGCCGAACATCGCAGTGACCAAGGACGAGATTGTTATTGTTGGGGAGCTTGCCTTCGTGGGCAATCGCGGCCGGGGCCGCCCGGACGGTTGCCGCTTCCCAGAAATCCTGGCAAAAAAGAAAGGCACGTGATGACGGGGATCGAAATAAAGCAGGACCGGCGGCGATTTCTGTCCCGCTGCGGAGCCGGCCTGCTCTTGCCGACTGTGATCGGGGCCCGCGCCTCGGAGGAGATGCCGCGCCGGCCACCCAGCCAACGGGTGGTGGCCGCTTTAGTGGGCTGCGGGTCGCGGGGGCTGGACCTTTTGAGCATCCACAACGACCCTGGGTGCACCATCGCGGCTGTCTGCGATGTCGATCAGCGGCGCCTGGTGGCGGCCGTCCAGCGCGTGGGGCGATGCGAGGCGTACCAAGATTTCCGCCGCGTGTTGGATCGCAAAGATATCGACGCGGTGCTGATCGCCACCCCCGATCATTGGCACGCCCCGATTACCATCATGGCCTGCCAGGCCGGCAAAGATGTGTACTGCGAAAAGCCCCTGTGCCGTACCATCGCCGAAGGCCGCGCTATGGTTCAGGCCGCCCGGCGTTACGGCCGGGTGGTGCAGATGGGCAGCCAGTACCGCTCGATCGGCCGCAGCCGGCAGGCCTGCGAGTGGGTGCGCAACGGACGGGTGGGCCGGGTACACACCGTGCGGCTGTCGCACCCGCCGAATCCCGCCCGCCCTTGGGAACCGCCGCAACCGGTTCCGCCGGAATTGGAGTGGGACCTGTGGCTTGGGCCCGCCCCGTGGGTGCCTTACCATCCGGCCCGGTGCCACTTCACGTTCCGGTATTTTATGGACTACGGCTCCGGAGCGCTGGCCGACAACGGCGTCCACATGTTCGGTGTGGTCTCGTGGGCGATGGGAACCGACCACACCGGTCCGGTAAGCATCGAGGCCCGCGGCACGTTCGCGCCGAACAACCTTTACGATGTGCCGGTAACAATGCAGGTCCGCTACGAGTTCGCCGATCCTCCCTTTACGCTTCTTTGGGAACAGCGCCCGGGGGCCAGTTTGAACGTGGATTTCGTGGGGCAAGAGGCCACGCTCAGCGGTTTTTGGGAATTCCGCGTCACCCGGGGATACGCCGACCTCTCGCCCACCCGCAGCGACGAACTGCACCTGCCGCGGAGCGACAGCCATTCAGGAAACTGGCTGGAGTGCATCGCCACGCGCAGCCGGCCCGTGCTGGATGTCGAGATCGGGCATCGCATCACCACGTGGTGCCACCTGGGCAACATCGCCTGCCGGCTGGGGCGCAAGCTCCGGTGGGATCCGGTTCGGGAACGATTTGCCGACGATGAGGAGGCCAATCGCCTGCTGGAAGTCGCTTATCGCCCACCGTGGCACCTCTGAGGAGGCTCGCGCTAGGAGGCCGGGCAGCCAATGACTATCCGTTGGATCGCAAAGCGGGGCATTTTCCCAAGGCATGACAGAAAAAAGGGGAAGGCACCCCAGGGCAGCCTTCCCCCTTATGTCGTCTGAGCCGGCGGCGCTGGGGCCGCCGAACCCGCAGAGAATGTTACTTGCCGGGCTTAGCGGTATCGCCGGCCGCGGGCGGGGCCTTGGTCTCGCCGCCTGTGGTGCCGGGCTTCTTTTGCGGCTCGCTCTTGGAGCAGCCAATGAGAATCGCCAGGCCGACCGCCATCGCCAAAGAAACCAACTTCTTCATGTCGAAATCCTCACTGCTCGGAGGTACCCACGTCGCGCAAGAACCGTTCCTGCCCGACTCTTCGCTAATAGAGGGCTTTGCAAGCCAACTTATTCCCGCTTTTTTGCAAGAATGCTTTTTCCGTTGGCCCGCACCCTCTTGGAGCGTCGCGGCACCAAATGGAGCAAAAAGAAAGGAAAGGCGCCAGGCACGGGCGCCTTTCCCCAGGGAACTCAACACGTGAACCCTCTAAAGCTTACGCTTCAGAAGGGTTCGCCACTGCGGCGCTGCTATTTCTTCTCTTCCTTCTTCTCCTCCTTAGGCGGTTCGGCCTTGGGGGGCTCCGGCGCCTTGGGGGGTTCGGCCTTGGGAGGCTCGGCCTTGGGGGGTTCCGCCTTGGGAGGCTCCGCCTTGGGGCCTTCGGCCTTCCCGGGCTCCGGCTTCTTCACTTCCTCCTTAACCGGAGCGGCGGGGGCAGTGCTCGGCGGGGTAGTGGAGACCTTAGGCTTGGGCTTGGCCGGCTCCTTTTGGCAGCCGATCACCACCGCCAGCCCAATCACGACAAGCAATGCAAGCAGCTTCTTCATAGTTACTCTCCCTCAGTCCGGGGGTCGACTTGGCGAGAACCATTCCCGCCTCACTCAAAAACAGTAGAGGGCCCGGGCTGGGATTTTATTCCAGCGTAGCCTAGAATTGACCAGTCGGGGGGTGGCGAAGCCTACGTCGATATGGGGGTGTATTGGCCCCAGCTTTTGGGGCAGGCAGAGTTTTCCGCAGGGGTTTCTGTTTTCGGGGACAACTTGGCAGATCAAGTGGGAATAAGGGGCCCCCTTTGGGCGTCTTGCTTATGGGCCTGAAGCCTATGCGCGGCGAATCGGTCGATATCGAGAAGCTCGTCGCGGAGCATCATCAGGCGGTCTATCGGTATGCGTACCGGCTGTGCGGGTCGGTGGACGAGGCCGAAGACCTTACCCAACAAGTGTTTCTGATTGCCCAACAGAAGCTGGGCCAGTTGCGGGACCCGGCCAGCGCCCTGGCATGGCTGTTTGCCATCTTGCGGCGGGCTTTTCAGGATGGCCGTGGCCGGCGCCGGCCTATCACTCTGGGCGATCAGGAACTAGACGTAGAATCGATCCCGGCGGAGCCGGTGACGGCAGGTGATATCGACCGCCAACAACTCCAAAGGGCTTTGGACGCCCTGCCCGAGCATCACCGCCTGGTATTGGCCATGTTCTACTACGAAGACCTGTCTTACCGACAAATCGCCGAACGGCTGGCCATTCCGGTGGGCACGGTGATGAGCCGGCTGGCCCGGGCCAAGGCCCAATTGCGACGGTCTTTGTTCTCTTCGCTTATCGAACGCGGGGCAGCCACCAAACGAGGGTGAGCCGATGGACGACCACCCGATCCGCGATCCCCGAATCCTGGAGGCCCTGGAGGCGTGCCGGCCTGGGAAGGATGACCTTTCGGACCCGGCGATGGAGCGCCTGGCCACGGCCATGGCCGCCTCGCCCGAGTTGGACGACTTGTACGAACGCCTCCAACGGCTGGATGCCGCGCTGGCCGCCGCCTTTCGCGATGTGCCGGTGCCTCGAGGACTCCAAGAGCGCATCCTGGCTCGTCTGGCGCAAGCGGTTCCGGCCGCCTCCGGCGAAACTTCCGGCCCGGCCGTCCCGCCAGAGGCGAGTTCCCCGGAGGTTTCGGTTTGCGTTTCGGCTGGCAGCCCTGCTGCAAACACCGCGGCGATTGCCCCGGGCATCCGGCGGCGCCGCTGGATCGCTTCGCTAGGTGCCGCGGCGGCCGTAGCGGCCAGCCTGCTGGTCGCAGTTTGGCTCGATTGGGGTCCCGGGCCTTTGGGCGAGGATGTGGACTGGAATGCCGCCATCGTGCGGTTTGGCGCGGACCTTCAAAACGGCGATTTCGGCAGCGGCCGGTCGGCCGAAACCGCCCCCAGCCAATATCCCCTCAGCTTGGCGATCGTCCCGTACCCGGGGACCACGTGGCGTCCGGTGCAGGATTTCCTTGGCCGTTCCGGAATCGCGTACGACTTGCAGGATGCCTGGGGTTTTCGCGCCACCTTGTACGTGGTTCAGGCGACCGCCCATCTGCCCGATGCGCCGGACCTGTATCAGCCCGTGCTGGCCACCGGGCAGTGCGCGGTTCTGGCCTGGCAGGAAGGAAATCTCGTGTACGTGCTGGTGGTGCAGGGTGCGGGCGGGGAATATCGGCGGTTCCTGAACGTCTCTGGCGGTCCGGTGGTGTAACGCGACCCGCCTTGCGAACCGGGGAAATGTTGCTCCGGCCGCGGACGGGGTGCGAAGCGGAGAGGTTCAAATGCTGGCCTGGGGGGCCCCCAGATACGCGCTCAACGCAGGAGCCAGTTGCGCCATCTCGGCTTGGAGTGCGGGAAACAGCGACTCGGCCCCGCCCACGTTCCCCATCTGTCCCAAGCGCTCCATTTCAAAGGCCATGGCGTAAGCCCGGCTTCCCGCAAAGAAGCGGATCGAGCCTTTAAGCGTATGGGCGTTTAAGCGCAACGCCGTCAAGTCGCGATTCTGAAGGGCTTGGCGGATCCCTTCCAACAGCCGGGGTGTCTCTTGGAGGATGGCCAAAACCACTTGCCGTAGCAGTTCTTCGTCCCCGCCGACCGCCTGGAGGGCTTCGGACCAGTCCAAGTCGTCGGCCAGGGGGGCAGGCGCATTGCCTGCGGCGGGGGCGTCGGCCTGGCCCAGCAGACGGGCGATCGTTTCCAGCAATTCGCTGGCACGCACGGGCTTGGCCAAGTACGCATCCATGCCGGCTTCCAGGCAGCGCTGGCGATCTTCCTTGAGCGCATGGGCGGTCATGGCGATGATGGGCAAGTGGCGGCCGGTGCCTTGCTCGCGGGCGCGGATAGCCGCCGTGGCCTCCAGCCCATCCATCTCCGGCATTTGCACGTCCATGAGCACCAGATCGAACGGTCCGTGCGACTCCAGTAGCGCAAGCGCCTCTTTCCCGTGATTGGCCGCCACCACGCGATGCCCTTGCCGCTCGAGCACTCCCAGGGTCAGTTTTTGATTGACCAGGCTGTCTTCCGCCAGCAAGATGTGCAAGGGCCTCCGCACTGCGGGGCCGGGTGCCGCCGGTTGGGGCTCGAGGCTTTCCGGGGCGAGAATGCCCAGAGCGGCCAGCACGGCTTCCAGAAGTTCCGAACTTTTGACCGGCTTGCGTACCAGGGCCGCCACCCCCAGGGCTTCGCAGCGGGCCGGATCCCCCGGCCTGTCCCCGGAACACAGCAACACGACCGGCGTTTGGCAAAGGTCGGAGTCCTCGCGGAGGCGTTCCACCAGCATGAAGCCATCGACGTCGGGCATATGGGCATCGGCGGCCAGAAGGCGGAAGGGCCGGCCTTGGGCAGCAGCCGACTTGAGGGCCTGCCAGGCCTCGTCAGCCGTGGCCGTTACCACAGGCTGCATCTGCCATCGGGCCAGCATCTCCTCAAGGATTCGGCGGTTGGTGGCGTTGTCGTCCACCACCAGGATCGGCGTGCTGCGGAGCAGTTGGGGATCGGCCAGCGGCGGGGGCGCCCCCGCCGCCGCTCGTCCCAGCCGGGCCGTAAAATGGAACGTGCTTCCCCGGCCAGGCTGGCTTTCCACCCATATCTGCCCGTGCATCAATTGGACCAGCCGGCGGCAGATGGCCAGGCCCAGGCCGGTTCCCCCGTGGCGGCGCGTGGTGCTGGTGTCGGCCTGCTCGAAGGGATCGAAGATGATGGCCTGTTTTTCCGGGGGAATGCCAATGCCGGTGTCTCGAACCGCGAAATGCAGCAGCACGCTCTGCTGGTCCTCGCTCTGGCGCCACACCTCCAGGACCACCTCCCCTTCGGAGGTGAACTTGATGGCGTTGCCGACCAGATTGACCACGATCTGGCGCAGTCGGATGGGGTCGCCCACCACCACCGGCGGCACGTCTTCCGCCACAGCGCAGGCCAGCTCCAGGCCTTTGGCATGGGCACGCACCGCCAGCGACTTCATGGTGTCGCCCAGGGACTCGGCCAAGTCGAAGGGCACCTCCTGAAGTACCAATTTGCCCGCCTCGATCTTGGAGAAATCGAGGATTTCGTTGAGGATGGCCAGCAGCGTCTCGCCCGATTCGCGGACGATGGTCAGGTATTCGCGCTGTTGGGCAGTCAGGCGGGAGTCAAGCACCAGTTCGGTCATGCCGAGGATGGCGTTCATGGGCGTGCGGATTTCGTGGCTCATGTTGGCCAGGAAGGCCGTTTTGGCGCGGCTGGCCGCCTCGGCCGCCTCCTTGGCCTGCGCCAGCGCCTGGTTGGCCCGGGCCAGTTCTGCGGTCCGCTCGGCAACCCGATGTTCCAACTCGTCGTGCGCCGCCCGAAGCTCCGCCTCCACCTGCTTCAGTTCGGTAATATCGATCGCCACGCCCAGCACGGCGCGCTGGCCCGACGGCCAGAGGGTGAACGGAATCTTCGTGGTTTGCAGAATCCGCCGCCGCCCGTGCACGTCGATCAGCGATTCCTCCGGCACGAATTTGGGCCGGCCCGTCCGTATCACTTCCGAATCGTCCTGGCGAAAATGCTCTAGTTCCTCGCCCCAGGGGTGGTGGTCGGCATCCGTGGTGCCCAACAACTCCGCCGGAGTGGTGCCGTAGGCTTCGGCGACGGCCTGGTTCGCTAAGATGAATCGGCCCTGGCTGTCCTTGGCGAAGATCATGTGCGGCACGAGATCGATGATCTGCCGCAACCTCCGCTCGCTTTCCCGCAAGGCCGCCTCGGTCCGCCGCTGCTCCAGAATGGTAGCAAGCTGAAAGAACGAGAATCCCAATAGCGGCACCGCATATCCCAAAATCTTGTACAAGTGGGCCACGCTGAAAAAGGCGTCATACAAGTTGCCAGAGAAGGCCATCATCTGCTCGCCCACCGCGCTGGTGCCGATCGAGAGCATCAGCCACCACGTCATCCGGTCCTGGTTGCGCCGATAGTCGCGGAGGAAGACGATGAGTGCCCCGGCCAGGAGGGCGGCAGCCAGGACATCGGCCGGCCGGGCCAACGCCGCCCCGCGCACGATCAGCTCCGGCGCGGGGAGATGAACCGCAGCCGCGGCGGTCCCTATGCACACCAGCGTCACGCCCACCGTCATCCACAACGTCTCTCGCCGCAGGTTACTGGGCGGCCTGCGCCAGCGGGCATGAAAAGGCGCCAAAAGGAGCAGGGCGGCCATCATTACCCGGCCACTGACGTCGATCGCCGGGATGAACCGCTCGGGCACCACGCGCACCCAGCCTCCACCCCCATGCGCGCCGGCAAAAGTCACCAAGCCCTGCGCCAGGTCCGTGCCCCCGCCCGTGAAAAACGCCAGTCCCACCAGCAAATGGAAGCGGTGCCCCAGGCTGTAGAACCGGGTAATGAAGCTGATGCCGGCCAAAAGCCCCACCAGCCCGCCTACCATCTCCAGCAAAGCGTGCGTATCGACATCGGACCGCCACGTCGATTGCTGAAGGAGAGGATACGCCAACCCGAGTAGCGCCAGCAACCCCGCCAACAAAAACAGATAAAAGGACTGCTCGGCAGGCGTGTGGCGGAAAAAGTCCTCCGGCATCGAACCCTTCCCGCCAGGCGGTTCCCGTCCAGCGGGTGCCACTGCCGTCATTTGCGAATCACCCTCCCCCTAGGCAACTTACGGATTGAAAGACAACCAAGAGCTGACGAACATGGCTTCTGCAGGGCCGGGCAAGCTCGATCCAATGGCGCTGATTTTGCCCTGGCATCCTTGGGGTGCTCCCCCGGGCGGCCAGCGCGGAAGCCGCCAAAAGCGGCGGACCCGACCATCGCGACCGCGGCCCTCCGCCGCACCGCGCCGCCGTGCGTCTTGGCTCTTCGTTCATGCTATTCCAGGCTTGCAAGCATCACAAGACCCGGTTGCGCAGTGCGGCGGTAATCCGCGGTGGGCCTTGGCACAGTACTTATACAGAGACGGCGTAAGCCTTCTGCCCCTACACGGCGCGGTGACGCCCCCTCGGCCCAAGAAGTTCCAGCCGGCTGCTTGTTAGGCCAGCAGGGGGCTCGCTAGAATGCGGGGTTTCATGGCCGTCCCACTCACCAAGAGCGAGTCGATGTATGAGGTTATTGAAGTCCTCGTTGGCAGCCGCCATGCTGGTAATGTTTTTCGCGGTGCTGGGGGGATGCACGCCCGCGGTGGACAATCACGAGGCCCAGCCCGGCGTTACCACGCCCTCGGAACTGGATGTGGACTTGCCGGCCGAGGATTTCAATAACGACACGCTGCCTGCGGGTTGACGTGGGCGCTCGATGGCACGATCAAAGGGGCTTGACGCTACAGTTAGGGGATGAGAGCGGGCGGAGGTGGGCCCTCAGACCCGGCCGGCTGGCGCAGGGCACCCCCTCCAAGCCCTTTCGGAACAAGAACACACAGTATCCGCAACTGGACGCGGCGGACCTTCGAAGAGCGGCCATGCTGGATGTTACCCGCATATTGCCGAAACTGCTGGTGGGCTCCTGTCCGCAGGTGTTCGACGATATCGACCGGCTTAAGCACGAGTACGCGGTCACCGCGGTGCTGAACCTCCAGACCGAGGATGACTTCGCCTACTGGGGGATCGCCTGGGAACAGATGGAGGAGTATTACCAGGCGCACGGGATCGCCGTCCGCCGCGTGCCGGTCCGCGATTTCGATGCCGACGACCTCCGGCGGCGTTTGCCCAGCGCGGCCCAGGCGGCGCACGAACTGCTGGAGGCGGGGCACACGCTGTTGGTCCATTGCAGTGCCGGGGTCAATCGGTCACCCAGCACCGTGATTGCCTACCTGCACTGGTATCAAGGGATGGAACTGAGCGAGGCCGTACAAGCCGTTACCTCGCGGCGATTGTGCGATCCCGATGTGGCGACGATTCGCCTGGCCGGCCAGGACCGCGCCCTGCGCGAGAACACGTAGGGGTGAAAGAGGCCCTTTTGGGGCGGCCTTAATGGATCCCCCAAGACGCTGGGGGCGCCCGCTGGCCGCATGCCTCCCGGGGGCCGGCTGGTCGCGGGCCCCTTGGCGGGCCACAGAGAAAGCCACTTGCGGCCGGCGTGCGGTTGTGGCTCTCAGTTCACTCGATAGAATGAGCGGGGTATGAGCGATCCGAGCAAAGAGCGGTTCGACGACGATGTTCAATGGGTGGAGCTGGGGCCGCCGGCCGACCCCGTTGCACCCCCTGCGCTGCGGGGCGCGCCGGTCGAACCGCCGCCGCTTCCAACATCTTCGGTCGAACAGCGACGGGTACGGCTCCGCTGGCAATTGCCGCTGCTTTTGTTCGTGGCCACGTGCGTGAGCACTTTCAGCGTAGGTGGCCCGGTGTACTGCGCAGCCTTGATGACGATCCTGGTATGCCACGAAGCCGGGCACTTCCTTCAGGCCTGGCGATATGGGGTGCCGGCCAGCCTGCCGTATTTCCTGCCCATGCCGTTTACCCCCATCGGTACACTGGGGGCGGTGATCGCGATGGATGCCCGGGTGAAAGACCGCCGAGCCCTGTTCGACATTGGAATTACCGGGCCGCTGGCCGGTTTGATCCCCACCATCGCCTGCTGCGTCATTGGTCTTCAGGCGCCCTTTTCCCGCGTGATCCCCTTTCCTCCCGAGGCGCTGCGTTCTGCGGAGGCCAGAGCGTTCGAATTGGGCGAGCCCTTGTTATTCACGCTATTGGCTCAATGGAACTTTGGCGTTATCCCGGAGGGATATACGGTGATGATCGGGCCTTTGGCCACTGCCGGCTGGGTGGGCCTTTTGATTACGGCCGTGAACCTGTTCCCCATCGGGCAGCTCGATGGGGGGCATGTGCTGTATGCCCTGCTCCGCCGGCGGGCCCATCGGGTGGCCCAACTGATCCTCATCGGTGCCGTGGCAGGAGTAGTGGTGGGGGTATGGGTGTTCAAGCAGCGGGGCATGATCGGCTGGACCGTGATGCTGGTCCTGCTGGCCCTGATGGGGCCGCGGCATCCGCCCACCGCCAACGATGCCGTCACCTTAGGGCCCCTGCGGATCATCTTGGGGTGGGCTACCCTGGGGTTTTTGATCATCGGGTTCACGCCCAATCCCTTTCCGGGGTTATAAGCCGTCTTGGCCTGGAAAAAGGCATCACCCGATGGGGGGCGGCTCGCCCGACTTTTACCACGGGATTTGAAAAAAACAGGGTTCCGAACAACCGGGAGCCAGCCATGGCCAAATACGATTGCATCGTGATTGGGGCCGGGCACAACGGTTTGGTGACTGCGGCGTATCTTGCCGGGGCGGGCAAGCGCGTGCTGGTTTTGGAACGCCGCCATGTGTTGGGCGGATGCACCTCGACGGAGGAGCTGTGGCCGGGCTTCAAAGCCTCGCCAGCCGCCTACGTCATCAGCCTGTTTCTGCCCAAAATCATTCGTGAGTTGGATCTGCGGGCTCACGGGTTGGAGATTTTGCGGCGCGATCCTTCTTCCTTCACCCCGCTGGAAGACGGGCGATTTTTGCTCCTGGGGCACGATGAGGCCTCCAACCGGCGGCAGATTGCCCAATTCTCGGACCGAGATGCCGAAAACTATCCCCGCTACGAGGCGTTTTTGAGCCGAGTTTCAAAGGCCGTTGGGGCGCTTTTGGAGTCGCCGGCCCCACGCCTGCCCTTCTCTTGGGGCGATGTGGGCCGCTGGTGGCAATACGCGCGGGCAGCGCATCGCCTGGGAGACGACCTCCGCGGCTTTGTGGAGCTGTTGGCCGCCCCGGCTACCCGCGTCCTTCAGCGCTACTTCGAATCGGAACCGCTGAAGGCCACCCTGGCTACCGACGCCATCATCGGGGCGATGGCTGCCCCTTCCACCCCAGGGACCGGCTATGTGCTGTTGCACCATGTGATGGGCGAAGCGGGAGGCAAACGGGGCATATGGGGTTACGTCCGCGGCGGTATGGGCGGACTGGCCGCCGCCTTGGAAAAAGCCTGCCTGGCCCGGGGCGCGGAAATCCGCCGGGAATCGCCGGTGGAACGCATCCGAATCCGGCACGGTCGGGCCACCGGAGTGGTGCTGGTCGACGGTCGCCAGATCGACGCCTCCGTGGTGGCTTCCAGTGTCGATGCCCATGTTACGTTCCTAAAACTCGTGGGCGCCGAACACCTCCCTCCCGACTTCGCCGAAATGGTCCGGCACATCGATTACAGCTCGGCTAGCGCCAAGGTGAATCTGGCCTTGGATGGCCTGCCGAACTTCAATACGGGTAATGTCGATCCCACCGTGGCCTTGCGGGGCACCATCCATCTGGTTCCCGATCTGGCGTTCATCGAGCGGGCATTCGACGACGCCAAGTGGGGCCGCCCCAGCCAGGAACCGGTGTTGGAGATGACTATCCCCTCGATCGTGGATCCCACCCTGGCTCCCCCCGGCAAGCACGTGGCCTCGATCTTCGTCCAGTATGCCCCCTACCGTCTGGCGGAGAGTAATTGGGACGAACTTCGCGAGCCGTTCGGGGACCGCTGCATCGATCTTGTGGCCCGATATGCCACGAATATAAAGAGCCTGATCGCGGGCCGCCAAGTGCTTACTCCTGTGGACCTGGAGCGAACCTACGGCCTGACGGGCGGCAACATCATGCAGGGGGCCATGGGGCTGGATCAACTCGGGCCGATGCGCCTGCCTCACCGGACTCCTATTTTTGGGCTGTTTCTATGTGGGGCGGCCACGCACCCTGGAGGTGGGGTGATCGGGGCGTGCGGGCGGAACGCAGCCCGGGCTATTCTGGGGCGGTGAGCTTCCGGGGTTTTTTCCGCGCGCTTTCTGTTCAAGCCAGCGCCTCTCCGGAGCTCGGCCACCGATTCTGCAACTTTTCCCGACAGAACGGTGTATAACCGATAAGCCGGCGCGAAGTGCTTAGCCCAAACGTGCCGGGGTTACCGCCGCCCTTCCCGCGGTGCGGATTGCGGCGGAGTAAGCCAAGAGGGAAATGGTGTAGGTCGGCGGGGGCCGGCCCGCCCCGTCGCTCCAATGGCCAGGAGATTCCGAATGTTACGCAAGAGGTTTCTGGCATTAGCGTTCATCATCGGCATCACTGCTGGGCGAGTTCAAGCGGGTGAAGACCTGGCTCCGGCCGCCCAATGGATTCCCCAGGACGCGGCAATCACGCTGGAAATCAGCAACCCGAAGCCGCTATTGGAGCTAGCGATTGGGCCGAAAACGGTTCAGGCCGTCACTTCGCATCCCCTGTGGAAGCTGGCCACGCTCACCCCGCGGTTCCAACAGTTGCGCCAAGGAATCGACTATCTCGAAAGCCGATTGGATACCGACTGGCAGTCGGGCCTGGAAAAGCTTTTGGGCGGGGGCGTGATTCTGGCTGCCACCCCCACCGGTGCCAGCCTGCTGGTCGTTGACAGCCGGGATGCGAAGCTGCTTGGCCGGCTGCATGAGGTCGCGCGGCAGTTCGCCGAGACCCAATCGGGCAAAAAAAGCGAGTCCAATCGGGTCAAATCGAGCCAGCATCAGGGGGTCACCGTGTGGTCGTTTGGGCCGAACGATTATCATGCCGTGGTGGGGTCGCGGCTGATGGTCTCCAATCGCCGCGAGATGCTGTTGGCGGCCCTGGCACTGCGTTCGGCAGGAGGCAAAGGCAGTCTGGGCCAATCCGCCGCGTATCAACAGGCCATGGCAGCGGCCGGCAGCAGGGTTCCGGTGCGGATGTTCGTAGATCTGGCGGTTCTCCGCCAGCGGACGCCCTTGGGCAAGGCCCTTGAACGGGAAGAAAACCCCATGGCGGCCCTGCTGTTTGGCGGCCTGGCCGATGTGCTGCGGCAATCGCAGTGGCTGGCCTTGAGCCTGGACGTGCAGGGCCCGCGCCTGTTGCTGGAAGCGACTGCCGAGGGCCGCGCTAGCTCGGCCCAGGGTGCGGCGGCGTTTGCCTGGCCGCACGACCCGGCCCAAGGCGCCATGCCGCTGTTGTCCGTTCCCCGGCAGTTGGCCAGCCTGAGTTTCTACCGCGACCTTCATGGTTTTTACGCGGCCAAAGACAAACTGTTTCCCGAGCGGACGAGCGGGCTCATTTTCTTCGAAAACATGATGGGTATCTTTTTCAGCGGCCGCGATCTGACCGAGGAGGTGCTGGCCGAGACCCTGCCGGAAATCCGCTTCGTCGTGGCTTCCCAGCAGTATGATTCGGCGGTGGGGACGCCGCAGGTGCAGCTCCCCGCTTTCGCCGCAGTCTTCCGCTTGAAGAACCCCGCTAAGTTCCGCGAAGTCGCGGAGGAAGCCTGGCAAAAGGCCGTGGGCCTGGTCAATATCACCCGCGGACAGAAGGGCCAGCCCGGGCTGGTCATCGATCGGGCCGAACATCGCGGCCAGAAGTATAGCGTGGCGTACTTTTCGGCCGCGGGGATCGAGGATAAGAAGCAGATACCTACGTACTACAACTTCCGGCCGGCCCTGGCCCTGGCAGGCGACCGCCTCATCCTCAGCTCCACGGACGCTCTGGCGCGGGACCTCATCGACGCCCTCCGGAAGGAGGCGGATGATCGGGTGCCTCCCGTCGCCGGGGCCCACACCTTGGCCAGTGTGGACCTCACCGGCGTAGGAAACACCCTCCAAGTCAATCGCGAGCACCTGGTCCGCCAGAACATGTTGGAAAAAGGCCACTCCAAGGCCCAAGCCGAACTGGAAACTGATTTGTTCCTGAAAGTGCTCAGCTACCTTGGAAGAGCCCGGCTAACGATGGACAGCCGGCAGGGTCGCGCTTGCGCCCGTGTGGAATGGGAGTTGAACCTGCCGTAGCCGGCCGCCAGGGCAACCCAGCACGTGCGGAACGATTCAATAGCGGCGTGCTGAGGCGCACTGGGCGGGACGCAACGCAGGCCGCGCCATCAAGTCCACTGGTGCGGCGGGGCTGCCGGCGGTTCCGCGAAGACTCGCCCTTGTGCAGGAGATGCGTGGTCATGGCCCCAATCGAACCCAGCACTCCCGACCCCTCCTGGGCTTGGGAAGCTTACCGGCCAGATGCAAAGCGCCCCTGGACTCTGGCCCTGGCAGCGCACCTTTACCGCCGTGCCGGGTTCGGGGCCGATTGGACCCGCCTGGAGCGGGCGGTCTCCGAAGGGCCGGAGCGTACCTTAAAGCGCCTGGTGGAACCCCGGGCCGACGTGGCGGCGTTCGACCGCAGTTTCGATGCCCACGAGCAGGCCTCGATCGATCCTGCGGGAGGCTCGATAGAGACGCTGGCCGCCTGGTGGCTGCGAAGGATGTTGGAGACGCCGCATCCACTGCAGGAGAAGATGACGCTGTTTTGGCACGACTTTTTCGGGGTCAGCGGAGCGACGGTGGGCAGCGCGCGGCTGATGCTCCGGCATGTGGGCATCCTTCGGTGCCACGCGTTGGGCCGGCTAGGCCCAATGCTCGAGGCAGTGGTCCAGGACGCCGCTTTGCTGTTGTCCTATCGGGGCGAGGCCAACCGGCGCTCGCAGCCCAGCGAAACGTATGCACAAAGGCTGATGGAGTTGTTGGGTTTCGGGCCGGACCAGTACACGGCCCGTGATCTCCGCGAGTTGGCCCGGTGCTTTACGGGCTGGTTCGTCATCCGCCAACAGCTCCGCTATCTGGAGCACGAGCACGATCCGGGCCCCAAGCGCCTGTTCGGGCAGGAAGGCCCTTGGAGGGGCCCCGACGCGGTGCGGATCCTGCTAGCGCAACAGGCCACCCCGCGGACCGTGGTCCGCCGGCTATATCGCTGGTTCATTGCCGAGACCGAAGAACCGTCTGATGCCCTCTTGGAGCCGCTGGTCCGTCAATTCGCTGCGGATTACGACATCGGCCGACTGGTCCGAACCATGCTCGGCTCCAACTGGTTCTTTTCGGACCATGCGTATCGGCAGAAAATCAAGAGCCCGGTGGAGTTGGCCTTGGGGCTGGCCACCGCCATGGAAGCCCTAGTGCCCACGCAGCCCTTAGCCCGCGAGTTGAGCGAACTGGGCCAGACGCTGGGCTCGCCGCCCACCACCCGGGGCTGGCCTGCCGGTCCAGCGTGGCTCAACCCGTTTACGCTCGCCCGGCGCCATAACCTGGCGTGCCAGATGCTCTCCGGCGCTGAGCCCTATGGCGGCCGAGTGGACCCCCTGGGTCTGGCGCGCCGCCACGGCAAGAACGCGCCGGCCGCGGTCGCCGCGTTCTTCCTCGACCTGTTGGTGGATGGGAAGGTGCCGGCATCGGTCCGCCAAAGGCTTGGCGCGCAATCGGCCTTGGCCCGCAGCGAGGCCAACTCGGGACCGGCAATCCGCCGACTGGTTTGTGCGATTACCGCTCTGCCGGAGTTTCAATTGGCTTGACGGCCGGTTTGCATGTTTTCACCGCATCATGGCGGAGACCCGAAGATGCGAGTTGCTCGCCGCGATTTTCTCAAAGCGTCCCTCGAGCTTTCCACCCTGGCCGCGTTGGCTCCTGCCGTGCCTACCTTTCTGGTGAACACGGCGCTGGCGGGGGCGCCGCGCTGCGGCTCAGGCCTCACCGCCCTGGTGGTGATCCAGCTTGCGGGCGGCAACGATGGCCTGAATACCGTGGTGCCGTTCCGCGACGACGAGTATGCCAGGGCTCGACCCACGCTCCGCCTGACGCGCAGCGCCGTGCACAAGATCAATGACGATCTGGGCTTCCATCCCAAGCTGGAAGCCTTCTATCGGCTGTACGACCAAGGGCTGTTGACCGTCGTGCAAGGGGTGGGCTACCCCAACCCCAATCAGGGGCACTTCGAGTCGATGCGGATCTGGCAGGCCGGCGATACGGACTATCGCGCGGCACAGACGGGCTGGATCGGCCGGGCGGTGGATGCCCTGTTGGCCCGCTATCAGGGTGCCATGCCCGCCGTTTTCGTAGGCAGCATCCACAAGCCATTCGCGCTGAACGCGCAGCAGGCCGTGATCCCCACACTGCGTGCCTTGGCCGACGCCGCATGGCAGCCTGCCGCGCAGGAGGCTTGCCGGCTGGCCGCCGCGGCCCGCTCTCCGGATTCAGGCCCTGACCAGGCGCCCGGCGCCGAGCAGGCCCAGGCCGGTGCTTCAGAAAAAGACCTCTTGGTGTTCGTGCGCCGGACCACGCTGGCCGCCGCCCAACAAAGCGCCCGCGTCCAGTCGGCGTTGCAGCGGCAGCCGCCGGGGCATTACCCGCGGTTTCAACTGGCTCGGCAGCTGTTCATGATTGCCCAGTTGCTCCGGGCAGAATTGGGTATCCGCATTTTTTACACGGAGCTGGGGGGCGAAGAGCCGGGCGGATTCGACACCCACGCGGGCCAGGCGGCCAACCACGGGGCTCTGCTCCAGCAACTCGCCGAATCGGTGGCCGCTTTCCTGGATGACCTCAAGCGCGACGGCCTGCTCAATCGGGTGCTGGTGATGACGTTTTCGGAGTTTGGCCGCACCGTGGAGGAAAACGGGCGCCGGGGCACGGACCACGGCTCGGCCGCGCCCCTGTTTTTGGCTGGGGGACAGGTTTGCGGCGGGCTGGTCGGCTCGCATCCGAGTCTCACCGAACGGGAAAACGGGGGCCAAAAGCACCACACCGACTTTCGGCGCGTGTATGCCACGGTCCTGGAAGGCTGGTTGGGGTTCGACAGCCAGGCCGTGCTGGGCCGGAACTTCGCCCCGCTTGCCATTCTTCGGACCGGCCGAGCGTAAAGGCGGCTTGCTTCGCCCGGCGGCACCCCCTACCATGGCTGGCGCTTATAGCGCTTGTGGACCTCCAAGAGGAGACCCTCCGATGATCGGCATGGTTTGGATGTTGGGTGCCTGTCTGGCCGCTTTGCTGTGTGTCTTGGACCTGGGGACGGGCATCGTGTATGCCGAGATGGCCGCCCCGCCCCTGCGAGTTGGCTTCGCCGAGCGAGACATCACCCCCGAGATCGGCATGGAGGTGCCCGGCGGCTACGGCAAGGCTTACGCCCGGGTCATTCATGATCCGTGCAAGGTGCGGGCGGCCGTGTTCGACGACGGGCACATGCGGGTGGCCCTGGTGGGAATCGACGCCCTGATAATTCGCCGGCCCACGGTCGAGGCAGCCCGCACCCAGATTCACCAAAAGACGGGCATCGCCCCCCAGGCGGTGCTCATCGCAGCCTCGCATTCGCATTCGTCCGGTCCCACTGGCATGATCCTCCCCGGCGAGTACGACCATGCCCCGCCGCTGGTCCGCCAGTTGGCCTACGAAAAGTCCTCGTGTGCCGACGCCAAATACCTGGCGCTGGTCGAACGGCAGATCGTCGAGGCCGTGGTGGCCGCCAACGACTCTCGTACCGAGGTCTTCTGTGGAGCCGGCAACGGTATCGAGGACAAAGCGGCCTTCAACCGCCGCTTTCGCATGAAAAACGGGCTGTGCTACACGCATCCTGGCCAGGGCAATCCTGATATTATCGAGCCGGCCGGCCCTATCGACCCCAACGTGGGCGTCATCGGGGCCTGGAACAAGGATGGCAAACTCTTGGGTTGCGTGGTCAACTACTGCTGCCACGCAACGACGGGGCCTACGGGCATCTCGGCCAATTGGATCTATCACCTGGAGCGGACCATCCGCGGCATGTTCAGCCCCGATACGGTCGTGGTATTCCTCCAGGGGGCCTCGGGCGACGTCACGCAGGTCGATAACCTCAACCCCTATGTGCAGCCGGGACAGGACCGCTGGGGCGAGATCGTGGGCGGCCGGGTGGGGGCCGAGGCCGTCAAAGTGCTGGTCAGCATGCACCGCGGCACGCTGGCCCCCCTGGATGCGCGGAGCGAGATGTTGACCGTGGCCCGCCGTAAACCCCGGCCCGACAGAGTGCGAAAGTGCCTGGAACTCGTCCAACAGTCGCCCGAGAAAGTCGGGCACACGGAATGGACCTTCGCCAAGGAGATCGTCCTCTTGGACGCCTTGTTGGCCAAAGAACCCACGCGGACCTTCGAGGTACAGGCCATTCAGATCGGTCCGGTAGGCATTTTGGCCAACCCAGCCGAGCTCTTCTGCCAGCTTGGGCTGGACATCCGCGCGCGGAGTCCGTTCCCCATCACGTTCATCGTCGAACTGGCCAACGACTGCGTAGGGTACGTGCCGACCGAGGAGGCGCTGGGGCCCCACGGCGGCGGGTACGAGACTCGGTTGACCTCGTACAGCAATCTCGAACCCGCCGCAGGCCGCAAAATCGTGGAGGCCTGCGTCCGCTTGGCCGGACAATTCCGGCCTGGCGAGATTCCTCGGCCGCCCAAGGCGCCGCCGTTCCGCGGGCCGTGGTCTTACGGCAACGTCCCGCCGGAATTGGATTGAGTAGAGAAGCTGTGGCCGCAGTGTGCCCGGTGTGCCACTGCTTGCCGTAAGGCAAGCAGTGCGCCTGGATTGTTTGGGCACTGCTTCTGGCGAAGCAGTGGCACACACACTCGGCCGAGATCTGTCACCTGTCACCCCGACTCGGTGTGCCACTGCTTGCCGTAAGGCAAGCAGTGCGCCTGGATTGTCTGGGCACTGCTTCTGGCGAAGCAGTGGCACACACCGTCGGCCGAGATCTGTCACCTGTCACCCCGACTCGGTGTGCC
>Ga0315298_1000293_pt1 | contig 100141 bp, 97 predicted proteins | sample WHS_1_MG_FD_203077 | JGI IMG/M metagenome (GOLD analysis project Ga0315298, IMG submission 203077) | Extremophilic microbial mat communities from Washburn Hot Springs, YNP, Wyoming, USA - WHS_1_MG | ecosystem: Environmental > Aquatic > Thermal springs > Hot (42-90C) | place: USA: Wyoming...
AGATGAAAAAACCAAAAATTGGGTGAAGTTGCACTTAAAAGAAGACCTTCTGTTTTTTTTAAAACTGAGATTAGAAACCGAATCAAAACAATAAGTTTTTAGAATACATTTTAAAAATGTTATAATAGATATTGAAAACGGTGAGCCCCTTGCTCGGAAAGCGCAAGATTTCATCTTTTTGGGTGAAGCCTGGTGCTTTCCAGGCGAGGGGTGGAAAAACAAATTTGATAATTTATTAAAATTATGTTATAATTAAAATAATATGGAACAAAAAACACTTATTAAAAATATTGAAGATTTGCGAAATTCAAAGGTTATTACTTATTTAACCAGTGATAGGTCGGGTCCGGTAAATGCACAGGTGGCGATGGATATTATTCCGGTTATTAGTAAACAGCTTCAGAAAATTGGCAAAACTCAAAATATTGACTTGTTTTTGTATAGCACCGGCGGAGATACGATGGTCCCTTGGCGCTTGGTTTCAATGATTCGAGAATATTGCGATAATAAATTTTCAGTTTTAATTCCTTATAAAGCTCATAGTGCAGCGACAATGATTGCTTTAGGTGCTGATGAAGTAGTGATGACTGATTTATCCGAGCTTTCGCCAATTGATCCTTCAACGGCAAACATCTTTAATCCAACTGATCCATTAAATCCTCAAAACAAAATTCCCATTTCAGTTGAAGATGTAATGGCTTATTTTGATTTAGCGAAAAATAAATTCGGCATTAAAAATGACGAGGAGTTGGCGAAAATTTTCAATAAATTTGTAGAATCAAATCCTCAAATTCATCCTTTGGCATTGGGAAATGTTAATCGTATTCATAATTTAATTCGTATATTAGCAAAACGACTTTTGAAAAGTCATAAAACTTCGATGAAAGAAGAAGAGATTGAAAAAATTGTTGACTACTTTACGGAAAAATTATACTCGCACCAGTATTTTATCGGCAGAAAGGAGGCAAAAGAAGATTTAGGGCTTAAAACTGTTGTTTATGCTGATGAAGATTTATCAAAAGCAATGACGGATTTATATGAGGAATACGCAAAAGAAATGGAACTTGGCAAAATTTGGAATCCGGAAAACGAGTTAGGAATGAATGTTTCTCAAACAAGAAAAGATTATAAAATCGCTTTTATTGAAAGCGATCAATTATCAAATTATTTTGAACTTTCTTTAGAATATCGTCGTCAGCAAGTTAATATTATTCAACAAACGCCCCAGGGTCCCATTCAAGTTCCTCAGGAACAAGTCGCTTGGCGGGTCGTGGGCCAGGGGTGGAAGTAAAAATAAGGTCGAAGTTAATAATTAATTAGTAATTAAAAATTATGACGAATGGAGATAAAAAACAAATAGAATTAAAAATAAATATACCGGAAAAAGTACAATCGGCAGTTTTTTCAAATGTAGCACAGGTTAATGCGACAGATAGAGAGGTTGTTATAGACTTTGCTTTTGTTCAACCCAATACTAATCAAGGAATTGTTGTGAGTAGAGTAGCTTTAACACCGGAACATGCAAAAGCGTTGCGGGATGTACTTATTAACCTCTTGAAGCGTTATGAGAAATCCGAGACGGCAAAACAGGGATAAATCTGTCATTTGGATTTTAGATGAATCAGTAACGCAAGATAAAAGAAGGTGGCCTATCCTCAGGGGTGAAGTAAAAAACTTAAAAGAATTAAAATTATTATCTACAAAAGATGAGATTATAAGCGATACTCTTGATACTAGATTTCCGAAAGGTAAGGTCATTATTAGTGCTAATAAACATCCAAATGAGCAAGGCGATTATTTTAAAACTTCTCGAATCCAGGGATTGGTTAAGTTTTCTTCTGATATAAGAACACAGTTAGAAAAGGGAAATTTTTTCAAAAAATTTCAACAGATGGTAAAAAATGAAAGTAAATTGTTAGGGGCAGAAATTACTTTAACAAAAACTGTAGTCATTTTTAAAAAGGGTAGTAAAACAAAGGTCGTAAAATATAAACAACATATTTTTTAATAATTTATACCATCTCTAAATTAGCTCAGAAAAGAAAAAATTTATTTTATTATGTCAAATAATAAGGATAAAAAATATGTTGAGATAATTTTTAATTTTTAACCTATGCCACAATTACAATTTAAAGGAAAACAATTTGTGCAGAATTACCATTTTACGGTGCCGTATCAAATATTGAAACAGACAACAAGTAAAAGTTGCTCAGAAACGTAAAACAAGGTTGAATGATAATTAAGATTTCACAGCGATAATTAAGCGGCCTTAAAAGGCCGCTTTTTTGGTAGTTTAGGATAGTTGAAAATACTACTTAAAAGGGTAAAATAGAAGGAGGAAAAGAAAAACAGTGGGGAAAAGACAACAAAAACTATGAATAAAAATTTTATGAATCATGTATTTTATAAAGACTCTAGAAATATGGCTGAGGTTCCAAGCAATTCTATTCATTTAATAGTAACTTCCCCGCCATATTTTAATATAAAAGACTATTCAAAAGATGGCTATCAAATAAACAAGATCTCAAAAAAGAAAAGGGGACAAATTGGCGACATCAAAAATTACAAAAAATATATTAACGAATTATTGAAAGTTTGGAAAGAATGCGAAAGAGTTTTAAAACCAAATGGGAAATTAGTTATAAATGTTCCATTAATGCCGATACCCAAAAAAGATCTTAATACACATTATAATAGACATATTTTTGATATTAATGCTGATATAGAACATTCTATTTTGAGTGAAACTAACTTATTTTTATATGATATTTACATTTGGAATAGAACTAATCCTTCCAAGGATTTAATGTTTGGTAGCTATCCATATCCAAGAAATTTTTACGCGCAAAATACATGTGAATTTATTACTGTGTATGTGAAAGACGGAAAACCTGATAATAACCTTCCAGAAGAAATACAAGAAAAAAGCAGGCTCACAGAAAAGGAATGGACAGAATATACCAAACAAATCTGGAACATACCTATTCCTGGCAAAGATGATATAGCATTTGGTAAACATTCAGCTATTATGCCAGAAGAGATTGTAAGGAGATGTGTCAAATTATTTACTTTCATTGGTGATATAGTTTTAGATCCGTTTGCCGGCTCCGGAACTACATTGAAAGTAGCAAAAGAACTTGGCCGGAATTATGTTGGTTATGAAATAATGGAGACATACCGAGAAGTCATTGAAGAGAAATTGAGGTTGGCCGAAATTAAGCAAAAACAATTATTTTAGCAAATATGCTAAAGATAAATAAAATTTATTTAATGGATTGCTTCGATTTTTTGAACAAGATCGATAACGAAATAGTAGATCTTGCTGTAATTGATCCACCTTATAATCTTAAAAAGGCAAAGTGGGATACTTTTAACTGTCACGATGATTTTCTTAAGTTCACTTACAGATGGATAGATTTATTAGTACCAAAAATTAAAAAAACTGGAAGTTTATATATCTTTAATACTCCTTTTAATTCGGCTTATATATTACAACATCTAATAGAAAAAGGGTTGATATTTCAAAATTGGATAACTTGGGATAAAAGAGATGGATTATCTGCGGCAAAAAGAAAATATACAAATGGACAAGAAACAATATTATTTTTTACGAAAAGTAATAATTATACTTTCAATACCGATAAAATTAGGGTTCCTTACGAATCTGTAGAAAGAATAGAACATGCTAAAATTAAAGGAATCATCAAGAATGGAAAAAGATGGTTCCCAAATCCTAAAGGTAAGTTGTGTACTGATGTGTGGCATTTTTCGAGCGAGAGACATAAAAATAAAATTAATGGTAAAACGCCTAAATTGCCACATTTAACACCCAAACCATTGGATATGATTGAAAGAATTGTAAAAGCAAGTAGCAATCCCGGAGATCTTGTGTTAGATTGTTTCATTGGGATAGGAACAACGGCGATCGCAGCCAAAAAACTTAATAGAAATTTCATCGGCTGTGATAATAATAAAAAATATGTAGAGATCGCAAGGAAACGCTTAACAAGTATTAGTAAATTGTCTTAGTAAAGATATATGGACCAAAATAAATTTTTAAAATATATATTTGAAAGAATAAAGCGGGACGATTATAGAGGCATACACCTATCGCAACATAATAGACTGCCTTTTGATAAAGTATTAGAGATTCTAAAAACAATTAATAATATTGCTGGGACTTCTAATTTCAAAATTCATATTGGCGACTGGAAAGGTAAAAAACAAAAAGGCTGCGAAATTTATTATAAGATTGTTGATGCTTTAGAAAAGGTAATTGAACAAGGGACGGTTAACTCTTTGAAAAAGAATATATTTCCAGATCTAAATACAATGGGCTTTTTAAATCGGTACAATCCGAAAGGCGAGTTGGTATCGCCTGACAAAAGAGAGGTTATAGCTAGTGTTTCTCTAACTAAATTTGCCTTAGATTTTATAAATGATGGAAAACCGAGGAAACAATACAAAATGTATATTGAAGCCACCGAGAAATTATTAGAGCCGATTTTAGATGAGTTATTTTATCTTTTATATAAAATATTTGACTCCATTAATGTTTATGAATATATGTTTATTGTATCGGATGAAAAATTGACTACTCAAGAAAAGATTGATTTGATTAATAGTTATAGACGCCTAAAGAAAATTGAGAGAATAAAAGTAAATCAAAACATTCTTAAGATATTCAAAGATATTAATAAAAGAGCTATTAATAAAAAATATAAAAGAGATTTTGGAAATTGGTATAACGAATCACTGCAGATTTTTAATTTATTAAATCAAACCGTTTATTTTAAAACGTTCCGAAAAACAGTTCTCATGTTAAGCATTTCACAGGAAGCGTTAGAATTTATTGCCACAAGAAGTCAACGGCAAAGGGAGAAATATTTTGATTGGCATAATGCAAAGAAAACCGAGGGCTATCAGCTCCACCATATATGTCCTTTATCTTATGCTACAACGCGGAGGCAATTAGAACTTATCGATAATTTCAAGAATTTAATATATATTTCTGATAAGGCTCATTCTGAAATACCACACGATTTATTTATACAATTGGCGGTCAAAAATGGTCGGATATTATTAATGAATCCAATAGATAAAAATTTTATAGAAATTACGAATGACATTCTCATTAATAAAAAAAATATTCTTGAAATGATAAAATACAATAGAAAAATAATTGAAGGGATAAATTAAAATATAAGAAGCCTACTAAAAAATGGCAATCAGCCACAGCGCAACAATATATTTATCCAAAAGATATTAAAAATTTCAAAATCCCAATTCTTCCCAAATCCACTCAGCAAAAAATTGCTGATTTAGTTCAACAATCCTACGAAGCTAGAGAAAAAGCAGGGCAACTTTTAGAAGAAGCAAAAAGACAAGTCGAAAAATTAATTGACTCATCACTAACAAATTTTGAGGTGAGGTAGGGAAATAAAAAAGGTCGGAAAATTAAATTAATTGAAAATAAAATGAAAACAAAATTTAGCGTGGGTTTAGTGATAATTCTTTTAGCGATTGTTCTGGCGGGCGGAATATGGTTTTTGAGCAAAAAAAGTAAACCTTCCACTTCTTTGTCCCTTATTACCGAAGTTACTTATCTTTGCGAAAATAATAAAACCATTAAAGCGGCTTTTTATAAAGGAGAGCCAAAACCGGTTAAGGCTGGGGAAATGCCTATTCCCTCGGGAAGGGTAAAATTGGTTTTAAGCGATGGCCGAAATTTTGATTTAGCTCAAACTCTTTCTGCTGATGGCAGTCGTTATGCTAATAGCGATGAATCTTTTGTTTTTTGGAGCAAGGGCAACGGAGCTATGGTTTTAGAAAATAATGAGGAGAAAGATTATCGGGATTGTATCGTGCTTTCTCCGGATTTAGGAGGCCTGCCCAATACTTATTTGGATAGTAAAATAGGATTTACTCTTCGTTACCCGGAAGGATATTCCGTTGATTCTTCGTATAAATATCAGGCTCTGGGGCCAGGCAAAGATATTAACGGGGTTAAATTTATTATTCCTCAAAGCCTGGCTGCTGGCACTAATTTATCCGGGATTGATACCGGTGTTTCAGTAGAAGCAATACCCAATGTTTTAGATTGCAATGCCGGCCTTTTCTTATCAAATGATAAAGTTAAACCGCAAATGATCACTGATAATAATGTTCTATATTCTTTTGCTTCTGCTACCGACGCCGGAGCTGGCAATCGTTACGAAGAACAAGTTTGGGCCTTTCCCGGAACTAATCCTTGCTTGGCCGTGCGTTATTTTATCCATTATGGGGTTATTGAAAATTATCCCAAAGGGAGCGTTTCCGAATTTAACCGCGACGCTTTAATAAGCCAATTTGATAAAATTCGCCACTCTTTGATTTTAAAGTAATTATTACTTATAGAATTTTAGAGTCTTAGAGCAAAGGCAAGGAAATAAAAAGGTCATTAAAATTATATTTTTCAAATTATGGCAATAATTAAAAAGAAAATTTGGCCTGCGTATTTTGAATTAGTATCAACCGGAAAAAAGAAGTTTGAATTGAGGTTAGCTGATTTTGATATTAAAGAAGGGGATACTTTAGTCTTAGAAGAATGGGACCCGGAAACAAAAGAATATACTGGCAGAAAAATCGAGAAAAAAGTTAATTATGTTTTAAAATTTAATCTTGATGATTTCAAGCAGAAGGACGAAATCGAGAAGAAGGGATTATATGTGATTCAGTTTGATTAATAAATGGTTTTAAGGATATTCATTTTAGGGGATTAATTTTGAAAAAGGTGGAAATTTTATCCAACTATGCTTTAATAATTGGTCCGATTGAAATATTCTGGGGCGCCAGGGGTGTTTGATTGACAAGGGGAATTTTGGTACAATAAAGAAAAAGGTCGAAAAAGCTTAATATTTAAGGTCGAAAAGTAATTTAAATAAAAATAAATAATATGATAGAAAGTTGGAGCGTTATTACCGCCGAAGCCCTTCAACAGCTATGGGTCGGTTTTATTAACTTTATTCCCGCCTTTTTAGGCGCTTTAATTATCTTTTTGGTTGGTTTAGTGGTGGCTGTAGGCTTTGGCGAATTAGTAGAACGATTAATTGATCTTTTAAAGATCGATAAGGCATTAGAGAAGTTAGGGTTTAAAAAATTTACTGACCGGGCCAATATCAAATTGGATAGCGGTTATTTTGTGGGCGCGATTGTGAAATGGCTTTTGATATTGGTTTTCCTAAAGGTGGCTACTGATATTTTAGGATTAGCGGCTGTTTCTGATTTTCTAATGAAGGTGATTAACTTTATTCCTTCATTGGTGGTAGCGGTTTTGGTGGTTTTGATTTCTGTTTTGGTTGGAGATTTCTTGGCCAAATTGGTAACAGCCTCAGTGGCTGGCGCTGGTTTAAGGGCAGCTAAATTTTTAGGTTCTTTAACCGAGTGGTCTTTGGTGATTTTCGGTTTATTGATTGCTTTGGTCCAATTAGGTATTGGTAGAGAAATTTTGTTGACGCTCTTTACCGGTATTGTGGCAATGATTGCCATTGCCGGCGGTCTGGCTTTTGGTTTAGGTGGTAAAGAATTAGCTTCACAGGTATTGGGAAAGCTGAAAGAGAAGGTAGAGGATTAAAAGAATTGATTTTCCTGCTTGATAGCTATAAACCGCCGGTTTCTGACCGGCGGTTTTAATAAAATAAGGAAAAGAGGGGCGGGGACTTGACTTTTTTAAAAGCCTTCTTATAATTAAAAGCAGGATTATGAAGAGATTAATTAACCTTATTACATAACGAAGCGGCTGAAAAATTCCGTTCATTGTTGGTAAGCCGCTTTCGAAGCGGTTTTTTAATCTCAAAGGCGATAAGAAATGACCAGTTTAAGAAAGAATCGATAGAAAGGAAGAACCTTAAAAATTGAATCCCATCTAAATGAATTTAATTAGGGTCTCATTTAAGATGGAGAAGAGAAATAAGGGCAGATGGTGGATGCCTTGACACCAAAAGGCGATGAAGGACGCGGCGTAACTGCGATAAGCTCCGGGGAGGTGTGTAGCAACCTTTGATCCGGAGATCTCCGAATGGGGTAACCTATTTGCGCTTTAAACGCAAATGATTCTGGATTTTCCCAGAATCGCGAACCTGGGGAAGTGAAACATCTCAGTACCCAGAGGAAAAGAAAAAAATGAATTTGCTTAAATTTCCGGATACTCTCGAGGTTTAAGAATTCTTTCCGGAAATTTTGGCAGATTCGCATTCCCTGAGTAGCGGCGAGTGAAAGGGGAACAGCCCAAACCCCTCACATGACTTAGGTTAGTAACCAATATTTATTTTATTGGAGCCTAAGTCATGTGAGGGGGGTAATAAGCAGATACTAGGGTTTTAGCCCAAAAGACAAAGGTTGGTTAGGGGAAGCAGCCTGGAAAGGCGCACCAAAGAAGGTGAAAGTCCTGTACTCGAAAATCAAACTTTGTCTTTGTATCTTGCTTGAGTACTCCGACGACTGAAAGCGTTGGAGGAAGTTTCCTGGACTATCAGGAAAGGCTAAATACTTTTGGTGATCGATAGTGAAAAAGTACCGTGAGGGAAAGGTGAAAAGCAGCCCGGGAGGGCGGTGAAATAGAACCTGAAACCATCTTGCCTACAAGGACTCGGAGGGGTGTACCATTTGGTGCGCCCTGACGGGGTGCCTATTGAAGAATGAGCCGACGAGTTCTGTCTCTTTTCTTGGTTGAATCCGCCTCTGGCGGAGAAGGCGAAGTGAAAGCAAGCGTTAAAAGCGCGCATTCAATTTTCCCTCGAGGAAATTGAAAAAAGAAAAGGACAGAGACCCGAAGCCGGATGAGCTTACCATGGCCAGGGTGAACCCTGTAGAAATACAGGGGGAGGCCCGCACCCGTGAGCCGTACAAAACTCTGGGATGAGCTGTGGTAAGGAGTGAAAAGCTAATCGAATCCGGGAATAGCTGGTTCTCCCCGAAATAGCTCTAGGGCTAGCGGTCCGTTATCTTTATGGGGGTAGAGCACTGGATGGTGTGTAAGGGGCGAAAGCTCGGCACACCAATCAAACTCCGAATACCATAAAGTAAAAGCGGGCTAGTCAGACTGTGGGGGCTAAGCTCCATGGTCGAGAGGCAAAGAATCCTGACCGCCATCTAAGGTCCCTAAATCTTGACTCAGTGCTGTAAAAGGTGGTGGTTTGCCGATGACAGTTAGGAGGTTGGCTTAGAGGTAGCCATCCTTTAAAGAGTGTGTAACAACTCACTATCATATCCTTCATTTCGAAGGATTGGCAAACTGCGCCGAAAATGTAGCGGGGCTTAAGTCAAGTACCGAAGATGCGGCTTCTTATTTGATTTTTTCAAATAAGAGGGGTAGGGGAGCGTTTCCTAGGCAGTGAAGATCGACCCGCGAGGGCGATTGGAGCCTAGGGAAGTGAGAATGTCGGCATGAGTAACCGCAATCCGCCTGCGAAAGGCGGACACCGAAAACCCAAGGTTTCCTTGGCAATGTAAATCAACCAAGGGTTAGGCGGCCCTAAGGCTAAGGCGAAAGCCGAAGCTGATGGATTACTGGTTAATATTCCAGTCCTTCCGTAAAATTTCGATGGAGTGACGAAGAAAATAAGAAAGAGTGCCTTAATGGTTTGGCATCGCTGGTATCAAGAATCGTTTGCTTGGCAAATCCGGCAAACAGCCGAAAGGCAAGATTCGGATATTGGCGAAAGGTCAAACTTCGGTTTGGCCAATTCTTTCGAAGAGTCTTCCTAGAAAAACTTCTAGAGTTAATTTTACGGAATCCGTACCGTAAACCGACACAGGTGGGTGAGGCGAGGAGCCTCAGGTGAACGGGTGATTCCTCGTTAAGGAACTCGGCAATCAAGCGGGCGTAACTTCGGGATATGCCCTCCCAGCCGTAGTTTCTAGTTCTTAAGTTAAAAATTAAAAATGAGATAACCCATCTCATAAAATTAACTTTACTTGAGAATTAAAAACTACGGCTGGGCGCAGCGAAAGTTTCCCTAGCGACTGTTTACCAAAAACACAGGTCCCTGCGAACTCGTAAGAGGATGTATAGGGGCTGAGGCCTGTCCGATGCCAGAAGGTTAAAGGTGCCGGTCTTTTTTCTGCTTTGGCAGAGGGAAGGCTGAGCGCTCGAAGCCCTGGTCAATGACAGCCGTAACTATAACGGTTCTAAGGTTAGAAAAGCTAGCCTTAGTAAAACTCGGCTATATGCTGGAAAATCTGGTGGATCCAAAACTACTCTGGTAGAGCATAGCCATAGAAATATGAGTTATAGTCTACCAAGTAAAAATGTTTTTGGTGCAGACAACCAGCAGGAAAGGCTTAAAATCGCTTATTGGAGAGTAGATTTCACTGACGAAAAAATGCTTTTTCCGTTGTTTGAAACAAAACTACAAAGTTCGGAAAACAATTTTTCCGATTTTGTAAGATGAACCAGAGAAAAAAGCGATTTTAAGAATCCTCAGAGACTATACGCCGAGCTCCCTCTTTTAAAAGAGGGAGAAGATATAGTCCGAACTGCATAGCGATATGCAGAGATAAACAGAGATGTTTATCCTATTTCTACTAGATTTATTATCTAGAGAAATTAGTAACATAATTGAGCGTAATTCCTTGTCAGGTAAGTTCTGACGTGCACGAAAGGTGTAACGACTAGGGAGCTGTCTCAACGAGGAGCCCGGTGAAAATGCGTGTCCAGCGAAGACGCTGGGTACCTGCAGCAAGACGAAAAGACCCTGGAAGCTTTACTGCAACCTGATATTGGGTTTAGATTTTGGATGCGTAGCGTAGCGGGGAGACGTTGAAGTCCGCCTTTCGGGGCGGATGGAGTCGCCAATGAAACACCCGTCTTCCAAAATTTAAACTCTAACCTCTAATGGGGGACAGTGTTTGGTGGGCAGTTTTCGTGGGGCGCGATCCTCCTAAAAAGTAACGGAGGAGTTTATTAAGGTCGGCTAGACGCGGATGGAAATCGCGTTGGTCGTGTAAAGGCACAAGCCGGCTTTACGGCAAGGGAGACATCCCGCGCCGTTGCGAAAGCAGAACTTAGTGACCCGATACGTCGTAATAGGAGGCGTAAAGACACCGGACAAAAGCTACTCCAGGGATAACAGGCTGGTGAGGTCCGAAAGTCCACATTGACGACCTCGCTCGGCACCTCGATGTCGGCTCACCCTATCCTGGGGCTGAAGCCGGTCCCAAGGGTTCGGCGGTTCTCCGATTAAAAGGGTACGTGAGCTGGGTTCAGACCGTCAATTTGGCGGCCTAGAAGAGCAATCTTCTAAGGAAAAAGTTGACTCATATAGGTGGAGTCCTATCATATAAATTGCGTTTTGACCTGTCGTATGGTGGGATAATACCTAGGGAAGTTTAACTTTTTTAAACGCGAAACATCTTTCGAGTTTAAAAAGAGGCGCATTACTTCGAAGATAGTTATTAACGCGTTTAAAAAAGAATAACCCCGTAGAGACTTCTCTGGCAAAATGTCAGAGGGATGAAATAGCAACCCTATTTCATAAGACGTCAACCTCCTAATAACTAAAAAGGTTATTAGGATGATGGTATAGTCCATACATAAAGTAATTTATGATTTATATGCGTGAGACAGGTCGGTCTCTATCTGCTGCAGGCGTTTGATACTTGAGGGGAGTTGGCCACAGTACGAGAGTACCTGGCTGAACCAACCGCTGGTGTACCGGTTGTCATACCAATGGCATAGCCGGGTAGCTATGTTGGGAAGGGATAAGCGCTGAAAGCATCTAAGTGCGAAGCCCACCCCAAGATTAGGTATCAACCCTTTAAGGGTAAGACTCCTGGAAGATGACCAGGTCCGAGGTATCTCGGTTCTAATCCGCAAGGATTAGAAGATAGGCCCTAGGTGGAAGGCCAGCAATGGCTTGAGCCGAGGGGTACTAATCAGTCGATTCTCTTCTCCATCTTAATGAGACCCGAATTAATTCGCCCCGGTGACCATAACCTAGTAGGAACCACCCGATCCCATTCCGCACTCGGTCGTGAAAATACTAGGTGCCGATGATACTGAGTTTTCTCGGGAAAGTAGGTATTGCCGGGGTTTTTGTTTTTTCTAAAAAATTGTATAATGGAGATAATGGATAAACGACTATTGAAACAAATTATCTTTGGTTTTATTTTTTTAGCGATTTTTAGCGGCATAGGTACGGGTCTTTATTTTTGGCTAAAGCCGGCGCCTACTTGTTTTGACCATAAAAAGAATCAAGGAGAAGAAGAGGTTGATTGCGGTGGTCCTTGCCCTCCTTGCGAGATTAGATATCTTCAGCCGATTACGGTTAAAAAAATTATTAGTATCAAAGCCGGCGATAAATACGACATTGGCGCTTTGGTTTTTAATCCGAATGCCAAATGGGGCGCGCAGTCCTTTAATTATAAATTTAATATTTTAGGACCATTGGACACCAAACAGGAGATTACGGGCACTGAATTTATTTTGCCGGCCGAAGAAAAATGGATTCTTTTACCCAATCAGAATATTAACTTTACAGTTTTAAAAACCGATTTTGAGATTGAAACCTCAACTATTAGTTGGGCAGTGCCTGAAAGCGACATTTTGCCAAGCGGCAAGTTATTGGAGACCACTGTCACAAATATTATTTGGCCGAAACTGGCGTCCGGTTCTTTAAAGCCGGTCTATAATTTTACCCAAACATTAAAAAAAGGTTCAATCGGCGCCCAAGTGAGAGATTTGCAGGTGGTTTTATCTTTAGACCCCACCGTTTATCCCGAAGCCCAAATTACTGGCAAGTTTGGTAATCTGACTTATGCGGCAGTTAAAAGATTCCAGAAAAAATATAATTTGTCAGTGACCGGCATAGTGGATAAAGCAACGCGCGCCAAATTAAATGAACTCTACGGTCACCCTGTACAGCCGGCTGTTGGTTCGCCGGAGGCAACATTAGAGTTTAGCGGTCAGGTTTTTAACCATAGTGTTGTTGGATTTAAGAAAGCCGATGTAATTCTTCTTTTGTGCGATAATCAAAACAATATTATTGCTAGTGGTAAAACTCAAATTTCTGTTTTGCCGGCTGGCGCTAACCGCAGTTTTAAAATAACCTTTTATCGTTCCCTTGATTCCAAAAATACCAAATGGTGCGGGCTTTTTGCCTACACGAATGTTTTTGATAAAAACAACCTTATCGTTGCTTATTAATTATGAAAAGATATGACGGAATTTTATTGGGTGCCGTCTTTTTGCTTTTAATTCTTTCGCTTTTAGTTATTGCCAGCCTTTCTTTTAATGACCAGCCACCCTATTTTAGTTTTTATCGTCAATTAGTGGTGATTCTTTTGGGCCTGGGCTTAATGGTTCTTTTTTCTTTGATTGATTATCGGCTGTGGCGGAAATCATCTTTCATCCTTTTTGTTTATCTTTTACTTTTAGCCTTATTGATTTTGATTTTGGTTTTTGGCCAGGTTTTCGGCGGCACGCGCGGCTGGTTTAAATTGGGTTATTTCTATTTTCAGCCCGTTGAATTTATTAAAATCGTTTTAATTTTAATTTTGGCTAAATATTTTGCCAATCGCCATATTGAAATCTGGCGCTGGCAGCATGTTTTTATTTCGGCTTTTTACACTTTTTTGCCTTTTGTCTTGGTGATGCTCCAGCCTGATTTGGCTTCGGCTTTAGTTTTGGTCTGTTTATGGCTGGGCTTTATGTGGTTGGCGGAAATCCGCTTTCATCAGGTCTTGGTCTTAATTTTGGTTTTAGTTTTAGCCAGTCTTTTTTTCTGGCAATTTGGGTTGAAAGATTATCAGAAGCAGAGAATTATCACTTTCCTTTATCCAGAAAAAGATGTTTTGGGCAGCGGTTATAATATGAGGCAGGCCTTAATTGCCATTGGTTCAGCCGGATTTTTAGGCCAGGGTTTGGGTTGGGGAACGCAGACGCATTTGAAATTTTTGCCTGCGGCCAAAACCGATTTTATTTTTGCTTCTTTAACTGAAGAGATGGGTTTAGCCGGCGCCTTTTTAGTGCTGCTTTGTTTTGGTTTTATTTTTTGGCGGCTTTATCAAATTGGCCGGTCTTCGGATAATAATTTTAGCCAGCTTTTTGTTTTTGGCTTTATGATTAAACTTTTGATTGAGGTGGTGGCTAATTTAGGTATGAATGTAGGTCTTTTACCAGTGGCTGGTCTGCCTTTGCCCTTTTTAAGTTATGGCGGTTCTCACCTTTTAAGCGATTTTATTGCTTTGGGTATTATTCTGAATATAAGAAAAAATAATGTTTAAACGCGAATCATTTATTAAGCACTTCCTTTTCTTTTTAGCTTTTATATTTTTATTTTTGATGGTATATCTTGGGCTGCGGAGCCGTTCTTTTAATGCTTTTAATCCTTCGGAACCGGTTTTGGTTGCGATTAAAAAAGGAGCCAGCCTTTCCGAGATTAGTTTGGAACTTAAAGAAAAAGGCCTCATTTCCAATCCTTTTATTTTTCAAATGCGGGCTTTGCTTGGCGGTGCGGCCTTTAAATTAAAACCCGGCTATTATGAATTGGATAAAAATTGGTCCTTAAACGATTTTCTTTATGTTTTAAGCCATGGTTTAACCAGCCCGAAATACGATTTAACCATTAAGGAAGGTTTAACGCTTAAAGAAATTGAAAATATTTTAAAAAGCAAAAATCTTATTAGTCCAGCCGAGAGTTTTAATCAGTGGAAATTAAAAGATTTTAAATCTTATTTAACCGGCTTGCCGCTTGAGGAATCTGTTTTAGATTCTTCTTTGGAGGGATTTCTTTTCCCTAGCACCTATAAAGTGCTGCCCGGTGAATCTTTTTATGAAATAACCGCTTCAATGATTGATAATTTTCGCCTTCAGGTGGAAAATAAATTAAAAGACCAATTAACAAAGAGCCCGCACGATTTTTATTCTTCTTTAATTATGGCCTCTCTTTTGGAAAAAGAATTAACTAATGACCAAGACAAAAGAATCGCCAGCGGTATCTTGTGGAAACGGTTAGGCCAGCAAATGAAACTTCAGGTTGATGCCACGGTTTGTTACGCCAAAAGCCAAGAGTTTATAAATTGTCAGAATTTAACCCTCAAAGATTTGGCCATTAATTCTCCTTACAACACCTATCGCTTTAAGGGCTTGCCGCCTGGACCGATTTGCAATCCCGGTCTTTCTTCGCTTTCAGCCGCTTTTTCGCCTGAAGAATCCGATTACTGGTATTATTTAACTGACCCCCAAACCAAGAGAGCCGTTTTTTCTAAAACACTCGAAGAGCATAATAAGGCCATTAGAAAATATCTCAAAAATAATTTTTAAATGATTAAAGTTATTTTCAAAGCCAAAAACCGCTTATATCAATTTACGCTTTCCCAGGCTGATGATTTTCTATTTGAACTTGACAAAATTTTAAAAAAGAATAAAATAGGAATTGCTGATTTAAAATATTTTAAATTAGTGTTTAGCAAAGACGCCGGCTTTTTAAGCCGACGGATTATCGAAGCGTTTAATTTGGCTTTTAAATTAAGCCAAAAAACAAATTATCCTCTTATAAAACAAAAGAGGAAGCGCGCTATTAAAAGCGGTGGAATCTAAAAAATAAAGTAAATAATTTTTTAATAACCCCTCTTGGAGGCGATTTTTTGTGCTTTTTATGGATAAAAATCAATCGGTAAAATTTTTTGGCCGCCAGCCCCTTTTCCATTTAGCCGTTCCCAGTTTATTATTTTTACAGCTTGACTCTTTTGAGCAGTTTTTAAAAAGCGGCTTGCGCCAGATTTTTTTGGAAATCTTTCCGGTTAACGATTATACCGGCAAAGAGCTTTCCTTGGAATTTGTTGATTATCACTTTGACCCTCCCAAATTAAGCGAAGAAGAGGCGCGGCGCAAAGAACTTAATTACGAGGCCAGTTTAAGAGTTCAATTGCGGCTTGTTAATAAAAATACCGGTATGACCACTGAGCAAGAGGTCTATTTTGGCGATTATCCGATGATGACCAAAAGAGGCACTTTTATCATTAATGGCGTCGAGCGGGTAGTGATTTCGCAATTGATTCGTTCGCCCGGTTTTTATTTAACAGCCGTTAATTTTCGGGGCAAAAAATTATTTGGCGGAAAATTAATTCCTTATCATGGCGCTTGGCTGGAATTTGAAACAACGCCCGAAGGGGTCGTGGGCGTTAAAATTGACCGCAAGCGCAAAATAACAGCCACCACTCTTTTAAGGATTTTTGGTTTAGAAACCGATGACGATATTCGCCGCGCTTTTTCTGATTTTAAAGACGACGCTTTATTCTATTTGGAAAACACCTTAAAGAAAGACCCAGCCAAAAATCGCGATGAGGCGCTGGTAGAAATTTATAAAAGATTAAGGCCGGGTGATTTGGCAACAGTGGATAATGCCCGCGGTTTGGTTGAGGCGATGTTTAATCGCTTAGACCGCTATGATTTAAATGAGGTGGGTCGTTATAAATTAAACCAACGGTTGGGCTTTAAGCAGGAAGAATCGCGCAGCCGTCTTTTAGAATTAAAAGATTTAGTGGCAATTTTAAGAGAAATTATTTTAGCCCATACCGATCCCGAGAAAGAGCCAGATGATATTGATCATTTGGGCAATCGGCGTCTCAGAGCCGTAGGCGAATTATTGGCTGAGCGGATGCGTTTAGGTCTTCTGCGCTTGCGCCGGGTGATTCAAGACCGGATGTCTACTTTAGATACCAATAATTTGATGCCCAATCAATTAATTAATCCGCGGCCGATTATGGGCGTGATTCGCGAATTTTTCACTACTTCGCAACTTTCCCAGTTTATGGACCAGGTAAATCTTTTGTCCGAACTGGAACATAAAAGGAGAACGACGGCGAGCGGTCCTGGCGGTTTAACGCGGGAAAGAGCTGGCTTTGAAGTGCGCGATGTTCATACCAGCCATTATGGCCGGCTTTGCCCGGTTCAATCACCGGAAGGTCAAAATATCGGTTTGGTTAATTATATAACGATTTACAGCCGTCTCAATCCTTTGGGCTTTTTAGAAACGCCTTATTTCAAAGTGAAAAATGGTTATGTCACTAATGAAGTTGTTTGGCTTAATGCTTATGAAGAAGAAAAATATAAAATTGCCCATGCAGGCATAGCTGTTGATGGTCAGGGAAAAATTTTATCGCCTCAGGTGGAAGTGCGTTTCAAATCAAGACCGATAAGGGTAAAAAGCCAGGAAGTGGAATTAATGGATGTTTCCGGTCAACAGATTTTATCTTTAAGCGCCAGTTTAATTCCTTTTATTGAGCATGATGATATTAAAAGGGTACTGATGGCTGCCAATATGCAGCGCCAGGCTGTGCCTTGTCTTAAGCCAGAGCGGCCAATTGTGGGCACAGGTTTGGAGTATCAAACCGCTGTTGATTCCGGGCAGTTGGTTTTGGCTGATGAAGACGGAGAGATTACCGAAGTAGACGGCCAGCATATCAAATTGAAAACTGCCAACCGGGAATATCATTACGAACTGATTAATTATCGTTTAACCAACCAAAATACCGCCATTTACCAACGGCCTATTGTCAAAAAAGGGCAAAAAGTGAAAAAAGGAGAAGTTTTGGCTGATAGTTCTGCTAGCCGCGACGGTCATTTGGCTTTAGGCCAAAATCTTTTAGTGGCCTTTCTTTCTTGGGGTGGCGCTACCTATGAAGATGCGGTTATCATTTCCGAACGATTGGTAAAAAACGATATTTTTTCTTCCATTCATATTGAAGAATTTTCTACGGATGTGCGGGAAACAAAATTAGGTCCGGAAATTACTACCCCCGATATTCCGAATGTTTCGGAAGAAAAACTGAAAGATTTAAATGAAGAAGGCATTATCCGAGTGGGCGCTGAAGTAAAGGCTGGTGACATCTTGGTGGGCAAGGTTTCACCCAAAGGCGAAGTTGAACTAACGGCTGAAGAAAAATTATTACAGGCGATTTTTGGCGAAGAAGCCAAGGATGTAAAAGACACTTCTTTGCTTTTAAAGCATGGCCGCGAAGGTCGGGTGATTAGAACGAAAGTTTTGTCTCGCGAAGCGGGCGATAAATTGGATATCGGCGTGATTAAACATATTTCGGTTGAGATTGCTCAATTAAGGAAAATTATGGTGGGCGATAAATTGACCGGCCGGCACGGTAACAAAGGTGTGATTTCAAAGATTTTGCCGGAAGAAGATATGCCTTATTTGGAAGACGGAACGCCGGTTGATGTGATTTTAAATCCTTTGGGTATTGCCTCGCGGATGAACTTGGGCCAAATTTTTGAAGCAAATTTGGGATGGGCAGCTTCCCAGTTGGGTTATTTTGCTATTTCACCGCCTTTTAATGGCGCCTCAGAGGCGGAAATTAAAGAGGAATTAAAGAAAGCCGGTTTGCCAGAAAGCGGAAAAGTGAAATTATACGATGGTCGCACCGGCCTGCCTTTTGATAACGAAGTAACAGTCGGCGTGGTCAACTTATTAAAGCTGAATCATATGGTTGAGGATAAAATTCATATGCGCGCCATTGGTCCTTATTCTTTAATTACCCAGCAACCCTTAGGCGGTAAGGCTCAATTCGGCGGCCAGCGTTTTGGCGAAATGGAAGTTTGGGCGCTCGAAGGTTATGGTGCTGCCTATACTTTGCAGGAAATGCTGACGATTAAATCCGATGATGTCTTGGGTCGGGCAGCGACCTATGAATCCATTATTAAAGGCGAAAGGATTAAAAGCCCCAATATTCCAGCTTCGTTTAATGTGATTATCAATGAACTCAAAAGTTTAGGTCTGGCCGTTGATTTGGTTAATGTTAAATCAGAAGAACAATTAGAACCAAATATCAAAGATGAAGAACAACATTAATCCAAAAACTTTTGAAAAAGAATTAAAGGTTTCTGATTTTGAGGCCATTAAAATTCGTCTGGCTTCGCCGTCAGAAATTTTATCTTGGTCTCATGGCGAGGTTTTAAAACCCGAGACCATTAATTATCGCACCCAGAAACCGGAAAAAGACGGTTTATTTTCCGAGCGCATTTTTGGGCCAGTGAAAGATTATACTTGTTCTTGCGGTAAATATCGGGGTATTCGCTATAAAGGCATTGTGTGCGATAAATGCGGGGTAGAAATTACGCGCTCGCGGGTGCGGCGGGAAAGAATGGGTCATATTAAACTGGCGGCGCCCGTAGCCCATATTTGGTATTTGCGCAATATCCCTTCGCGCCTCGGTTTGGTTTTAGATATTCCTTTGCCGGCTTTAGAGAAGGTGGTTTATTATACCGCCTATATCATCATTAAAGTGGATGAAGAAGAAAAGAAAAGATTATTAGAAGAAGTTGATAAAGAATATAAAAATAAAATTAAAAACGCTTCCAAAGAAGAAAAAGAAGAATTGGCTAAAGCCCGTTTATTGGCCCGTCAGGAATTGGAAAGCCTGAAGGTAAAGACCGTTTTATCGGAAGCTGATTTTTATCGTTTATCTCAAAAATACGGTTCTGTTTTTGAAGCAGCCACTGGTTCTGAACCATTGGTAAAGCTTTTAAGCGAAATGGATTTAGACAAGGCGATTAAAGAATTGGAAGAAAAATTGGCTAAAACCTCGCCGGTTAATCGCCGAAAATACAGCCGGCGCTTGAAACTTTTGCGTTCTATGGCCAAAGCGGGTGTGCGGCCAGAATGGATGTTTTTAACAGTGCTGCCGGTTTTGCCGCCGGAATTGCGGCCGATGGTGGCTTTAGACGGCGGCCGCTATGCGGCTTCGGATTTAAATGACCTCTATCGCCGGGTGATTAATCGCAATAATCGCTTAAAGAAACTTTTGGAATTAAAAGCGCCAGAGGTAATTATTAGAAATGAAAAAAGAATGTTGCAAGAAGCAGTAGACGCGCTTTTGGATAATTCCATCAGAAGAACCCAGGGTAGTGTGCCCATGCAGGCAGCCCAACATCGTCCTTTGCGTTCCTTGGCTGATATCTTAAAAGGTAAGCAGGGTCGTTTTCGCCAGAATCTTTTGGGTAAACGCGTTGATTATTCCGGTCGTTCAGTGATTGTTGTTGGTCCGGAGTTAAGGCTTGACGAATGTGGTGTGCCGAAAAAAATGGCTTTGGAAATCTTTAAGCCCTTTATTATTCGGGAATTGATTAAAAGAGAAATTGTTTTTAATCCTCGAGCCGCCAATCGTTTAATTGAAGAAGGTACGGATATTGTTTGGTCTATTTTAGAAGAAGTAACCAAAGATTATTATGTGCTTTTAAATCGCGCGCCCACTCTCCATCGCTTAAGCATTGAGGCCTTTAAACCCACTTTGATTGAAGGCTTGGCTATTCAGATTCCGCCTTTGGTTTGTCAGCCTTTTAACGCTGATTTTGATGGCGATATGATGGCCATTCATTTGCCGCTTTCAGAGGAAGCACAGGCCGAATGCCGCGAATTAATGCTTTCCAGTTTGGGTATTTTGAAACCAGCCAATGGCGAGCCGGTGATGACGCCGCGCTTGGATATGGTTTGGGGTATTTATTATTTGACGATGGCTTTAGAAGGTACTAAAGGCGAAGGTCGTCATTTTGATTCTATCAAAGACGCGCTTTGGGCTTATGAAAACGGCCAAATTCATCTCTGCGCCCGAATTAAAGTCCGCTCCTTAAAGGGTGAGGATAAAAAATTGGAAAAAGAATCGACGACTACCACTGTCGGCCGCTTGATTTTTAATAATATTTTGCCGGAGAATTTCCCTTACATTAATGAGGCCTTAACAGCCAAAGCGCTGCGCCAGATTGTTTCGCAATTGGTAGAAAAATATGGTTTTATCAAAACCGCGGAGATTTTAAATAAAATTCAGGAATTGGGCTTTAATTACGCCACCCAATCCGGTTTAAGCTGGGGCATTGATGATTTAAAGATTCCTCAAGAAAAAGCCGAGATTATTAAAGAAAGTTTAACCGAAGCGCAGTTGGTAGAAAAGCAATATGAAGAAGGTCTTCTAACTTTCAAAGAGCGCTATCATCGTTTAATCCAAATTTGGGAACATGCGGTGGTTAAAATTTCTAATATCGTGCCGAAAATTTATGAAAAAACTAATCCTGTCTTAATCACCATGGAATCCGGCGCGCGCGGCAAAAACTGGAGCGCTGTGGTCCAGATGTCAGCCATGAAAGGTTTAGTGGTTAACCCGGCAGGCGAAACTATCGAATTGCCCATTCTCTCTTCTTACAAAGAAGGTTTAAATATTTTGGAATATTTCATTGCCAGCCATGGTGGCCGAAAGGGTTTGGCGGATACGGCCTTAAAGACCGCTGAAGCCGGCTATCTGACCAGAAGATTGGTGGATGTAAGCCATGAAATTGTGGTTGAAGAAGAGGATTGCGGCACCACTACCGGCCTGACTATTTCTAAAAAAGAAAAAGAAGAGGCGGGCTATAAGTTTTCCAGCGCCATTTGGGGCCGGATTTTGGCTGAAGATGTCAAAGACGCCAAAGGCAATATCATTATGAAAAAAGGCGAGATGATTTCCCGCGCCAAGGCTGAAGAATTGGAAAAAATGGGCATTGAAGAAGTAAAAGTGCGCTCGCCTTTAACCTGCAAATCGCGTTATGGCATTTGTCAAAAATGTTATGGTTGGGATTTGGCCAGAAACGAATTGATTAAAGTCGGCGAAGCCGTGGGTATTATTGCCGCCCAAGCCATTGGCGAACCAGGCACCCAATTAACGCTTTCCACCAAGCATACAGGCGGTGTTTCTACGGCTTTGGATATCACGCAGGGTTTGCCTCGGGTGGAAGAATTGTTGGAAGCCCGTCCGCCTAAAGGCGAGGCGATTATTTCCGAAGTCAACGGCGAAATTATTGCTATTGAAGAAGAGGGAAATGAAAGAGTGATTAAAATTAAGCCGGAAAATATGGCCAAAAAGCTTAAGAAAGCGAAAAAGAGCCGCAAAGAAAAAAATAAGAATGAGATTATTGAATATCGCTTGCCCAAAACCACTGCCTTGTGGGTGAAGGTAGGGGATAAAGTTCAAACCGGCGACCAATTATGCGAAGGTAGTTTAAACCTAAAAACACTTTTGCGTTTAGCCGGTAAAGAGAGAACGCAGCAATATATCTTAAATGAAGTAAAAAGGGTTTATGAAATTGCCGGCGAAATTATTCATGATAAGCATTTTGAAGTCATTATTCGGCAAATGTTTTCGCGCGTCCAAATTGTTTCGCCCGGCGATTCTGATTTTATTACCAATGAAATTGTTGATAAAAACACCTATTTTGAAGAAAATCTGCGTTTGAAGAAAAAGAAAAAAGAGCCAGCCAAAGCCATTCAGACCATTATGGGCATTTCCAAAGTGGCCCTTACTTCGCCCAGCTTCCTTTCCGGCGCTTCTTTTCAGGAAACCTCCAGAGTGCTAATTGACGCTTCGCTCGAAGGAAAAGTTGATCCTTTAAGGGGATTAAAGGAAAATGTCATTATTGGCCGATTGATTCCAGCTGGCACTGGTTTTAGAAAGAGATAATTTTTTTAAGAGTTAAAAACCGCTTTTAAAAGCGGTTTTTTTATTTGACAAAAAAAATAGCTTTGATAAACTGGGATAAAATTAGTTTTAGTTTAATTTAAAAGATGAAAATTACTAAAAATACCAATTACGGCTTGATTTTCTTAAAAGAACTGGCTTCCAATTTTTCCCAAAAAAAGCCCATAGCCACGAGCGAAGTGGCAAAGCATTACCAAATTCCCGAGGCCTATTTGAGAAAAATTGCTTCCCAATTGCGCAAGAAAAAAATTATTAAAGCCAAAGAAGGTCGCGAGGGTGGCTATCTTTTATCCCAGCCGCCTGACACCATCAGCCTTTATGATGTTTTAGATATTTTGGAAAGCGAACTATTAGTTTCACCCTGCCAATTTTGTCATTTAAGGCAGGGCGAATGCGGTTTTGATAATTTTTGGCAAGAAATTAATGTTGATTTAGAGCAATATTTTAAAAACATTAAATTATCAGATTTATGAAAGTTTATTTAGATTACGCTGCCACCACGCCTGTTGACCCTTTGGTTTTTTCCAAAATGAAACCTTATTTTAGCCAGCATTTTGGAAACAGCGCTTCCACTCATTACTGGGGCAAAAAAGCCAGAGAGGCCTTAGAGAAAAGTCGTCTCACTATCAGTCGGCTCTTAAAAGTTCAGCCCGAAGAAATTATTTTTACCAGTTCTGCGACCGAAAGCAATAATTTTATTTTAAAGGGCATTGCCGAGGCCTATAAAGATAAGGGCCGTCATTTGATTATTTCTCAAATTGAACACCCCTGTATTTTGGAAACCGGCCGCTTTTTAGAGAAAAACGGTTTTCGCGTAAGCTGGTTAGCGGTTGATAATTATGGATTAGTTAACCTGGAGGCTCTTAAAAAATTGTTAAGTCCAGAGACCATTTTAGTTTCCATTATGCACGTGAATAATGAAATCGGCGTCATTGAACCATTGACTCAAATTGGAGAAATAATTAAAGATTATAATCCCTCAATTTTATTTCATACTGATGCCAGCCAATCGTTTGGCAAAATTCCTCTAAATCTTTCCCAAAGCCGGATTGATTTATTAACTGCCAGTTCTCATAAAATTTATGGCCCTAAAGGCGCGGCCTTAGCTTATCTGAAAAAGGGTATTAAAATAGAACCCTTGCTTTTAGGCGGCGGCCAAGAATTCGGGCTTCGTTCTTCTACTTCTAATGTGCCAGCTATTGTGGGCTTTGCTGAAGCCAGTCAATTGGCCTACAAGCGAATGAGCGTTGATTTTTTAAAAGCCAAAAAACTGCGCCAGAAAATATTAAAAAGCGCTTTAGTTTTAAAAGGTGTTTGGCTTAATGGCCATCCGGTTAAAAGTTCGCCTTATATCCTTAATCTTTCTTTTGATTTTATCGAAGGCGAGGCCTTAATGAACTTATTAAATGAAAAGGGGATTGCTGTTTCTACTGGTTCAGCTTGTTCTTCAGAAAAATTGGAATCGAGTCATGTGCTTTCTGCTTTAAAGATAAATCCCAGTCGCGCCCATTCTTCCTTAAGAATTAGTTTGGGCCGCTATAGCAGTGAAGCCGAGATTAATTATTTTTTGAAAGAACTTTCTTTGGCTGTCCAAAAATTAAGAAAAATATCACCCTTTAAAATAAATTAATGGTTGATTATAATCCCAAGGTCCTCGACTTTTTTAAAAAATCAAAAAATTTGGGGCCTCTTAAAAATCCTGACGCCGTAGGCGAGGTAGGCAATTTGATGTGCGGCGATGTAATGAAGGCCTATTTGAAGGTTAAAAAAAGAGGCCAGAAAGAGTATATCAGCGATTTAAAATTTGAAACCTATGGCTGTTTGGCGGCTTTGGCTTCCAGTTTGGCTTTAATGAAATTAGTCAAGGGCAAAACATTAGAAAACGCTTTAAAAATTACAGCCCAAGATATTATAAAAACACTGGGTGGCTTGCCGGCCTTTAAAATTCACTGCTCGGTTTTGGCTCACGAGGCCTTAGCTGAAGCCATTTACTCCTATTACCAAAAACAAAAACGCGAAATTCCCGAAGAATTGGAAAAACGCCACCAGTTGATTTTAAAAACGCAGGAAATCTTAAAAAACAAATTTAAAGAATTTTCTTGACTTTTAACCCTAAAAAAGTTAGTTTTTAATTAACGGTCGATAATTGATTTAAATTTAAATAAAATAATTTAATTAAAATTTAAAAATAAAATGGTAAATTGGAAAGAACAAATCAATCATTTTAAGGCTTCGATTTATAGTTCTTTAGGCTTAAGCGCCATTATTTTTGTTCTGCTTTTAGTTCTTTTGTTCTGCTTTGTTTCCGAGGGATTTACTATCAATCCCTTTGTTGAAGCTAAAAATGCGGCGCCAGTGAAGAAATCTTTGAATTATATTACGAAAACCTTTTTTCCTGATGGCGTGACTTTAACCGAGGCCAAAAGGGAAAACGGCATTTTCCATTTTAAATTTAAAGACAAAGACGGTAAAGAATACGATGGCTTTGTGACCAAAAACGGCAAAATGCTTTTTCCCAGTTATTATGACTTGAGCGCTTTTTCTGAAACAAAAAAGACCGCCAGCACAGAAACTAAAACCGAAACCAAAAGCAAAATTGAACCCAGCGCCCAGCCGGAAGTAAAGCTTTTCACTATGGCTTTTTGTCCTTTCGGCAATCAGGCGGAAGCCAATATCATTCCAGTGGTAAATTTGCTTAAAGGAAAAATTGAAATCGAACCTCATTATGTGATTTACGAGAATTATCCCCAAAACGATAAGTCTCAATTTAAGAATTATTGCTGGGATGAAACTGGCAAGTATTGTTCTATGCATGGCAAATCCGAGCTATATGAGGATGTCCGCGAATTATGCGTTTATAAATACCAAAAAGACAAATATTGGGATTTTGTAGCCCGCATCGATAAAAACTGTACAGTGGATAATGTTGATACCTGTTGGCAAAGCCAGGCGGCCAGTTTATCTTTAGATAAAAATCAAATTGAAAATTGTTTTAAGTCCGAAGGAGAAAAGATGCTGGCTGAAGAGAAGAGCTTAAATGAAAAATATGGGGTGATGGGTTCGCCGGATTTAAGGATTAATCAGGTAACTTATGAAGGTAACCGTACCCCCGAAGCCTATAAAGAAGCGATTTGTAGCGCTTTCTTGGAAGCCAATAAGCCTTCTGTCTGCCAGCAAAAACTGCCGGATACTGACCAAACAAATCAGACAAACGGTGGTAGTTGTTCCTAAACTAAAATTTAACTAAAAGAGGGCTTTAAAGCCCTCTTTTAGTTAAAGGCGAATTTTTGCTAAAATTAAAGGAAATGGCCCAATTAGTTATTGTGGCAACGCCGATCGGCAATTTGAAAGACATTACTTTTCGCGCCTTGGAGGAATTAAAAAAGGCGGATGTTATTTTATGCGAGGATACGCGCGTGAGCCAAAAATTATTAAGCCATTATCAAATTAAAAAGCCGGTTTTGTCTTATCACGAGCATTCCAAAATTCAAAAGATAAAAAAGATTATTGATTTATTAAAAGAAGATAAAAACTTGGCTTTGATTTCAGACAGCGGTACACCGGGCATTGCTGACCCCGGAAACAAATTAATCTCTATGCTGTTAAAAGAATGTCCGGATTTAAAGATTAGCGCCGTGCCCGGCCCTTCAGCCTTGGCTACCGCTGCCTCGCTGTGCGGTTTTCCGATGGACCGATTTCTTTTTCTGGGTTTTCTGCCTAAAAAAAAGAAAAGGAAGGAATTAATAAAAAAGATTATTTTTTCTGAATATCCGGTAATTATTTATGAATCAAGCTACCGCCTCGTTAAAACCCTAAGAGAGATTAACGAAAATTGGGATGGAGAAATTGTGATTGCCCGGGAATTAACAAAAAAATTTGAAACGATTTATCGGGGGAAAATTCGGGAGGTGTTAAAAAAAATCCAAAGTCAACCCTTAAAAGGCGAATTTACCATTGTTTTGAACGCACCCGCCAAAAATATTGAAATCGAAGCTTAAGAGCGTTATGATAAAAAGTAATGACTAAAGAAACTATTAATTTTGAAAATAAAGCCGAGCACCAAGATATGGGGTTAGATAGATTGAAAGATTATCTAAAGTTGGAAGCCGAGGAGATGAGAAAAAACGGCGTGCCGGTGGGTTTAAATGGCCGAATTGACCCCAATGCCTATATCAATTTTTATTCTGAAAGAGTCATAAACGAAGACCGCCAGGCGGTTTCTGATTTAAAGTTAATATTAGAAGGCGAAGAAAATAATTTAAGTAATAAGCGCGAGCAAAGAATCGGCGAGCAATTGGAGCTTTTGGCTACCGCCGTTTTATCGCTTTATTTAAAAGACAGATATTATGTGATGAGGTCCAGTGAATATGACGATTTAAAGCATAAAGTTGATACCATCCTTTTTGACAAAAGAACCGGCCAGGTGGTATGCGCTTTCGATGAAGTAGGCGATACGAGCAGCGAGCGTTTTAAAAAGAAAAAAGAAGAAATTTTGGCCATTGACCGCGAAAGAAACGGCACCCACCTTAAATACGGCCTAGAGCTAGACCCTAAAACATTAAAAGTAAAACCAGGCCGCAATTATAATATTCCTATTTTTTATATCTGCGTGGCGCCGGATATTGTTAAAAAATGTGTGGAGGAATTTACGCCTGATAAAAATCAAAAGAATAACAAGAATCTCTTTGAGTATTTTCTTTATCTTTTAAGCTTTCAAACAAAAGAAATGGTTCTTAAATCCGGTCATCTGAAGCCGGAAATGATAAAAAAAATGAGTTCTTTTGAAAAAAGTCTAAAAGATTATTTTTTGATAAAAACTAATATTTAAATAAAAAATGAGCAACAATTCTTCTTTGGACATTGTGCAAAAAACTTTAGTGATTATTAAACCCGATGGCGTTTCCCGCGGTTTGGTGGGCGAAATTATTGGCCGTTTTGAAAAAGTGGGCTTAAAAATTATTGGCTTAAAATTGCTTAAAATTGAAAAAGATTTTGCTTTTAAGCATTACGGCCAAACGGACGAATGGTTTGAAAAAGTGGGATCCAAGGTGCGGGAATTTTATAATCAGGTTGGTTATGACCCTGGCGAAGAATTCAACCGTTTGTCTAATTACGAAATTGGCCAAATGGTCCAAAAATGGAATGCAGATTACTTAACCGAAGGGAAAGTAGTGGCAATGGTTCTAAAAGGCAATCATGCCATTGAGATAGTAAGAAAAATAGTGGGTTCGACTTATCCCCATGAAGCGCCGCCCGGTACTATCCGCGGCGATTATTGCTTGGAATCGCCTCTTTCTGCCAATTTAAAACAGCAATCAGTGAGGAATTTGATTCACGCTTCTTCCAGTCCCGAAGATGCCCAAAAAGAAATTGAACTTTGGTTTAAAGAAGACGAAATTTTTGAAGATTAAAAGAAAATTAAATTAATTTATTAAAAAGCCCTTTGGGCTTTTTTAAAAATCAAAAAGGCATAATGACACTTAAAGATTTAAAAAATAAAAAGTTTTTAGTGATGGGTTTAGGTCTAAACGAAGGTGGCGTGGGCGTGGTGAAATTTTTGGTTAAAAATGGTGCCAAGGTTTTAGTCACTGACTTAAAGACAAAACAAGAATTAAAAGAATCTTTAGAAAAATTAAAAGGCTTAAAAGTGCAATATGTTTTAGGGCGGCATCGCTTTAACGATTTTTTATGGGCTGATTGGGTAATAAAAAATCCGGCGGTGAGAGCCGATTCTCCCTATTTAAAATTTTGCCAAAAGCATCGCATCCCTATTTTAAGCGATTTGGGTTTATTTTTTCAGTTGGTTAAATTTCCGCTGCGACTTATAGCCATCAGCGGCACAAAAGGGAAAAGCACGACCAGTTATTTGATTTATCAATTATTAAAAAACGCGGGCAAAGAAGTTTATTTGGCCGGCAATTTGGGTATTTCTGTCTTTGATGTTTATAATCACTTGAATCGCCGGTCATGGCTGGTTTTGGAACTTTCTGCCCAGCAATTGGAGGATTTGGCTAAAGTCTATTTTCGGCCTAAAATTGCGGTTTTAACCAATATTTTTGAGGACCATTTGGACCGTTATCCCAATTTAAGGGCCTATCGAAATGTCAAAAAATTGATTTTTAAGGACCAAAAACCGACTGACTTTTTGGTTTTAAACGGCGGAGATACCAACACTTTAAAACTTGGTCGGTTTGCCCGCTCGCAAGTTTTTTTCTTTAACTTGAAAGAAAAAAACGCTCAAAATAAAAATGGCGTTTTTATTAAAAACCATTGGCTTTATTTTAAAAATAAATCAAAAATCAAAAAAATTATTCCTGTAAATTTAATTGAAGACCACCCTTATTTTTTGAATTTTTTAGCCGCCATCACTTCTTCTCTTCTTTTGAAAATTCCCAAAAATATTATTCTTAAGACTTTAAAAAATTTTAAAGGTTTGCCCTATCGTTTGGAGTTAGTAAAAAAAATTAAAGGCGTCAGTTATTATAACGATGCCACCGCCACTAATCCTTTAGCTACTCTTTTTGCTCTTTTAAAAATTAAAAGTCCGACGATTCTTATTTTGGGCGGCAAAAATAAAAAACTTAATTTTAAACCCTTAACTGATTATTTAATTAAGGATAATCGGGTTAAAAAAATTATTTTATTAACGCATCGTTTTTACGATGCTTCACTAATTTTGGAAAAACAACTGAAAAAAATTAGTTTTAAGATTGAAAAAACGGCCTCGTTAGAAAAAGCATTAAAAATTGCCAGCCAATTTGCCCAAAAAGGAGATAGCGTTTTATTTTCGCCAGCCGCGGCCAGCTTCTTTATGTTTAAAAATGAATTTGAGCGCGGTCGGTTGTTTAGCCAGCTGGTTCAAGGACTTGACAGAGCAAAAAAATTTTCTAATCATTTAATTAGAGAAAAATAAATATTTTGATGAATCATAATAACCACAATTCCACCGATTCCTCCTCTTTTAAAAAATTTCTTTTTGTCTCTTTGGAAAGTTTAAGCGGGGACCTGGCTTGGCAATTAGTTAAAGAAAATCACGAAGTTAAGTCCTATATTAAGAGGAAGGCGGACCACGATGTTTATCGCGGCTTTATTGAGCGCGTTGACCGCTGGGAACCATTTATTAACTGGGCAGATGTGATTATTTTTGATGATGTGGAATTTGGGCCGATAGCCGAGAAATTGCGCAAAAAAGGCAAATTAGTGATTGGCGGCTCAATTTATACGGACCGTTTGGAGATGGACCGGGATTTTGGCCAAGAAGAGATGAAGCGGCATGGTATCAATATTTTGCCTAAATGGAATTTTACCAATTACGAGGAAGCAATTAATTTTATTAAGCAAAACCCTGACCGTTATGTTTTTAAGCCTTCAGGCAATACACCTTCAGCCGGCAAGGGGTTGTTATTTATCGGCACGGAGGAAGATGGTCGGGATATGGTTGACCTTTTAATCCAAAACAAAGAGGTTTGGCAGAAAAAGGCGCCTGTTTTCCAAATTCAAAAATATATCAGCGGCGTAGAAATTGCCGTTGGTGCTTTCTTTAATGGCCATGATTTTATTTATCCAATTAATGTCAATTTTGAACACAAAAGAGTTTTTCCGGGCGATATCGGGCCGCTTTGCGGCGAGATGGGCACTTTGATGTTTTGGTCCAGACCCAATAATTTATTTAGAAGCACTTTAGAAAAAATGAAGCCCTCGCTTCAAAAAAGCGGCTATATTGGCTATGTGGACATTAACTGCATTGTGAATGGCCGCGGTATTTATCCTTTGGAATTTACATGTCGCTTCGGTTATCCAACCATTCACATTCAATCAGAAGGCATTCTCAATCCGGCTGGCGAATGGCTTTATCGTTTAGCTAAAGGCGAAGATTTTGAATTAAAAACTAAAAAAGGTTTTCAGGTCGGCGCCCGAGTGGTAGTGCCAAGCTATCTAACCCGCGAGGACAAAGATATCATTGAGCTTTACCGCGATTTGCCCATTCTTTTTAAAAAACCGGATAACTTGGAAGGTGTCCACATTGAGGATGTAAAAATTGAAAATGGTGTTTGGCGGATTGCTGGTGATTCAGGTTGTCTATTGGTAGTTACCGGTTGTGGCACCACTGTGGCTGAAGCAAGGGAACAGATGTATAATCGGATTAAAAATATTATGGTTTTGAATATGTTTTATCGGACGGATATTGGTGCCAAATGGGAAACTGATAGCGATAAGTTGCATACCTGGGGTTATTTAGAATAAATTTTGGCCCTTATTTTTAATAGTGGATTCTTTATCTTGAATTTGGCGTCTTTTTGAGATAAAATAGATAAGGCAACTTAAGGTCTTAAAATTATCAATTAAAAAAAATTATGGAGCAAAACATTAAAAAATGGCTGATTTTAACTACTGTTATTTCCTTGGTGGGCGCCATTTTAATTAGCGGTTTAACTAATTACGCTTTTTATTATTTTAAGGGCAAAAGCCAGCTATCGGCTCCTACCTCGGTTTCAAACCAGCAGAAAATAGAAAAATCAGCCAGTACTTACGAACAACAAATTATTTCGGTGGTTAATCAGGCGGAAAATTCAGTGGTTTCCATTGTAGCGACTAAAGATTTACCGGTAATTGAGCGTTATTATATTAATCCTTTTGAGGGTTTTGGTTTTCCTTTTGATTTTGAATTCCAAATTCCTCAATATCGCCAGAAAGGCACGAGACCTCAAGAGGTAAGCGCTGGTAGCGGTTTTATTGTTTCCTCAGACGGCTATATCATTACCAATAAACATGTAGTTGAGGATCAGGAAGCGCGTTATACCGTGCTTACTAATGATGGACGTAAATATTCAGCCAAAGTCATTGCCCGCGACCCTTATGAAGATGTGGCGGTAGTAAAAATTGAAGCCACCAATTTGAAACCCTTACGTTTGGGTGATTCTAGCCAATTAATGTTGGGCTCCACGGTGATTGCCATTGGTAATGCCTTGGGAGAATTTAAAAACACAGTCAGCGTCGGTGTGATTTCCGGTTTAGGCCGCACCATTACCGCCGGCGACAGTTCAGGTCAAGAAGTTTTAACCGATGTCATTCAGACCGATGCGGCTATCAATCGCGGTAACTCTGGTGGACCACTTCTCAATTTAAAAGGCGAAGTCATCGGCATTAATACCGCTATTGTTTCTGGAGCAGAAAATATCGGTTTTGCCATTCCGATTAATCGCGTTAAAAAATCCATTGAAAGCGCCATCACTACCGGTCAAATCAAAGTGCCTTATTTGGGAGTGAGTTATCTAACGATTAATGGCGGTGTCCAGAATGAGAAAAAACTGCCGGTTGATTATGGCGCTTTGGTTGTTAAAGATGAAAACGGCGAAGCAGTAATGAAAGGTTCGCCGGCTGAAAAAGCAGGCCTAAAAGAAGGGGATATCATTTTGGAAGTAAATGGCGTAAAAGTTACGCCCGAGCGGACACTTTCTACTTTAATTCGCGAGCACGCAGTGGGTGAAACGATTGAATTGAAAGTTTTACGCGGCAATCAGGAATTAACCATCGCCGTCACTTTAGCAGAGAGAGAAAAATAATAAAATAATTAAAGATCATTTAAATGCCATTTGCCCGTTTTACTTTAAAAGCCCAAGAGGCGATTGAAAGAGCCCAGCAATTAGCTTTGGAAAAAAGTCAAGGCGAATTTCGAGGTGTTCATTTGCTTTATAGTTTAATTACCCAAGAAGATACACTCGTTATTCCTTTGTTGGAAAAATTAAACATTAACATTGACGACTGGGTTCAAAAATTGGAAAGCCTGATTGAAAGGCAGGCCAAAGTTTTTACTCCTTTAAATACTTCTTTTGGGCAGTTTTATCTTACCCAGGAAATGGTTCAGATTTTGGAAGAGGCCACTAAAATTGCCAATCAATTTAAAGATGCTTATATTTCTTGCGAACATTTGTTTTTGGCCTTGGCTTCAACCAATAATAGCAGTCGCGACCTTTTTAGGGAGGCGAATTTAGAGCCGCAAAAAATTAAAGAAGCAATTTTAGAATTGCGCCAAGGCAGCCAAGTGACCGAAGAAACAGGGGATGAAAAAAAATATAAAATTTTGGAAAAATACACCCAAGACCTGACACAGCAAGCCAGAGAAAATAAATTAGACCCGGTGATTGGCCGCGAGGCGGAATTGCGGCGGGTAATGGAAGTGCTGTCACGCCGGACCAAAAATAATCCTGTTTTAATTGGCGAGCCGGGCGTGGGTAAAACAGCGATTGTAGAAGGTTTGGCCCAGCGCATTGTTTCTAACGAAGTGCCGGAAAGCCTAAAAAACAAAAGGATTGTTTCTTTGGATTTAGGCGCAGTTATTGCCGGCACTAAATTCCGAGGCGAATTTGAAGAAAGGTTAAAAGCCGTCCTTAAAGAAATTAAAAACAACCCTGATATTATTGTTTTTATTGATGAGGTTCATAATTTGGTAGGTGCTGGAGCAGCCGAAGGCGCTATTGATGCTTCTAATTTGCTTAAACCTGCCTTGGCCAGAGGTGAATTGCGGGCTATTGGCGCCACCACTTTCAAGGATTATCGCGAGTATATTGAAAAAGATCCGGCTTTAGAGAGGCGATTCCAGCCGGTGGTGGTAGAAGAGCCCTCGATTGAAGATGCCATCAATATTTTGCGTGGCCTCAAACATAAATATGAAATTCATCATGGCGTTAAAATTTCTGATGAAGCGATTGTGGCGGCTGTTAATTTGTCTGTCCGTTATATCACCGAAAGATTTCTGCCTGATAAAGCCATTGATTTAATCGATGAAGCCGCTTCGGCCCTACGAATTGCCATTGATTCGAAACCTTTAGAGATTGAAGAATTGGAGCGGAAAGTTAGGTCTCTAGAAATGGAAAAAGCCCTGCTTAAAAAAGACCAAAGCCGTTCAGCCAATCTCCGTTTGAAAAAAATTGAAAGCGAATTAAAAGATTTAAATAAAAATCTTTCTGATTTGATAAAACAATGGCAGAACGAACGACAATTGATTTCTCAGATTCAATCTCTAAAGAAGGAATTAGAACAAAAACAGGAAGAAAAAAAGAAGGCAGAACGGGAAGGGAATTTAGAGAAGATGGCAGAATTAATTTATGGCGAAATTCCCCAAATGGAAAAGAATCTTTTGGCTTTGGAAAAGAAAGTGAAAAGCGCAAAAAGCAAACTCCGCTTTATTAAAGAGGAAATAGAAGCCGAAGATATCGCGCGGGTTGTTTCTCGTTGGACCGGTATTCCGGTAACCAAACTTTTAGAAAGTGAATCGGAAAAATTAAAGAAAATGGAAGAGATTTTAGCCCGCCGCGTGGTTGGTCAAAAAGAAGCGATTGAGGCCGTTTCCCGGGCTTTACGTCGCGCCCGGGCAGGTATTGGAGAAGTAGACCGTCCCTTTGGTTCTTTTATGTTTTTAGGGCCAACAGGCGTGGGAAAAACAGAATTAGCGCGGGCTTTAGCTGAATTTATGTTTAATGACGAAAAGGCCCTCATTCGCATTGATATGTCTGAATATATGGAACGCCATACGGTCTCGCGGCTCATTGGCTCTCCGCCTGGTTATGTAGGTTATGAAGAAGGCGGCCAATTAACTGAAGCCATCAGGCATCGGCCTTATAGCCTCATTCTTTTTGACGAAATTGAAAAAGCGCATCCCGAAGTTTTTAATATCTTGCTGCAAGTGCTGGATAATGGACGGTTGACTGACGGCCGCGGCCGGATTGTGAATTTCAAAAATACCATCATTATTATGACTTCCAATATCGGTGGCAATTACTTTTCCGAGATGGCCAACCTTGGATTTTCCGCTTCCCGCACGAGCACTTATGAAGAAAGAAAGAACAAGTTAAAAGAAAGGATTGAAAATGCCTTAAAGGAAAAATTCCGACCAGAGTTCATCAACCGCATTGATGAAATTATTATTTTTAATCCTTTAACGGCTGCTGATATCGAACAGATTGTTGAGATTCAGATTAATCAGTTAAAGAACCGGCTGAAAGAAAAAAATATTTATTTGGAGATTAGCGCGGCGGCTAAAAAATATTTAGCCCGCGAAGGTTATAATCCTGACTTTGGCGCCCGTCCGCTTAAACGCTTAATCCAAAGGACGATTTTAGATCCCCTTTCCGAAAGAATCATCGCCAATAAAATTAAGAGCGGTTCCCGGGTTAAAATTGATGTTAAAAATAACAAAATTTACCTCCAACCTTAAAACCGCCGCCCAGAAATTATCTTGGGATTTAATTTTTGGCCTGATTTTCTTTTTTGTTTTGCTTTTTTCTAGCCAAAGCCATCGGCTTTGGTTTTTGGTTGTTTTCGGTCTTTTGGTTTTGTTTCTTTGGAAAATAATCAGCGGCTTGGCTTGGCATAACCTCTTTTTCTTGATAGCCATCAGCTTTGTGGTTTATTATTTAAGCCTCTGGACCAATGCTTTCTTTTGGTCTTTTAGCTGGCTGAGCTTAATGATTTTGTTTTTATTGGCGATGAAGCGCTCGCGCTGGATTTTTGATTATCGTTTTTATGAAGATTTTTTCTTTTTTTGGCTTTATTTCTATATTATTTTCGTTTTTTTCAGCCTAATTTTTATTTACCACTGGCCGTACTCCAGCCTCATTTTGCTTTTTGGATTTATTAATCTCGTTCTTTTAGCCATTCGCTCCTACCAGTTAAAAACAGTTTTTAAAACCTACCAATTATTGGCCCTCAATTTAATTGACCTTGAAATTTTTTGGCTGATTTCTCTTTTGCCTTTAAATTATCTAAAGCAGGCGTTGATGGTGGTTTTGTGGAGCTATTTGGGTTTTGAACTTTTACGCCGTGGATTTTCTTCGGTCGAACGCCGTTCTTTCATTTTCCAGTCTTTATTATTTCTTTTTCTAACCGTTCTGCTATCTCTGTAAAAATTGATTCTAACGCCTTTTTTTCTTTGGCGCTAAAATCGGTTAAGACAAATTCTTCGGCCTTGGCTTTTTTTAAAGCCAGCGGCCGGATGCCAATCCTTACTCTTGTAATATTTTTATTTTTTAATAGCCGGAAAATAGATTCAATGCCATGATGGCCAGCTGCGTTTTTGTTCTGGCTGATTTTAAATTGAGAAAAATATAAATCGCTTTCATCATGAATAATAATTAAATCCGTTAAGCCCACGCGATAATATTTTAAAAGGCGCAGGACGCTTTCGCCTGATTCATTCATAAAAACCAAAGGTTTAGCCAACAAAATATCAGTGCCCTGGAAAAATCCATCGCTTACCTCGGCCTTTGCTTTTTTGTTCGTTTTAAAATTTTCGAATTGCCAGCGTTTTTGTAAAAAATCTACAAAGAGCCGGCCGACATTATGGCGATGGAAGTAATATTTTGCGCCCGGATTTCCTAAACCAATTAAAATTTTCATTGATTTAATTGAGTTAAAAGATAGTTTCTAATTTCATCATATTTTTCAAAACCCAGCCGCGGCAATAAAATATAGGCCTCGGTGGGCTCTCCTTCAGGATTAAAAGCCGGCGCGCTCGTTGAAATCAAGAGGTTATCCGGCGGCCGGTTGGAAATGACGAAAGAAGAAATTTTTGACTTATCAATATTTTTGATTTGCCGAAAGATTTTTAAAGCCGTATTTAAATCCAGGTCGGATTTAAAATATTTGTTTAGATGCTCGTAGAGATTTAATAATTTAGGTATTCCTCCGATATTCATTAAGCTAATAATTTTATCTTTGATGGCCATCATAATTTCTTGCTGGTGCTTAATGCGATAAAAATCTCCTTCCGGCGCATAGCGGGAACGGATGTATTTAGCCGCCGTTTTTCCATCTAAATAATTCCAGCCTTTTTTCAAAAAGAAAATTTCGCTAGGATTATCCGGATTTTTCAGCTTTGGGTCATAGACATCATTTTCCACCCAGATATTGATGCCGCCCAAGTCATCAACCAAAGAGCGGAAGCCGTCTAATTCCACCAAGACAGTGTAATCAATTTTTAAACCCGTAATTTTTTCTACTGTTTTTTTAATGCTTTCAAAACTGATTTCTTTTTTATTCCAATTTTCTAACTCATAGATGGCGTTAATTTTGGTATGAATGCCCAAATCCTCGGCTTTTACCCAAAGGTCGCGAGGAATACCAATGAGGACAATTTTTTTAGGAGAAAAATGAATCACTTCAATGGTATCAGTCAAGGTCGCGCCATTTGAATCGTTGCCGGTAATTCCCAAAAGCAGGATATTGGTAGTACCGACTAAACTAATCGGCTCGCTAGAAGTAGCGCTATTAAAAACAGTGAATTCCCGTTCACCTTTTAAGCGATAAAGACCAAAAATAAGTAAAAAACTAAAAATAAAGACGCTCCAAAAGATAAAAAACCACTTCCATTTCATATCTCTAAAATAGCATAAATTCAGAAAAAAATTAACAATCCGAGTTGCCTCCGAGGGTTGCCAATTTTTAATAATTATGATATCTTTTTATCGTTATCCGATTAATTCTTTTTGAGAAAATGAAATTCAAGGAGTTTATTATCGAAACAGTAGAGGTGGTTCTCATCGCCCTTTTTGTCGTTTTACCCATCCGTTATTTTTTGATTCAACCCTTTGTCGTCCGGGGTTCCAGCATGGAGCCGACTTTTAATAATAACGATTATTTGATTGTTGACGAGCTTTCTTATCGCTTGCGCAATCCGGAAAGGGGAGAGGTGATTGTTTTTAGGTCGCCGGTCGCGCCTAATACCTACTATATTAAAAGGATTATCGGCCTGCCATCTGAGACAGTGGAAATCAAGGATAATAAGGTCTATATTTATAGTCCCAGCCTCAAAAAGGAATTTGAGCTAAAAGAGAAATATTTAAGTCCCGATGTTTTAACGAACGGGCATTTAAAAATTGAATTAGGGCCGGATGAATATTTTGTTTTAGGCGATAATCGCCGGCTTTCCTATGATTCTCGGAGTTGGGGAGCAGTACGAAGGAACGAAATCGTGGGCCGGGTCTTGGTGCGGCTTTATCCTTTTTTAAAGATAGAAACCTTTAAACAACCTAATTATGAAGGGATCTAAAAAAGAGGCCAAAAAAGATACAAAAATTATTTTATCAGCGCCGCGCGGCATGCACGATATTTTGCCCAGCGAGCGGCCTTGGTGGGATAAAATAGAGACCAAAGCCAAGGAATTGGCGGAATTTTATGGTTTTTCCCGCATTGAAACACCGGTTTTGGAATCAGCCCATCTTTTTATTCGCGGTACCGGTGAAAATACAGATGTGGTGAAAAAAGAAATGTATACTTTGCGCACTAAGGGCGGCGATTTTCTGGCTTTACGGCCCGAGGGCACGCCGGCAGTAATGCGCGCTTATATAGAGCATGGCTTTGTTTCCGCGCCCCAGCCAGTTAAACTCTATTATTTTTATCCGGTTTTTCGGCATGACCGCCCGCAAGCCGGTCGTTATCGCCAATTTTATCAGTTTGGCCTGGAGACCATTGGCGAAGAGCAACCAATTGCTGATGTGGAAATTATTTATCTTTCGTGGCTCTTTCTAAATGAGGTAGGGCTTTCCAATGCTCATTTTGAGATTAATAGTTTGGGTTGTCGGCGTTGCCGCTCTAATTTGCGCCAGACAGTAAAGAAATATTACGAGCGCCGTCGCAATAAATTATGTCCCGACTGTCGACGCCGGCTGGAAACAAATCCATTAAGAATTTTGGATTGTAAAAATGAAAATTGTATAAAATTAAAAGAGGATTTGCCGCCTTTGATTGATAAAGTTTGCGATGATTGCCGCTCGCACTTTGAACAGGTGCTGGAATATTTAGAAGAATTGGGTGTGCCTTATAATTTAAATTCAACATTGGTGCGCGGTCTGGATTATTATACGCGAACTGTTTTTGAAATTTGGTTAGGAGATAATGAGTCTATGGCTTTGGGTGGTGGCGGTCGCTATGACGAAATGCTTCAAGAATTAGGCGGTCCGAAAAAACCGGCGGTGGGCGTCGCTTTGGGTATTGAAAGAATTATTGAGGAATTAAAAGAGGAAGGCCACAAACCGCCAACGCCGAGCCGTCCGCGCGTTTATCTTGTTCAGCTCGGAGAAATGGCAAAGAAAAAGGCCTTTAAAATTATGGAAGATTTTCGCAAGCACAACATTAAATTGGGCAGTTCTTTGGGCCGCGATAATTTGCGCGCCCAACTAAAAAATGCCGACCGTTTAGGTGTTGATTTTAGTTTAATTTTAGGCCAAGAGGAGGTTTTAAACGAAACAATTATTTTAAGAGATATGCGGTCGGGTTTGCAAGAAACCATTCCTTTGGGTAAAATTGTAGAAGAAATTAAAAAAAGATTACATTAAAAATATGGCTATTGTCATTAAAAGAAAGGAAAATGAGAATTTAAACGCTTTCTTGTATCGGGCCTCTACCTATATTAAACAAAGCGGTGTGTTATTGGCCGCCCGAAAGAAAAGGTTTTATCCTCCGTCCGTTAACGAGCGGTTAAAAAAAGAATCAGCCCTTCATCGCTTAAAAATCCAGAAAATAGTTAAAAAACTGGAAGCAATGGGTATTGAGCCCAATAAAAAAAATATTAAGAAAGCGTTAATGAATAAAAAGTAATGGTCGCGCCAGAAATTTTAATTTTTAATCTGACAGGCCAGCGAATTCCTTCGAAAAAAGTTTTAAAGGATATTGTTCGTTATGCCCTAAAATTGCTAAAGAAAAACCAAGGGCTCAGTTTGGTTTTTATTGATAATCGACTCAGCCGAAAATTAAATTACTATTGGCGGAAGAGAAATAAACCGACCACCGTTCTTTCCTTTGGCCCCGATCGCCGGCTTCCTTTTAAAGAACCATATCTGGGAGATATTTTTATTAACTTTGGTTTAATTAAAAAAGAGGCCCAAAAATTAAATATCCCTTACTTAAAATACCTTTCGCGATTCATTATTCACGGCCTTATTCATCTGGCGGGTTTTGATCATCAAACAAAAAAAGCCAATCAGAAATTTATCGAACTGGAGAATAAAATTTATCAGTCAGTGGTTAATAAAATATTATGAGAAATTTGGTATTAGCGATTGATATTGGAACAAGCAACATCTATGTCATTCTGATGCGCTTTATTAATAACCGCTTTCAGATCATTTCTTCGCTTTGCCGACCTTCTTTGGGTTTAAGAAAAGGAGAAATTATTGAACCTTTGGAAACAGTGAATGCTCTTAATCGGGTATTAAACGAAATCGAATCAACGAGCGGATTGCAGTTAGCCCGGGTACCATCACTTGTAGCCGTAAGCGGCATTCGTTTAGAATCGCACCTTTCCAAAGGAATGGTGGTCGTTTCTCGGCCTGATGGTCAGATTACGGCCGAAGATTTACATCGCGTTTTAGAAATTAGCCAGACCAATTTAGGGCCTAATCGCGTTTTAGTGAATACGGTGCCTCTGTCTTATTTTGTTGATGGCAATTTGGTCACTGATCCTTTGGGTTTGCGGGGCGCTAAATTAGAAGTTCAGTCTTTGGTTTTTGATGTGCTTTCTTCATTTTTAACCAATCTGGAAAAGGTTTTAGAAGGGGCAGAACTTTCAATTAACCAATTGATTGCCGGTCCCTTGGCTACGAGTTGGGCGGTTTTAACAAAAGAAGATAGGGAAGAGGGCGTTCTCTCTTTGGATTTAGGAGCCCAGACAACCACTTTGGCTGTTTTTGAAGAAGATAAATGTCTTTATAGTCGGGTTTTACCGGTGGGCGCTCATTATATTAGTCAGGATATTGCTATTTGGTTGAAATGCCATACAGATTTAGCCGAAAAAATAAAGATAGGTGATGGCGTGGCTTGGAGCAAAAAAGTTTCTAAAAAAGAAACTATTAATTTAGAGAAATACGCGGCTATCGAGACCAATACCATTTCTCGCTATGAATTAGCAGAAGTGATTGAAGCCCGGTTGGAGCAAATTTTTGGTTTGGTTTTGGAAGAATTAAAACAAATCAATAAAGCGAGATTGCCGCGCGGCGTTGTCTTAAGCGGCGGTGGTGCTAAAATGCCAGAAATTGTAAATTTGGCTAAAGAAGTCTTACGCTTGCCAACCAGAATTGGAACCAATAATTTTGAAGGATTGGCCGAAGGGGAAAATCCAGCGTTTATGAAGGTTTTAGGTCTTGTTCTTTATTATCTCGACCATTTAGATGCTAAAATGATAGCTGGTGACAGTTTTAGCGCTAAACTAAAAAGATTTTTTAGGGAAATGATGCCTTAATAATAATTTAAATAGTTTTCAATGAGCAAAAAGAAAAAAAATAAAAAAAGGAAAACCAAGACTTTTAAAAAGGTTTTAAAAAAAGGACCGAAAAATGAGCCGTTAAAGATTAATCTGGTGACCAATGGAAAAGCGAATCAAACCGAAAATCCTGGACAAATTAAAATCAAGGTGATAGGCATTGGTGGCGCTGGTTGCAATGTGGTAAGCCGAATGTATAGCAAAATTAAGGGCGTGGAGTTTGTGGCTTTAAATACCGATTTCCAGTCTTTGCGTCATAGCCGGGCAGATAAAAAAGTTTTTGTCGGAAAAAATGTTACCCATGGATTGGGGGCAGGCATGGATCCTGAATTGGGTCAGAGGGCTTTTGAAGAAAATGAAGAGGAAGTAAATAAAATTTTAGCGAATACTGATTTGGTTTTTCTCACTTGCGGCCTGGGCGGAGGAACAGGTTCCGGTATTTCTCCCCAAGTGGCAGAATTGGCCAAAAGAAATAATGCGTTGGTGATAGCGATTGTGACCAAACCCTTTTCTTTTGAAGGCGGGAAAAGAATGGAAATTGCCGATAATGCTTGGAATCGTTTAGAAGAAAGAGTGGATGCGATTATCACTATTTATAATGACCGTGTTTTTAATTTGATTGACAGGGATACCTCCATTTTAAAGGCCTTTGGCCTAATTGATGATATTTTGCGCCAGGCAGTAAGCGGTATTTATGATTTGATTGTTTATCCGGGTTTAATCAATATCGACTATAATAACATCAAAGCAATTATGAGCGGCGCAGGTAAATCTTTGATAGGCATTGGTGCGGCCAAAGGAGAAAAAAGAGCCTTAAAAGCAGCGGAAGCAGCCATCAAATCTCCGCTTTTGGATTTATCCATTGAGGGGGCGACGCGGGTATTATTTAATATTAGTGGGCCGAGCGATTTATCATTAGTGGAAGTTAATGAAGTGGCTCGATTGATTACCGAATCAGTAGATAAAAATGCGAAAGTTGTTTTTGGGGCAGTTTATGACCGCTCTAATAAGGAAAAAGAATTAAAGGTGATTGTTTTAGCCGGCGGCTTCGGCGGCGAAAGCGGATTGCATTTTGCCACTAAATTGCCTTTAGAAATTAAAACAGAAACTAAATTACCAGAGCGGGAAAATATTAAAATAAATTCTCCGCCAGAAAAAGACGATTTAGAAAAAGAATTGGAAATTCCGGCTTTTCTCAAAAAGAAAAAATAAAATTAAAATTAAATAAATAAACTATGTCGCCAAAAAACAAAAGGCTAGTTAATCATATTAAAGAAGTAAAAACCCGGGAGGGAGTGATTCAGCCCTTTAATAGCAAGCGGATTGAGGATGCTATTTATAAGGCCTTAACTGCTACGGGTGAAGGCAAAAGATCCAAAGCGATTGAATTAGCCAAAAAGGTTATTCGAATCCTAAACCGAAGATTTAAGACCAATGAAATTCCGGAAGTAGAGCAAATCCAAGATGTGGTGGAAGAGGTCTTGATTTTAGAAGGTTATGTAGAAACCGCCAAGGCCTATATTCTCTATCGCGAGCAACATCGTCAAATCCGCGAGGCAAAAATCGCCAGCGAAGAAGCCTTGGGCTTGGTAGATAATTACATCAAAGAATTGGATTGGGAGGTCAAAGAAAACAGCAATATGACCTATTCGCTCCAAGGTCTCAATCACTATGTTTCTGCCCATGTTACCAAAAAATATTGGTTGAATCGCATTTATCCGCCAGAAATTAGAAAAGCAGCGAGCGATGGCGATTTCCATATCCATAATTTGGATATTTTGGCGACTTATTGCTGCGGTTGGGATTTGTTTGATTTGATAAAAAGGGGATTTGGCGGCGTAGCCGGAAAATTGCAATCAAAACCGCCGAAACATTTTAGAACAGCACTGGGGCAATTGGTTAATTTCTTTTACACTTTGCAAGGCGAATCAGCTGGCGCCCAAGCAGTTTCTAATTTTGATACCTTACTGGCTCCTTTTATTCGCTACGACGGCCTCTCTTATAAGGAAGTCAAACAGGCCTTGCAGGAATTCCTTTTTAATTGCAATGTACCTACCCGTGTTGGTTTTCAAACGCCTTTTACCAATATCACTTTAGATTTGACTGTTCCTAAAGCGTGGCAGGATATGCCGGTCCTTATCGGCGGTGTAAAACAAAAAGAAACCTATAAAGAATTCCAGCCGGAAGTTGATCTTTTAAATAAAGTTCTTTGCGAAGTTTATTTGGAAGGAGATGCCAGTGGGCAGGTGTTTACTTTTCCCATTCCCACTTACAATATCACCAAAGAATTTGACTGGGAAAATAAAAATTACGAAGGCATCTGGCAAATGACGGCCAAATACGGCATTCCTTATTTCAGCAATTTTATTAATTCTGATATGTCGCCAGACGATGCCCGGAGTATGTGCTGCCGTCTTCGTTTGGATAATCGGGAGCTTTATAAAAGAGGCGGGGGATTATTCGGCTCTAATCCACTTACGGGCTCGATTGGGGTAGTGACTATTAATCTGCCGCGTATCGGCTATCTTTCAAAGACAAAGAAAGAATTTTTCGAACGCTTGGGTTATTTAATGGATTTAGCCAAAGAAAGTTTGGAAATCAAAAGAAAAACGCTGGAAAATTTAATCACTAAAGGTTTATATCCTTATGCCCGTTATTATTTAGAGCCGGTTAAGCAGCTGCGCGGTTCTTATTGGGGCAATCATTTTTCCACTATCGGTTTAATCGGCGCCAACGAAGCGTTAGAGAACTTTTTGGGCACGAACATTGGCACCAAAACCGGCATTCAGTTTGCTTCGGAAATTTTGGATTTTATGCGCCAACGTCTGGTTAAATATCAGGAAGAAACCGGCAATTTATATAATTTAGAGGCAACACCAGCCGAAGGCACTTCTTACCGGCTCGCTTTACTCGATAAAAAGAAATATCCGGATATTATTACTGCTGGCGAAAAAGAATGTTATTACACCAATTCAACCCAATTACCGGTTAATTATACGGATGATTTGTTTGAAGCCTTAACCCTGCAGGATCCGCTTCAGACTAAATATACGGGCGGCACAGTTTTTCACGCCTTTTTGGGTGAAGCGATTTCTGAGCCCCAGGCTGTTAAATCACTGATTCGCACTATCTTTAACAAATTCCGATTACCTTATTTTACTTTTACTCCTACCTTTTCTGTTTGTCCGGTGCATGGTTATATTAATGGCGAACATTTTTATTGCCCCAAATGCCTTATCAAACAGCCTTGCGAAGTTTATTCCCGTATTGTCGGCTATCTCCGGCCTGTCCAGCAATGGCACAAAGGCAAGCAGGAAGAATTTAGTCAGAGGAAAACCTTTAAATTAAACCTTACTTCTTAGCCACAATGCTCATTGGTGGCTGGCAAAAAATAACGCTCATTGATTACCCGGGAATGGTTAGCACGACGATCTTTACGGTGGGCTGCAATTTAAGATGTCCATTTTGCCATAACCCGGAATTGGTGCTACCGGAATTAATTAAAAAATTGTCTCTTATTTCAGCGGAAGAGTTTTTTAATTATTTAAAGGAAAGGCAAGGTTTAATTGAAGGCGTTTGCATTACGGGCGGCGAGCCAACCCTCCAAGCGGATTTAGCCGATTTTTTGGCGGCTATTAAAAAATTAGGATTTAAAATTAAATTAGACACCAATGGCACGCAACCGGAAAAAATAAAAACGCTGATGAGCCAAAAATTAGTGGATTATTGGGCTTTAGACATCAAAGAGCCGTTAGAAAGAAAAGAAATTTATCCCGAGCCCTTCAAAATAAAAGAAGCAATTGAGCTTATTAAAAACTCCGGCCTTGATTATGAATTTAGAACTACGGTTTATCCCCGCCTAAGCGCCGACGATATTTTAAAAATTGTTTCAGAAATTAAGCCAGCCAAGAGATATTATCTTCAAGAGTTTTCCCGTAAAAAAATTTTAGACCCTACCCTAACCGCTGAGCCGGTTTTAGACCGAAAGGCCTTAGTTGAGATTTGGCAAAAAATTAAAGAGAATTTTGAAATTTGCGAGATAAGATATAATGCTTAATTTAGGCTTTAAATGAAGGCGCATATCCATTTTATTGGCATCGGCGGTATCGGACTTTCTTCTTTGGCCCAATATTTTTTAAAGAAGGGTTATAAAGTTTCTGGTTCAGACCTTTCTGCTTCAGAAACGACCCGGTTTTTGGAAAAATTGGGCATTAAAATTTTTATTGGCCCGCATCGAAGGTTGAATATCCCAAAGGCAGCCAGCCGCGTTATTTATTCGGCTGCAATTAAAAATGATAATCCAGAACTAAGAGAAGCGCGCCGAAGAAAAATTTTGGTGCAAAGTTATAACGAGGCGTTGGGTGAAATCACTAAAGAATATTTTACCATTGCCATCTCCGGCACCCATGGCAAATCAACGACTACGGCTTTAGTGGCTTTAATTTTAAAAGCCGGTGGTTTGGACCCCACTGTCGTTGTTGGCACCAAACTCAGGGAGTTTAAAAATAATAATTTTCGAATGGGCAAAAGCCGTTATTTGGTAATTGAAGCCGACGAATATCGGGCCGCTTTTTATAATTATTACCCTCGTATTATTGTTTTGACCAATATTGACGAGGACCATTTGGATTATTATCAGAATTTAAAAGATATTATCTCGGCCTTTGGCCGCTATCTTTTAAACCTTTCGCCTCGCGGCTTTTTGGTTTTAAACAAAGACGATAAAAATTTAAGTCGGCTACCTTTAAAAAAATTATCTCAAAAAATTTATTATTATTCTCTTTCGCAAAAAGAAGCTTCAAAAATAAGAAAGATTTTAAAAATTCCTGGTCAGCACAATGTTTCCAACGCCTTGGCTGCTTTCACTGTCGGTCGTATTTTAAAAATTCCATCTCAGACCATTTTTAAGGCCTTGGGCCGTTATCGAGGCAGTTGGCGGCGGTTTGAGATTATTTTTAAAAGGCCCTTTATTTTAATTTCTGATTATGGGCATCATCCAACCGAAATCAAAGCGACGCTTTTAGCGGCGAGAGAAAAGTTTAAAGATAAAAACATTTGGCTGGTTTTTCAGCCGCATCAATATGAGCGCACCAAAAAACTTTTTAAGCGATTTGTAGATGCTTTTTGCCTTTGCGACCATTTGATTTTAACTGAAATTTTTGGCGTGGCGGGTCGGGAAAAAAATAAAAACATTTCATCTCGCTCTCTTAAAAAAGCGATTGATAAAAAATACCATCATTTTAAAACCTATTTTATTAAAGATTATCTTCAGGTTTTGCCTTTTTTGGAAAACCGCCTTAAAAGCGACGATGTTTTAATCGTTATGGGCGCGGGCAGTATTTATAATTTGGTTTTAAAGCTAAAAGAGAAATATCTAAAAAGAAAATAAAACTTGATTGAATTTTTATCGATTCCGTTCTATAATCTATAGAGGCCTTGGAATAAAACAAGGTTTCTTTTTCCGTTTATGGGAATTTTTAAACTTAAAGCTAATTTTAAACCCTCAGGTGACCAGCCTCAGGCTATTAAAGAATTGATAAGCGGTCTTAAAACGCCGGCTCGTTTTTTTACCCTTTTGGGAGTCACGGGCTCAGGTAAAACTTTTACCATGGCTGAGGTGATTAGCCATTTTGACTGGCCCGTTCTAGTTATTAGTCCCAATAAGGCCTTGGCCGCCCAACTCTACCGGGAATATAAAAATTTTTTTCCTGAAAATTCAGTCAATTATTTTGTTTCCTATTACGACTATTATCAGCCGGAAGCCTATCTGCCGCCCACCGATACCTATATTGAAAAAGAAGCAATGATTAATGAGGAGATTGACCGCTTAAGGCATCAGGCTACTAGTGCTTTAATGAGCCGGCGCGATGTTATTATTGTTTCTTCTGTTTCCTGCATTTATAATTTGGGCGTTCCCTTAAATTATTATGAAAGTGCCCTTCATTTAGAAATCGGTAAAGCCATTACGCGCGGCGATCTCATTAGGCAATTGGTTAAAATAGGTTTTAGCCGTCAGGAAATAATTAAAAGAGGTACTTTTCGGGTACGGGGCGATGTTTTTGAGATTCTGCCGGCCTCGGGCGAATATCTTTTCCGTCTGGAACTGAAAAACCAACAAATTGATAAAATTTATCTTCTCGACCATTTAAAAAAATCGAAATTAAGCGAGCCAAAAGAAATTTTAGTTTTTCCTCCTCGACATTTTATCAGCACCCAGCCGCAGATTTTAGAAGCTGTAAAATTGATTGAAGCGGAATTAAAAGAAAGGTTAAGCTACTTTAGAAAGCATAAGCTTTTTTTGGAAGCGGAGCGGCTAAAACGCCGAACCAAATACGATTTGGAAATGCTTAAAAGTTTGGGCTATTGCCATGGCATTGAAAATTATTCTCGCCATCTCTCCGGCAAATTGGCTGGCGAGCCGCCTGATACTTTGCTTTCTTATTTTCCCAAGGAATTTTTAACGATTATTGATGAGTCGCATATTGCTGTGCCGCAATTGGCTGGCATGTATGAAGGCGATCGTTCCAGAAAGGAGACATTGGTTCAGTATGGTTGGCGCTTGCCCAGCGCTTTAGATAATCGGCCGTTAAAATTTGAAGAATTTATCGGTCGCCTCTCGAAAACAATTTTTACTTCTGCCACCCCTGGTCCTTATGAAAAAAAAGTTTCTGCCAAAATCGTTGAGCAAATCATTAGGCCTACAGGCCTTGTTGACCCGCCGATTGAAGTTCGGCCGGTTTTTGACCAAAAAACAGGCCGCAGCCAAGTTGATGATTTAGTTTCAGAACTGATAAAAACGAAGACCCAAGGCCGGGCGATTATCAATGTTTTAACCAAGCGCATGGCCGAAGATTTAAGCGAATACCTGAATAAGAATAAATTTAAAGCCCGCTATCTTCATTCTGAAACAAAAACGCTTGAACGGGCAAAAATTTTAAAGGAATTCCGGGAAGGTCAATTTGATATCTTGGTAGGTGTAAATTTGCTGCGCGAAGGTCTGGATTTACCCGAAGTAGTTTTAGTAGCGATTTTAGATGCTGACCGCGAAGGTTTCCTGCGGAGCGAAACCTCCCTTATTCAGACTATGGGCCGAGCAAGCCGCAATGTTTTAGGTAAGGTGATTTTATATGCCGATGAGCTGACAGGTTCAATGAAGAAAGCGATTAAAGAAGTGGAAAGACGGAGGCAAATTCAGTTGGCTTATAACCAAAAGCATAAAATTACACCGCGCACCATTAGCAAAAAGGTCGAAAACTTATTGGATTTAGATTGAGATTAAGATGGAGGAAAAGATTGTTATTAAAGGCGCTCGGGTTCATAATTTAGCTAACATTGATTTAGAATTGCCCAGAAATCAATTGATTATTTTTTCGGGCATTTCCGGCAGCGGCAAATCGTCTTTAGCTTTTGATACTATTTTTGCCGAAGGGCAAAGAAGATATATCGAATCTTTGTCGCCTTATGCGCGCCAATTTTTGGGCCAGCTTGACCGGCCGGATGTGGATGAAATTATCGGTTTATCGCCCGCCATTGCCATTGACCAAAAAGCTTTATCGCACAACCCCCGCTCGACGGTTGGTACTTTAACGGAAATCCACGATTATTTAAGAGTGCTTTTTAGCCGTTTGGGCGAAGTTTATTGCCCGAAATGCGGCACTAAAATCAAAAAAATCAGTTTAGACGAGATGATTGATATTATCTATGACGAATCTAAAAAGCAGTTGGCTGATTCGGTAATGATTTTAGCGCCGGTAGTGCGCGGCCGAAAAGGGGAGTATTATCAGCTTTTTTACGATTTTTTGTCTCTGGGCTATAGCGAAGCCCGCATTGATAATGAGTTTCGCTCTTTAAATGACCGCTTGATTCTCTCGCGCTATCAGACGCATCAAATTGATATTGTCATTGACCGTTTCTTTATCAAAGAAGAAAGGTCGCGCTTATATGAAGCTGTAGAAAATGCTTTGCATTACGGTCAAGGCGTAATGAGGGCCATTTTTTATCAAGGGAAAAAAGCCTTAAAAGAAATTATTCTTTCCAGCTTATGGACCTGTCCCAACGACAATTTTTCTTTTCCTGAAGTAGAACCGCGCTTATTTTCATTTAATAGCCCCTATGGCGCCTGCCCTTATTGTCATGGTTTAGGAAAATTGGAATGGTTTTCCAATGAGATTTGTCCCCAATGCCAAGGCAAAAGATTAAGGGAAGAGGCCTTAAGCGTCAAAATCAATGGCCAGAATATTTATCAAATCGGCCAATTATCTATCAAAGAGGCCTTGAAATTTTTTAATGATTACGAACAGAAACTGACAGAAAGAGAAAAAATAATCAGCGAAAATCTGCTTAAAGAAATAAAAGCCCGCCTCGGATTTTTAGTGGCCGTGGGTTTAGATTATTTAACCTTAAATCGCGAAGCCGAAACGCTTTCTGGTGGAGAAGCGCAGCGCATTCGTTTGGCTTCTCAAATTGGTTCTGGTCTTTCTGGCACTTTGTATGTTTTAGATGAGCCGACCATCGGTCTTCATGAAAGAGATACCGAACGCTTAATTGAAACTTTATACGCTTTAAAGAAAGCGCAAAATACTTTAATTGTGGTGGAACACGATGAGCGCATGATTAAGTCAGGTGATTATATGGTAGATTTAGGTCCTTTGGCTGGTCGCCATGGCGGACGGGTAGTAGCCGAAGGTTTTATTAAAGATTTAATTAAAAGGCCAAATGATTTTCCAAATTCACTCACTTTGAAATATCTCAGCCATCAAAAAACCATTCCTTTGCCCCAACGGCGTCAAAAGCGGACGGAAAGTTTAAAAATTATCGGGGCGCGAGCCAATAATTTGAAAAATATTAAAGTAGAAATTCCGCTGCGCAAGCTGGTGGTGGTAACCGGTGTTTCGGGCAGCGGAAAATCATCGTTGGTCTACGATGTGCTTTATAAAAATTTGGTCCGGATTAAAAATTATATTAATAAGCCCTTAGAAAATGTGAACCAAATTTTAGGAGCAGAATATATTGATAAGGTGGTAATGGTGGACCAATCGCCGATTGGCCGCACGCCTCGTTCCAATCCTGCCACTTATACCGGCATTTTTGGCCCGATTCGCGAATTCTACGCTTCTTTAGAAGAGTCGCGGGCGCGCGGTTATACGGCTTCGCGTTTTTCTTTTAATGTGAAAGGCGGACGGTGCGAGGCCTGTGATGGCGCGGGTTTTAATTTAATTGAAATGCACTTTTTGCCGCCGGTTTTGGTGAAATGCGATGTTTGCCATGGTCGAAGGTTTAACCGGGAAACGCTCGAGATAAAATATCAAGGCAAAAGCATCAGCGATGTTTTAGAGATGACGGTTGATGAAGCCTATGATTTTTTCCGCGATATTTATACGATTTCAGATAAATTGAAAATCTTGAAGGAAGTAGGTCTCGGCTATTTGCAATTGGGTCAATCCGCCACCACCTTGTCAGGCGGAGAAGCCCAGCGTATTAAATTAGCCAGAGACCTGATTCATCCCTTGGGCCGCCATGTGCTTTATTTATTAGACGAACCTACTGTCGGTCTCCATTATTACGATGTAGAAATGCTTTTAAATGTTTTAAATAAATTGATTAATAGAGGAAATAGCATTGTGATTATTGAACATAATATGCAGGTGATTAAATGCGCTGATTATATTATTGATTTAGGAAAAGAAGGGGGAGAAGAAGGTGGTTATCTTGTTTTTGCCGGTCCACCCGAGGAATTAATCAAATGTGAGGATTCGTATACCGGCTATTATCTTAAGAATTATCTAAAAAAATGAAAAAAGGAAAATCAAATTGGTTAAAAGAAGCAATTTTAAAAGCGCCGACCAAAACCGGTGTCTATATCTTTTACGGTCCCAAAAATCAGGTTTTATATGTGGGCCGGGCTTTAAATTTAAAAAATCGATTAAAAAGTTATCTTTCCAGCCGTGAGCCGCGCCTTAAAGAATTAATAAGCCAAGCCTCTAAACTGGATTATCAGACTTCCGCCACTTTTTTGGAATCAGTCATTTTGGAAGCGAATTTAATTAAAAAATACTGGCCTAAATACAATATTAGAGAGCGGGACGACCGTTCTTTCCTTTATTTAGTTATTGACCCAACAGTTGATTTTCCCCGGCCAGTTATTATCCGCGGCCGGCAGGTAAAAAAAATTTCTCCCCAGGCCAAAATTTTTGGTCCTTTTAAGAGCGAACGCCTCTTGCGTACTGCCTTAAAAATTGTCCGCCGCATTTTTCCTTATAGTTTATGCCGACCCAATCAGGGCTATCCTTGTTTTGATTACCAGATTGGGTTGTGTCCCGGCGTTTGCGTTGGCCGCATCAGCGCCAAAGAGTATCAAAAAAATATTACCAATATTATTCTTTTGTTTTCCGGCCAAAAGAAGCGTTTGCTTAATAAACTGAAAAAAGAAAATATTGAGGCCTGGCAGGCTTTAAAAAATATCGAAGAAGCGGCTTTAATTTCAGAGGAAGCGGATTTTGATTTTCCTTTCTTTAGGATTGAGGCTTACGACATTTCTCATCTCGCGGGCAAGGAAACCTATGGGGCGATGAGTGTTTTAATCAACGGCCGCTTGGCTAAAGAAGAGTATCGCTTATTTAAAATTAAAACCGCTCCCTCGGCCGATGATTTGCGAGCTTTAGCTGAAGTGATTTTAAGGCGTCTAAAGCACGAAGAATGGCCTAAACCGGATTTAATCGTTCTTGATGGCGGACGGCCGCAATTAAATTTTTTGACCAAAATTTTAGAACCCCTTCATTTTAAGATCCCCCTCGTCGGCATTTCTAAATATCAAAACGACCGGTTAGTTTATTCGCCTTCTTTTACCAAAGAAATGAGAAATTTGATTGAGCAATCAAAAAACTATTTATTAATTGCTCGCAATGAAGCCCATCGTTTTAGTCTGAAAGCCAGCCGGCGCAAAAGAAAATTGGCCTAATTTGTGCTATATTAAAAAAGAGATGAAAGGAGCTTTAAAAGACGGAAAAAATATCAAAGGACCGGGTTATCGGACTCCGGCTTTTTATCGCTTGGCTAAAAATAATTTAAATAATCAGGGCCGAAGAGAGGAACAATTAAAATTTAAGGCCAGAAAAAATGCGTTTTAAGGCGCCCAAAAATTCTGAAAAATTTTTATGGACTCTTCATGCGATTGAAAAGATGAAGTATTATGGTCTTTCTGAATCGCGCGTTAAAAATGTTTTATTCCATCCGGAAAGGCATGAATTAGGCATTGCGCCCGAGACTTTGGCAGCGATGAAAAGAAGGGGTACAAAAAAACATCCATGGGAACATTGGGTAATGTACCAAACAGTGATAAAATTAAAAGGTCGCGAGCCCTTAAAAAATTTTCAATATAAAATTATTAGCACTTGGAAATATCCGGGCCAGAGCCAGCCGGGCAAACCAATTCCTATTCCTGAGGAGATTAAAGAAGAGTTGATGAATGAACTTGAAAAATTAAAACACGACCAATGAAAAGAGAAGATTTTATTGAATTGGTCAATGAAGGCCTGGCGGCTATCGACCAGAAGTTTCTAAAGCTTTTAGATAATGTTTCGATTGTAGTAGAGGATTGGCCTACTAATGAGCAATTGACCAAAGCCCATTTAAAAGACCCCAAAACTTTATTAGGTCTTTACGAAGGTGTTCCCCAGACTGAAAGACGCCATTATAGCGCTGTTCTGCCGGATAAAATTACCATTTTCCAAAAACCTATTGAATTGATAGGTTCAAATGATTATTTAAAAATAAAAGAATTGGTTAAAGAGACCGTTTGGCATGAATTGGCCCACCATTTCGGCTTAGATGAAAAAAGGGTAAGAAAAGCAGTTTTAAAACGTAAAATAAAAAATAAATTATGAAATTAAAATTTTTTCTTATTAGCTTTGCTTTAATTTTAATTTTGGTTGCTCTTTATTTGGGAGCAACTGCTTTGCGCGACAAAGTAAATGAGCGCTATCACTGGGAAGAAAAAGCGTTAGATAATTTTGATTTTTCAAAAGTTTTACCCGCCGGTCTTAATCATCCTTTAATCGATAAGAAGCTGATTACGATTCAAAATAAAAAATATTTGCTGGCTGGCGTTTATGGAGAGACAACTAAAACCCAGAGCCATCTTTATTTGGTTGGCCTCGATTTTTTTAAAAGGCCGAAGGTTTTAAGCGATTTGGATTTAACCGAGGTTCCAGATTTAATGCCCTCCGCTCCGCCTCGACTTGAAAAATTAGAAGATTTAAATAATGACCAGGAGGAGGAATTGGTTGTAAATTTAGGAAGCGGTGGCGCTTATATTGAAGATTATGGCCTTTTTAAAATTAAAAATAATAAGTTAAGTTGGATTGAGCTAAAGGATAAGGATGGAAAATTAAAACCCGCGATTTTTTATGAAGGCAGTTCTGTCAAAAATGCTGCTTTTTGGAAACCCTTAGAGCAAAATCAAGGTTTGGTTCAGTTTGTAGGCGAAGCCAACGAGGAAAATCAATGGTCTTGGAAGGCTGAGGCCTATTTTTGGCAACAAGAGATTTTAAATTACGACCCCACCACTTCTTTAGAATTAAGCCAAAAAGGGCCTGTTTCTCAATAAAAAAAGCCCGTTAAGGGGCTTGTTAGTTGTGAGGCCAGGCGCAGGCCTGTGACAGGAGGTAACTTTCTTTTGATGATGGTCCGCACCTGGCCTTTAAGGGGGGAGGAGGTGTTGCGCTTTCATTGTAGGAAATTTTGGGGAATTGTCAAGGTTAAATTTTTGCTTTAAAATTAAAATTGATAAAATGAGTGAAATATTTGTTATTAATAATAGCGGAGAAAAAGAACCCTTATCTTATCGAAAGATTTATCAGAGCATCAAGCGCTCGGGTGTGAGTCCTAAAACAGCAGAGCGTTTGGCTCAAACCGTTTTTAAGAATTGTTATTCAGGCATTAAAACCAAAGAAATTTATCGTCAAATCAGGACGCTGCTTTTAAAACAGCAACCGCCGGCGGCTTTGCGTTTTTCTTTAAAAGAAGGTATCAGACGTTTAGGTCCCACGGGTTTTCCTTTTGAAAAATATATGGCCGCTGTTTTTAAAGCCAATGGCTTTTCGGCTGTTACCAATCAATTAATTAATGGCCGCTGCGTGATTCATGAAATCGATGTGCTTTTAGAGAAAGATAAAGAAATTTATATCGGTGAATGCAAATTTCATAATGTGGCTGGCATTCGCGTGGATTTAAAGGTGGCTTTAGCTTCTTTTGCCCGATTTTTAGATATTAAAGAAGGCGGTTATTTTAATAAAAATCATTACCAGTCCTATAAACTTTCTAGCCTTTTAATTACCAATACCAAATTTTCGAGCCAAGCCATTCAATATGCCAATTGCGTTGGTCTAAAATTATTGGGTTGGCGCTGGCCCAAACCTTTTGGTTTGGAATACTATATTGAATCAAAATTTCTTTATCCTTTAACCGTACTCTCCAGCATCAGCCCCAGCTTAGCAGCAGTTTTATCCAAAAAAGATATTATTTTGGTTACTGATTTGGCCAAAGCGGATGCCCGTCAGTTGTCAAAAGAATTAAAGTTTGACCAAAAGCCAATTGAAAGGGCGATCAGTGAAGCCCAAACATTAGTGACTAATTACAATGATTAACCAGGAAATCGCCAAAATTTTTTATCATTTGGCCTTCTTTTATGAAATGGAGGGCGTAGCTTTTAAACCGCAGGCTTATGAACAGGCAGCCATCAGTTTAGAAGCCTTGTCCGACGACCTGTTGGCCCTTTATCAAAAAGAAGGGCGTAGAGCCTTGGAAAAGATTCCGGGCATCGGTCAAAGTCTGGCTGATAAAATCATTGAATATTTTAAAACCGGCCAGATTAAAGATTACGAAAGATTTAAGAAAAAATATCCCATTGAAATTGACGAGCTTTCCAAAGTAGAGGGTTTAGGCCCGAAGATGATTAAAAAACTTTATTTAAAGCTTAAAATTACTAATTTGAAACAATTAGAAGAAGCGGCTCGCTTGGGAAAAATCAGAAATCTCGAGGGTTTTGGTGAAAAAAGCGAAAAAAATATTTTAGAAAGTATTTTGTTTTTGAAAAAATCAACCGGTCGATTTTTGCTTTCCGAAGCCTTATCATTGGCTGAAGACATCATTTCTGAGATGAAAAAAATCAAAGAAATAGACCAGATTACTTATGCTGGCTCGCTGCGCCGAAAAAAAGAAACAATTGGTGATATTGATTTATTGGCCACGGTTAAAAAAGAAGATCCGGCTATCAAGAAAAAAATTATGGAGACCTTTATCCATTTGAAAGGAGTAATTAAGGTTTGGGATTTAGGTCTCACCAAGGCATCGGTGCGATTGCGCCAGGGTTTGGATGTAGATCTTCGTTTGGTACGTCAGGATCAATTTGGCGCTGCTTTGCAGTATTTTACCGGCTCCAAGGAGCATAATATTGTTTTGCGTAAAATCGCGCTGGAAAAGCATTTAAGACTAAATGAATACGGCCTTTTTAAATTGAAAGCAGGCAAAAGCCAATTAATGACCTCTAAAGAAGAAAAAGATATTTATGAAGCGTTGGGTTTGGATTATATCGAACCGGAAATGCGCGAGAATCGGGGAGAAATAGAATTGGCCTTAAATCATCGATTGCCAAAACTGGTGGAAGAAAAAGATATTTTGGGCGACCTTCATGTCCATTCGGATTGGGATGGCGGTCGGGATTCTTTGGAAGAATTAATGACCGCGGCTATTAATCTCGGCTATCATTATTTGGGCATTGCCGACCATACCCAATTTTTAAAAATCGAGCACGGTTTGGATGAAAAGCAGATAAAAGAGAGAAACAAAGCCATTGACCGCCTGAATGAAAAATTAAAGAAAGCCAAAATTAATTTCCGTTTGCTCAAGGGCTGCGAGGCCAACATTTTAGACGATGGTCGTTTGGATTTAGATGACGAAACTTTAAAATCTTTAGATTTTGTAATCGCGGGCATTCATTCCGGCTTTAAAAACGATGCCGCTAAAATGACAGAAAGGATAATCAGAGCGATGAGAAATCCTTATGTCCATATTATTTCTCATCCTACTGGTCGACTTATTGGCCGCCGCGATGAATATCAACTGGATTTGGAAAAAGTTTTATCTGTGGCTAAAGAAACAAAAACGGCTTTAGAAATTAATGCTTATCCAGAAAGATTAGATTTAAAAGATACGGATATTTTAAAAGCCGTAAAAAACGAGATAAAATTAGTGATTGATAGCGATAGTCATAGCAAGGACCAGCTTGCTTATCTGCGTTACGGTGTTAGTCAAGCGCGGCGCGGCTGGGCCCAAAAAAAAGATATTCTCAATACTTTGGAAAGAGAAAAACTTTTGGCCTATTTCAAAAATGTCTGATTTAATTGAAAAAATAAAACAATCAGGATTAAAAGGCCGGGGTGGCGCCGGTTTTCCTACTGGGCTTAAATGGGAAATGGTTCAAAAAGCCGCGGCCCTTAAAAAGTATGTGATTTTAAATGCCTCGGAAGGCGAGCCGGAGGTCTTTAAAGATTTTTATATTTTAAGCCATTACTTTAAAGAGGTAGTAGCGGCTTTAGAGCTGGCTTTAAAAACAATAGGCGGCCAAGAGGCCTATATTTATATCAATCACAAATATTATCAAAAATTGAAGCGTAAAATTAAATCTTTGGTTAAGGATAAGCCAATAAAAGTTTTTGTAAAAAAGGGCGGTTATTTGGCTGGAGAAGAAACAACTTTAATGCAGGTGATAGAAGGCCAAAGACCTGAACCGCGCCTGCGACCGCCTTATCCAACGGAATACGGCCTTTACGGATGCCCCACTTTAATTAATAATGTAGAAACCCTTTATTATGTCTATAAAATTTATCAGGACGATTATCATCAGAACCGTTTTGTTTGTTTTAGCGGCGACTTGCGTTTTCCTGGCGTTTATGAATTAAATGAAAATTTAACGATTAAGCAAATGTTAGAGGAAACGAAAAATTGGCCAGCCAAGGATTTTTTTGTTCAGGTCGGCGGCGGTGCCAGCGGAGAGTTTCTCTTTTCCGGGGAGCTGGATACGCCTTTAAAAAGCACGGGCGCGATTATTGTTTATGATAAAAAGAAAACCAATGTTTTAAATTTAGCCAGAAAATTAGTTAATTTCTTTTATCACGAAAATTGCGGCCGTTGCTTGGTTTGCCGCGAGGGAGTTTTTCGCTTAAAAGAAATTTTAGCCCAGAAAAAGCCGGATTTTGAAAAAGCCGAAGAAATTGCTTTTGCCTTAAGCCAACTGGCTTTTTGCGGCTTGGGCAGCGGTTGCGGTGTAGCTCTTTATTCTTTAATTACTAAATTAATCAAAAATGGGACTCCTAAAAATTAAAATTGATGGCCAAGAATTTGAGGCAGAAGAGGGGATGACTATTTTAGATGTTTCTCGAAAATATCATTTAGGCATTCCTTCTTTGTGCAGTCATCCGGATTTAACCGTTCAGGCTAATTGCCGGATATGCGTGGTGGAAATCAAAGGTCAAAAAATGCCGGCTTTATCTTGTATGACAAAGGTAAAAGATGGTCTGGAGATAATTACCAATTCGGAATTAATTAAAAAATTAAGAAGGACCAATCTTGAATTTATTTGGGCCAATCATCACGAGAATTGCGAGCAATGCCCTTTTAAGGACGATTGTCAATTAAAAAAACTCTCGGAAGAATACGGCGTTTCCCCTTATTATTCTTCTCGCAAAGCTTCTCGAAAGAAATATTCCTTTGGCGGAGCTATTGTTTTTGATGCCGAAAAATGTATTGATTGCCGACAATGCGTCTTAGCTTGTCAAAAGCAGAATGTCGGCTTTTTAGAAGTAAAAAATCGCGGCGCAGACATCACTATCTTTCCTCAATTGGCTAAAAACAAAGATTGCATTTATTGCGGTCAATGCGTGAGCCATTGCCCGGTAAACGCCTTAAGCGCTGATAACCGCTCGCTGGAGAATTTAGAAAAATGGCTAAAAGACAAAAACAAGATTATAATAGCCCAGATTGCTCCGGCAGTGCGCACTGGCTTGGGCGAAGGTTTGGGTGTGGATTATGGAAAAATTAAAGTAGAGCATTTGGCCACAGCCTTAAAGAAACTAGGTTTTCATTATGTGTTTGACACCTCGACAGGCGCTGATTTTACCACTTATGAGGAAGCCCAAGAATTAATTGAACGATTAAAAAATAATAAATGGCTACCGATGATGACGAGTTGCTGTCCTGCCTGGGTGAAATATGTTGAATTTTATCATCCTGATTTAATCCCTTATCTTACCACCGTTCGCTCGCCGCAGATGATTTTAGGTGCCTATCTTAAAACCTATTGGGCTAAAAAACAGCAAATTGATCCTTCTAAAATGAGGGTAATTTCTTTAATGCCTTGCACTGCCAAAAAATACGAAATTAAGCGGCCGGAATTAAAATTAAATAATGGCTTAGCGCCGGTTGATGAAGTGATTACCACGCGCCAATTAACTATTTATCTAAGAGAGAAAAAAATTGATTTAACCAAAATGGAAGAAACGCCGCTTGACGCTTTGGCCACTGGTGCTGGTTTTATTTACGGTGCTACTGGTGGAGTGATGGAGTCAGCTTTAAGAACGGCTTATTATTTTTTAACCCATGAGGAGCCGCCGCAGGTAGAATTTAAAAAAGTGCGCGGCTTAAAAGATTTAAAAGAAGCCCAGTATCAGATAGCCAACTATCAGTTAAATGTTTTAGTGGTTAATGGTTTAAATTTAATTGAAGAAGTGATAAAAACAATAAAAGAAAACCCTTCCAAATATCATTATTTAGAAGTGATGGCTTGCCGGGGCGGATGTTTGGGTGGTGGTGGCCAGCCCTTGCCGATTGATTCGTTGATTAGAGAAAAAAGGGCCGCGGTATTGTATCATTTAGATGAAAAGGCCCCTCTGCGTTTCAGTTACCAAAATCCTGTTCTTTTAGATTTCTATCATTCGCCGGAAGCGGAAAATTTAAAAAGAAATTTCTATACTTTTTATCAAAAAAAGAAAAAGGTCGGCTTTAAGATAATAAAAAAATAAATAAAAAATGGACAAAGAATTAATCATTGAAAATTCTTTAGAGCGGCTTTTAGCCTTTGCTTTATTTTTAGCCATTGCTTTATTGGCACCTATTATTTTTCATCATCAATTTTTAACAGGACCGATTGTCAATGCCGTCTTGTTTTTAAGCACTTTCTTTTTAGGTCCTTATTACGGAGCTTTGATTGGCCTTTTGCCGAGTGGCGTTGCTTTGGCGACCGGCCTTTTGCCTTTAGTTTTATGGCCAATGATTGGCTTTATTATGCTTTCCAACAGCCTTTTGGTTTTTATTTTTAGCGTTTTAAGGAAAAAAGATTTTTGGCTGGCGGTGATCTTGAGCTCTTTAGCCAAATTTGCCTTTCTTTATGGCTCTAGCTTTGTCGTTTTAAGATGGTTTTTGGATCTGAAATTATCGCGGGCCGTAAGCCAGATGACTGGCTTAAACCAGCTTTATACCGCTCTTTTGGGCGGCCTGATTAGTTTTTTGGTGTTAAAAATTTTAAAATTATATAAAGAAAAAAATGAGAGATAATAATTGCGTCTTTTGCCGGATTGTTAAAGGAGAAATTCCGGCGCAAAAATATTACGAAGATGATAATTTTTTGGCCATCTTTGATATTCATCCTATTAGCCCCGGCCATTTGGTGGTTTTTTCCAAAAACCATTATACCAATGTTTCCGAGATGCCGGAGGAAGAATGGAAAAATCTGATGAGTTTGGCTCGCCGGTTAGCGGAAGAGGGAATGGCCAAAAACCATTGGGACGGTTATCATTTATTAATCAATCAGGGTGAAGCAGCCCAATCCGGCGTTCCTCATCGACCCCATTGCCATATTGTGCCGCGCCATTTTAATGATGGTTTAAAAATCGACCCCCGCTAACTTGTCATTTTTTCCTTTTTGATTTAAAATGAATTTGGGCTAATAAAGGCCTTTTATTATGGCAGGATTAAGCGCTGTTATTCCTTATTTTAACCATTATTTGACCGCTTCGGGCTTTTGGTTTTATCTTTTGAATTTTTCTTTTACTTCTTTGGCAAAAATAGTGGCTATTTTTGCCTTTTTTCTTTTTGCGCGCCTTTTGGCGATGTATTTTATTTCTCGTCCTCTTTGGCGAGGCCGAAAATTGAATTTAGAAAAAGGGGAAAAATTAGAAGCAAAGCCTTTCTATCCTTTCTTTTCTATCATTGTTCCCGCCCGGCAGGAAGCAGAGGTGATTAAAAATACAATTTATTCTTATTTAAAAATTAATTATCCCCGAGATCGATTTGAATTGATTATTGTCACCGATGAAAAAGAAAGAGAAGGGGCTTCTTCTCGGACTACCCAAGAGGAAGTTTTAGCGGCTTTGGCCGAGCTTTCTAAAAAGGAACCTGATTTTCAGCTAAAAATGCTAGAAGTGCCTTATGATTTTGATGGTTATCTTTATGGTAAAAGAATGGGCACAGCCGTACCTTCAACCAAAGGCCGGGCGGTTAATTATGCGCTTTCGAACTTGGAAGCCAAAACCGATTTTTGCGCCTTTTTTGACGCTGATGGCATGGCCCATCCAGACTCTTTGCTGATGGTAGCGAAAACTTGGTTTAAGGACCCGACCAAAGGAGTTTTTCAATTGCCTGTTTTTCAGTGTCGAAATTTTTGGTCTATTTCTCTTTTTTCAAAAATTGCTGCGTTGGGCCAGGCCTTTACCCATGAATGTGTTTTGCCCCGGCTAATGAAAAAGATTCCTTTTCTGGGTGGCACCAATTTGTTCATCAAAAAGGATTTATTATTGAAAGTGGGCGGTTTTGACAATCATTCTTTAACCGAGGATTTGGCTTTGGGCATTTCTTTATATCTTAAAACCAATAGCTGGCCCCATTTCTTACCGCTGCCATCTTCAGAGCAAACGCCGCCCAATTTTAAGGCCTATCGCCGTCAAAGAATTCGCTGGGCTTTGGGCCAATTAAAGGTGATTGAATATCTTAAATCCTTAAGAAGCCATCCTTTATACCAAAATCAGGCTAAAAAGCTCTATCGCCGTCTTATCATCAATGGTCCGATTGAATGGGTTCTTTATTTTATGCTCACCCTCATGAGCAGTTTGATTCTAATTTCGCGTTTGGCGCAAGGCACTTTTATGTTTATTAATTTAAGAAATCTTTCTTTCAGTCTTTTATCTTTCAATAGTTTAAACGAACTGAGCTATTCATTGATGGCTTTGGCTGGTTTTCCGCTTTTAATCTATTTAATAATTTTAAAAGCGCGCTATCGTTATTTTATCCAAAAACCATTTAAGCGCGGTCTTAAAAAATTCATTGATGATGCGGGTTTGGTTTTCGGTTCGTTATTTATTATGCCTTTTATTCTTTTCTTATATCCCTGGCCTTTTTTCTGGGCTTTGCTCCAAAAAATAATTTCGCCTTCCAAAGAAACAGCGTGGATAAAAACGCCGCGCACGAAAGAAGTCGTTTCCACTTTCAGCTAAGCTCGGCTTTTTAAAAGATACTTTAAGACGAAGTTTCTTCTTTGTCTCTTTCTGTGTATTCGCCTGTTTCAGTATTTACCCTGATGATTTCTCCTTCTTTAATAAAAATAGGCACTTTAACTTCTACGCCAGTTTCCAGTTTGACGGTTTTAAAAGCGCCGGTAGCAGTATCGCCTTTAATCGCTGGCGGCGCTTCTATTACCTTTAAACTAACTTTTTTAGGAAGATTGACATTCGATAATCGGCCATCGATATAAATGAGGTCGACATCGGCTTTCTCTCTTAACCATTTGATTGACTCGCTGGCAATTTCTAAAGGTAAGCTAACTCTCTGATTATTCTCTTTAAGTTGGAAAACAGCATTTTGGCGGTCGTGATAAAGATAAATGGCCTTTTTATATTCTAGTTCCACTTCCTCAAACCGCTCGCCAGAGCGAAAGGCCTTTTCTATCACTTTTCCGTTTTTTAGGTTTTTTAATTTTGTGCGGGTAAAAGCCGCTCCTTTTCCCGGATTAACAAATTGATAGTCAATAATTTGCCACGGTTCATTATTGATGGCAATGACCATTCCTTTGGAAAAATCGTTGGTGGAAATCATATTTTTAGAAATTAATTTTTATTTTTAATTAATCGGCAAAGAGATCGCGGGCCGGAAAAATTAAAAGATCGTTAATATCTTTAATATTTAAAAGCAGCATTTCCAAGCGATCTATACCAAGGGCAATGCCGCTTGAATGACCTAAGCCCCATTTTAAGGCCTTAAGGAAGTCGTTGTCAATGGGAATGATTGGTTTTTTAAGCTTTTTTCTGATTTTTTGCTCAGCCTTAAATCTTTTTAACTGCTCTTCGGGGTCGGATAATTCGGAAAAAGCATTAGCCAATTCCAGCCCGCCAATAAAAAGTTCGAAACGTTCAGCATAAAAACTCTTGGCGTTTTTTCTTCTGGCCAGAGCGGCTTGGGGCAGGGGATAATCATAGATAATGATTGGTCGATTAATTTTAAGCCGGGGTTCAATTTTATTTAAAAATACTTCATAGAAAAGATCGTCCCAGTTATTATATTTAAAACTTAAACCCGCTTTTCTTACTTGATTTTTAAAACTTTTTAGATCGCGTGCTTTGTCTAAATTGATGCCTGCCCATTTTTTGAACGCTTCTTTCACCGTGATTTTAGGCCAAGGCGGCGCGAGGTCAATTTTTTGTTCTTGATAAATAAGATAACGGCTTCTTTTTAATCTCCAGTTAAGATAAAAAATCATTTTTTCCACATCTTTCATTAGTTCGCGATAATGGCTATTTCTGCGATACCATTCTAAGATAAGAAATTCCGGATTATGCAAACCGCCGAAGCTTTCATTTTGACGGAAGGCAGAAGTTATTTCAAAAATTTTGTCAAAACCAGCGGCCAGAATTTTTTTAAGCGAATATTCCGGCGAGGTAATAAGGTAACCTTCATAGCGCCGGCTGCGTTCGTCTTCAAACGCTACTTTAATAGGCGAAAGATAAGGTTCTTGGCCGGCATATTTTACCAAAAGGGGAGTCCGAAATTCTAAAAAACCCTGCTTTTTAAAGAAAGTCCGTATCATTTCCAAAATCAAAATTCTTTTTAATTGCAGTTTTTTAAACTGGCTGTCAAATTTTAATCGCTCCCAATTTTTCATCTTTTAACTTTTATCCCTTAATAAAAAAGTGCCTCCAGGAGGTCTCGAACCCCCAACCTCCTCCTTAAAAGGGAGTTGCTCTACCAATTGAGCTATGGAGGCAATTTCAAAAATTAATTATAACGGATAAAGGCAAAAAATTCAATAGCGAGCGGAGATGGTTTTAAGGTTATTGCATTTTTTTTATTTATTTGTTAATATCTCTTAAGACAAATCCTAACGATTATTTTTAAATGAAATTAGATTTAAAAAAGAAATCTTGGATTACCAGCCTTTTTATTATTTTGATAACACTTTTAGCCGCGGTTTATGTTTGGCCGACGCCTTGGAATAAAACGGTAGATAGCCTTAATAAATGGCAGGAACATAAATACGGCCATTTAATTATTCGCTTTCCTTATTTTATTAATCAACCTTTTAGTTTGGGTCTGGATTTGGTGGGCGGCACCGCTTTAACTTATAAAGCCGATTTAAGCCAAATTAAACCTTCGGATTATAGCGCGGCGATGAATGGCTTACGCGATGTCATCGAGCGCCGCGTTAATCTTTTTGGCGCTAAAGAACCGCGGGTGGCAGTTGAAAAAGTGGGCGATAATTGGCAATTGGTGGTAGAATTGGCAGGTATTACGGATATTAAAGAAGCCATTAGACAAATTGGTCAAACACCTTATTTGGAATTTAGGGAAATGCGGTCTCAGGAGGAAACGAACCAGATTTTAAAACTTCAGGAAGAAGAGAGAAAAAAAGAAAAACCCGACCCTTTGATTTTAAACGAGGACCCTTATTTTAAACCGACGATTTTAACCGGTCGTTATCTTCAAAGAGCGGATGTTAATTTTACAGCCAATACGAATCAACCGGTGGTTGATTTGGTTTTTAATGATGAAGGAGCCAAAATTTTTCAAGAATTAACTAAAAATAATATAGGTAAACCCTTGGCCATTTATTTAGACGGTGCGCTTATTAGCGCGCCAGTGGTTCAGGAAGAAATTAGCGGCGGCCGGGCACAAATCTCCGGTAAATTTGATTTGGCTGAAGCCAAACAATTAGCCCAGCGTTTAAATCAAGGCGCTTTGCCGGTGCCGATTACTTTAATTAGCCAAGAATCCATTGGTTCTAGTTTAGGGATTGAAAGTATTAATAAAAGCGTTATCGCCGGGCTTATTAGTTTAGCATTAATCATTCTCTTTATGGTTTTATATTATCGCTTGTCTGGATTGGTCGCGAGTTTGGCGCTTTTAACTTATACGGTTTTAAGCTTGGCTTTATTTAAACTTATACCCATTACCTTAACTTTATCAGGCATTGCCGGTTTTATCCTTTCTATCGGCATGGCGGTTGATGCCAATATCTTAATTTTTGAGCGGGCTAAAGAAGAAATTAGAAAAGGGAAAAATAATTTTACCGCCATCGGCGAAGGGTTCCTGCGCGCCTGGCCAGCGATTAGAGATTCTAACATCTGCACCATTATCTCGGCGACCGTTTTATACTTTTTAACTTCTTCTTTAATTCGCGGTTTTGCTTTAACCTTAGGCCTCGGTGTCATTTTGTCTATGTTTTCAGCCATTTTTATTTCGCGGCTTTATCTTTTGAATTTGATTTCGTCCCATTCTCGGCCTTGGCTTTGGTTTAATTTTAGAAAGAATGTTAGTTCTAAAGAAAATTTAAATAATTAAAATGTTGGACTTTATTGGCAAAAGAAAAATATTTTATGTCGTTTCCTTAATCATTGCCCTTGTCAGTTTGGCTGCGATTATTATTTTTGGTTTTCGCTGGGGAATAGATTTCAAAGGAGGAACTCGCTGGCAGATTGATTTTACAGGAGAAAGGCCCGGCGCCAGTGAACTATTAAAGGTTTTAAAAGAAAATAATATCAATGACGCCATTCTTGATTTTTCTGGTAAAAAGAGCGTTATTTTGAGATTTAAAGATATCAGCGAAGAAGAACATCAAAAAATTTTATCAGCGCTTATCAGTCGATTCGGCCAGATTGAGGAAAAGAATTTTTCTTCCATTGGTCCCATCATTGGCGCTGAGTTAAAAAGAAGGGCTTTGTGGGCTGTTTTTATTGTGACCTTGATGATTTTGGCTTACGTTAGTTATGCTTTTAGAAAAGCCTCAGTGCGCATTCCTTCTTATAAATACGGAACATTGGCGATTGTAGCTTTGCTTCATGATGTTATAGCCATGCTGGGTTTCTTTTCCTTGCTTGGTCATTTTGCTTTGGTAGAATTGAATTCTTATTTTATTGTGGCTTTATTAATTGTGATGGGCTATTCAGTGCATGATATCATTATTGTCTTTGACCGTATTCGGGAAAATATGAAAACAGCTTCTTTAAAAAGCGATGTTAAAACGATTACTAATGACTCAATTAATCAAACCTTGAGTCGTTCCATCAACACCTCTCTTACCTCTATTTTGGCTTTATTGGGTCTTTATTTCTTTGGGCCTTTAGCCATTAATACGCTGGTTTTAGCCATGATGTTTGGCATTTTTATCGGTACCTATTCTTCCATTTTTATTGCTAGTCCTTTACTTGTCGATTGGTCGGAAAGAAGAAGAAAATAGCTCTTTACTTAAATTTGCGCTTATGTTATACTTAAGCTAGGAGAGTATCCTAAAGATTTGCTACGATTATGGCCAAATCTAATCTCAATAGCGAATTATTAAAATTAGCCCACGAACTATTAAAATCGCTGAATAGTCGGCAGGCCGAGGTGTTAAAAAGACGCTACGGCTTAGGAACTTTTGAGCCTCAAACCTTGGAGGCGATTGGTAAAGTTTATAAAATTACCCGCGAGCGAGTTCGACAGATTGAAAACAGCGCTTTTAAGAGTTTAAAGAATTTGGATAATAAACCAAAGGAATTTTTTGCCTTTGTGGATGGCGTTTATGAATTATTAGAAGCGCAAGGAGGCCTGATGGCCCTAGAAAAGCTTGAAAAAATATTGAGCGAAAAATACCCTCAAATTTCGACCTATCAGATTAATTTTTTCCTGCGCATTGATGACCGCTTTAATTTGGTAAAAGATAGCAATCATTTTAGAGAGTTCTGGTCGCTTAAAAAAGTAGATACCTCCAAAGTCATCAATTTATTGGAAAAGATTGAGCAAGAACTTTTGAAGAAAGGAGAGGTGAAGAAATTGGAAGAACTTTGCGATTGGGCCAAAAAATATTATCCTTCCATTAATCCAGAGATATTGGAGAACTTTTTATTTTTAGATAAGCAAATTGCTTCCAATCCTTTTAAAGAATACGGCTTGCGACACTGGGAATTAATTGAACCTCGTGGAGCGCGGGAGAAAGCTTACCTCATAATGAAGCATTTAAAAAAACCACTTCATTTTAGAGAAGTGGCTCGCTTAATCAATGACCGCTCTACCTATCTAGGAAAAGTGGCTGATATTTCCATTTGGCAACGAGAAATTCAACCGCAGACGGTTCATAACGAACTTATCAAAGATAAACGGTTTGTTTTAATCGGCCGCGGTATTTACGCTTTAGCCGATTGGGGCTATCAGCCGGGCACAGTAAAAGACATTATTATTAAAATTTTAAAGCAAAGCAAAAAGCCGCTTTCCAAGGAAGAAATTATTGAAAAAGTTAAACAGCAACGTTTGGTCAAAGATAACACTATTATTTTAAATTTAAGCAACCGTAAATTATTTAAAAAGAACGGCCGTTACTACCAATTGGCGCGGCGCTAAGCCGGCTTATTTATGAGAGAAATACAATTAGCGTTTCACTTCTTTTTCTCTTTTTTAAGAGAATTTTGGTGGTTTATTTTGCCGCCCATTTTATTTTTTATTTGGCGCGACCTTTGGCTTCATTATCGCCGGCGACGCTATATTTTGTCCTTGGACTGGGTTACTTTGCGTTTAAAAGTGCCGCCAGAAGTGTTAAAGACGCCTAAAGCAATGGAGCAATTTTTTGCTGCTATTCATGCTGCTAAAACTTCGCCCAATTGGCGGGAAAGATATTTAAAAGGGGAGGTGCCTACTTGGCTCAGTTTTGAAATTGTAGGTATTGGCGGCGGTGGCATTTATTTTTTTATCCGAACGCCCAAAAAGTACCGTGATTTAATTGAAAGTCAGCTTTATGCCCAATATCCAGATATAGAAATTTATGAGACAGAAGATTACCCCAAATTTTTGCCTCCTCATTTGCCGGATAAGAATTATGACCTTTGGGGTACAGAATTAGCGCTGGAAAAAGACGATCCTTATCCTATTAAAACTTATCAATTTTTTGAAGACCAAAAAGAAGAAAAAAGATTAGACCCTTTGGCTGGTTTGGTTGAATGGTTGAACCGATTAAGAGACGGAGAACAAATCTGGATGCAAATTGTTTTAGAACCCACGGGCTCTGATTTTAAAAAGAAGGGCGAAGAAATTATTGCTAAATTAATTGGTAAGCCGGAAGAAAAGAAAAAGAGTAGTTGGGCAGGTGTGGAATGGCCGGTTAGTCCTTGGGAGTTTTTTGTGAATTTCATAAAAGCACCTTTTGAAGCGCCCACTTGGTCTGAAGGAAAAAAAGAAGACAAAGAAAAAATGCCTTCAAAGGTTCAGTTTTTATCGAGCGGTGAAAAAGAAATTGTGGAGGCCATTGAGAAGAAAATTGCCAAGCTGGGTTATGAAGGCGGTATCCGCGTTTTATACATTGGCAAAAGAGATGTTTTTTCCAAAGCGAACATCGCGGCCATTAATGCTTATTTTAGGCAGTTTAATACCCAAAACCTGAATGCTTTTAAATCCAATTCTAAAGTAGCGACCAAAGTGGAATTTTGGTTTAAAAATCACCGAGAAAATTTAAGAAAAGCGAAAATCTATCGTTATTATCGGGAGCGGGAAAGAATTCATAAAAAATCTGTTTTTAACGTAGAGGAATTGGCGACCCTTTACCATTTTCCGCTACGCAGTGTCACCGCGCCCACGTTAGAAAGAATTTACAGCCGGAAAGGTGCTCCGCCATCTAATTTGCCCATTTAATATTAAATTTATGAACCCAGAGATTACTTATTTTGGACAAACAAATTTTAGAAATCAGCAGGTGAAATTCGGAATTAAAAACGAAGACCGGCGTCGTCATATTTATATTATCGGCCAAACAGGCACCGGTAAAACCACTTTAATGAAAAATATGGTGCTTTCTGATATTAATAATGGCTGTGGATTTTGTCTGGTTGACCCTCATGGCGAATTCGCCGACCAAATCATTGATTATATTCCGGAAGAAAGGGTAAAAGATGTTATTTATTTTAATCCCTCAGATACGGACTGGCCGGTAGCCTTTAATGTCATGGAGCGGGTACCATTAGAGTATCGCTATTTTGTAGCCTCTGGCTTAATGAGCGTCTTTAAAAAAATATGGCCGGATGTTTGGTCCGCGCGAATGGAATATATTTTAAACAATACTATTTTAGCGCTGCTTGAATATCCTCACGCCACTTTGTTAGGCATTAATCGTTTGCTTTCGGATAAAGATTATCGCGCGGAAGTGATTAGCCATATTACTGATCCGATTGTGAAAAGCTTCTGGGTTTCAGAATTCAGTCGCTATCATGAACGTTTTGCCACTGAAGCTATTGCTCCGATTCAAAACAAGGCCGGGCAATTTATTTCCAATCCGCTCATTAGAAATATCATTGGCCAGCAAGAAACAAAGATTAATTTCCGCGAGATTATGGATGAAGGCAAAATTTTTATTGCCAACTTATCCAAAGGTTTGATAGGGGAGGACAACTCTGCCTTACTGGGCGCTTTACTGATTACTCAATTGCAAGAAGCGGCGATGTCGCGGGTGGATACGCCCGAAGAAGAGCGACGCGATTTCTTTCTTTATGTGGATGAATTTCAAAATTTTTCTACCGAATCTTTTGTTAATATTTTATCCGAAGCCCGTAAATATCGTTTGAGCTTGATTTTAGCCCATCAATATATCAGCCAGCTTTTGGAATCGGTACGCGATGCCATCTTTGGAAACGTGGGTACTTTGATTGCTTTTCGGGTGGGGCCTGATGATGCCGAATTTTTAGAAAATCAATTTGCGCCCACTTTCAACACCGAGGATTTGGTTAATCTCCCGAATTATAATTTCTGCATTAAGATGATGATTGACGGTATGCCTTCTCCGCCTTTTACTGCTATTAATATTCCGCCAGCGCCACCACCCGGTCCTTCTTTTCGTTTAAAAATCATCGAACTTTCTCACGAGCTTTATTGCCGCCCCCGCCAAGAAGTAGAAGCAGAAATTAGCCATTGGGCCGCTTTAGATTTTTCCGGTCAGGAAAAGGAATTATTAGAAAAAGGAAGATATGAAGCGATTTGCGATCTTTGCGGCCGGCCAACGACCGTGCCGTTTAAGCCAGATAATGAACGGCCCATTTATTGCAAAGATTGCTATGATAAAATTCGGCGCAAAGAAATTTCGCCCCTTGATGCTAAAGCCAAAAAAAATTATTTAAAGATGGAAGATATCTTAAAAGAAATTCCTGTTTCTTTAAAGGAAAAAAAGAAAAAAGAGAAAGAAGAAAAGCAAGAATCACGAGATGCCTTAAAAGAAGACAAAAGGGGTTAGGATGGAAAATAATTTTACAGTTTATACGGCCTTAAGCGGCGGCGTAGATTCAGCCGTTTCTTTAGCCCTTTTAAAGGAAAAGGGTTATAAAGTAGTTGGTGTTTATATGAAATTATGGAGCGAATCAGAATCTCAAGATGAAGTAAAAGCGCTTCAAGCGTCAGAGGCCCTGAAGGTATGTGAAAAATTAAAAGTACCATTTTTTGTTTGGGATTTTTCTGCTGAATTTAAAAAAATGGTAGTCGACGAATTTGTCTCTTCGTACGGCCGCGGTTTTACGCCCAACCCCTGCATTGTTTGCAATCGCGAAATTAAATTTGGTCTCTTTTTAAGGAAAGCCCTGGCCGCCGGCGCTGATTTTATAGCCACAGGCCATTACGCTCTCTTAAAAAAGAAAAAAAATTATTTTGCCCTGTATCGCGCCAAAGATAAATCAAAAGACCAATCTTATTTTTTATCCGGCTTAAAGCAAGAACAATTGGCCAAAACATTTTTTCCTTTAGGTTCTTATAGCAAAGAAAAAGTCAGATTAATAGCCCAAAAACTTGATTTGCCCGTTGCCTTAAAAGCCGAAAGCCAAGAAATTTGCTTTATTAAGACAGGTGGATTGCTAAATTTTCTTTCTTTAAGATTAAAAATTAAAGAAGGTCCTATTTTAGAACTAACCACAGAAAAATTGCTCGGCAAACATAGGGGCGCTTTTTATTATACCCTTGGCCAACGATTGCCCATTGGTGGCAGCGGTCCTTATTTTGTTGTTAAAAAAGATTTAAACCAAAATATTATCTGGGCTGTCTCTTTTAAAAATCGGTGGGCTCTTTATCGCGACGAGTTTTATCTTAAAGAAATCAATTGGCCAAGCGGTCAAGAACCTAGATTGCCTTTAAAAGCCCGAGTCCAAATTCGGTATCATGCACCTTTGGTAAAAGGCTATCTTTCAAAAACGCCTGAAGGTAATTTTAAGGTTAAACTAAAGAGAAAACAATTTGGTATAACACCTGGCCAATCAGCGGTTTTTTATATCAAAAATGAATTAATAGGCGGCGGACCCATTAATGATTTATAGAAAATAAGATATAATAAAATAAATTATAAATGACTGCCCAAGAGTTAAAAAATCTTTATCTTAATTTTTTTAAAAACAAGGGACATCAAATTATCCCCTCAGCTTCGCTTATACCGGAAAACGACCCCACGGTTCTTTTTACCACTGCCGGAATGCATCCCCTCATTCCTTATTTATTGGGCGAAACCCATCCTTTGGGCCGGCGTTTGGCTAGTTGCCAAAAATGTTTACGGACTGACGATATTGAAGAAGTGGGCGATACCTTTCATTTAACTTTCTTTGAAATGTTGGGCAACTGGTCTTTGGGCGATTATTGGAAAGAGGAATCGATCAGTTGGAGTTATCAATTTTTAACCGAGGACCTGAAGTTGGAAAAAGAAAAATTAGCTGTTACTTGTTTTAGCGGCGACGAGGATGCGGTTCGCGACGAAGAATCAGCTCAAATTTGGAAGAAGTTAGGGCTTAAAGACAGCCAGATTTATTTTTTGCCGAAAAAAGATAATTGGTGGGGACCAGTAGGCGAGACCGGACCTTGCGGCCCGGATACAGAAATTTTTTATTGGGTGGGGCCGGAACCCATTAAATCTTTTATTGATGTCAGCAGTAAAAAATATTGGGTAGAAATTTGGAATAATGTTTTTATGGAATATGAAAGAAAGGCCGATGGTCGTTATTTGCCCTTGCGGCAGAAAAATGTTGATACCGGCATGGGGTTAGAGAGAACGCTTATGGTTTTAAACCATTACCCCAGCGTTTATGAGACGGATGTTTTTTCTCCAATTATTAAACGGATTGATTCTTTGGCTAAATCCTCGGAAGGTATTGAGACCGCCAAGCGGATTATGGCCGACCATTTGCGGGCGAGTACTTTTATTTTGGCTGATGAAAAGGGGATTATGCCTTCGAATGTCAGTCAGGGTTATATTTTGCGGCGCCTTATTAGGCGAGCAATTCGTTATGGTTTGATGCTTAAAATTGAACCACCTTTTTGCGCTCAAATCGCCCAAACAGTGATTGATACTTTAGGCTCTCAATATCCAGAATTGATTAAAAATCAAGATTTTATTTTAGAAAATTTAAAAAGCGAAGAGGAAAAATTCAATCGTACTTTAAGCCTGGGCTTAAAAGAATTTCAGAAAATGAAAGACAAGTTTCAGTCTCAAATTAGCGGCGAACTCGCTTTCTTGCTTTATCAATCTTATGGTTTTCCTTTGGAGATGATTGAAGAAGAGGCCCGTCGGCTAAATTTGACAGTGGACCGCGAAGGTTTTAAATCTCAATTTCGCAAACACCAAGAATTGTCGCGCGAGCACAGCGCGTCCTTTAAAAGCGGATTAATTAATCAAACGGAACCAGTCACTAAATTGCATACCGCCACCCATTTATTGTTGGCGGCTTTAAGAGCTGTTTTAGGGCCCCATATTATTCAGAAAGGTTCTCAAATTACCAGTGAACGTCTGCGTTTTGATTTTTCTCATCCTAATAAATTAACGCCCGAACAAATTAAAGCAGTAGAAGATTTAGTGAATAAAAAAATTGAAGAAGCGCTACCCGTGACGGTTGAAATAATGGACCGGGAAAAAGCTTTCGCCGAAGGAGCGATTGGCACTTTTAAAGAACGTTATCCCGAAAAAGTAAAGGTTTATCGGATTGGCGATTTTTCCAAAGAAATTTGTGCCGGTCCTCATGTGAAAAATACTAATGAACTTGGCCATTTTAAAATTATTAAAGAGGAGGCGGTCTCGAGCGGCGTCCGGCGCATTAAGGCCATTTTGGAATAAACATTTGCCTATTTTTAAATTTTTAGTTAACATATAATTAACATCTAAAAAGAATATGAGCCCAGAAAAAAAGAAATATTTAATCGATATTTATTCGGCGAAAATTCATCAAAATTTGGAGCCCACCCCTAAGTCAGAAAAGAAAAAAGGCGGTAAAAAATCTGATTTAGAAGAGGCCGCCTTATCCGAGGTAGTGATTTATCAGAAAGAGGTAGCGGAATTCAAGCCAACGGAGGAATTAGCAGAAACCGTTTCCAAACCCCCGAAGAAAAGGTTTAAGTTTTCTTGGAAGCCCGGCCGCTTATTCTATGTGGGATTAGCTGTTTTGGCTGTTTGTTTTGCCCTGACTTTTTGGTATCTTTTAACGAATGTTTGGGCCCGGGCTGAAATTCAAATTACCACCAAAAAAGAAAATTTAGAATTTAACGAGAATATCGCGTTTGATAAATCAAGTGGTCAGGTTGATGCGACCAAGAAAGTCGTACCCGCCCAACTTTTAAGCTTTAAAGAAACAAAAAGCGCCGAATTTGAACCTACCGGTCCTTTGGCCGGTGGCACCAAAGCCAAGGGAAAAATTAAAATTTATAATAATTACGGCCCTAATCCTCAAATTTTAGTTGCTACCACCCGTTTCGTTTCGCCTGATGGCAAAATTTTCCGTTTGGATAATCGAGTGGTGGTGCCGGCTGCCACTTTAAAAGATGGCAATTTAGAACCTTCCTTTGTGGAAGCGACCGTAACGGCGGATCAAATTGGCGAGGAATATAATATTGGGCCAACAAAGTTTACCATCCCTGGTTTTCAAGGCACCCCTAAGTATGAAAAATTTTATGCTATTTCCGAAGAAGCGATGACCGGCGGCGGTTCAGGCAAATTTAAAACCGTGACCGCTGATGATTTGAAAAACGCCCAAAAGATAGTTTCTGACCAGGTTTTTAGCGCTTTTAATAACGACTTACAAGAAAAAGCAAATTCCGGTCTGAAATTTTTAGAAGCAGCCAAGGAAATAAAAATTACAACGATAGAATCCAATGCAAAAATTGGAGAAGCGGTAAGCAAATTTAAAGTCACGATTGCCGGTGAAATGAATGCCTTAGGTTTTGATGAAAAACAAGTAATGGATTTAATTAATAAAGCGATGCAAGATGAAATACCCCCAGGTGCTAAAATTGCTTATTTCCAGATAGAATACAATAACGCGCGGGTTGATTTTCAAAAAGGCCAAATGGTAGTCTCTAGTCGGGCTCAATTAACTTTAGCCCCACCGCTTGAAAGCGCAGAATTGTTAAATCAAATCAAAGGTCAGGATATTAATGAAGTAAGGACGCTTTTAAGCCAAAAAACCGAGATTAGTCAGGCAAAGGTAAAGCTTTGGCCCAGCTGGCTTAACCGTTTGCCGCGCCGGCCAGATAAAATTAAAATTTTAGTTGACTAAATTGATTCGTTTTATTAAAATGGATTTTAAGGCCTTAGGCCATATTTATTTTTTATGGTATTAGCGAAAGAGCAGACCAGTGATTCTTTAAGAAAAAAGGGGATTGTGATTGAGGCTTTACCCAGCACCACCTTTCGGGTGAGGTTGGAAGATGACCGCGAAATTCTGGCTTATTTAGCCGGCAAAATGCGCTTAAATTATATTAAAATTTTGCCCGGTGACGAAGTTTTGGTGGAGCTTTCCCCTTACGATCAAAATCGAGGGCGTATTATTTACCGCCTGAAATAAAAGAGAAAATTTATGAAAGTTAAATCTTCAGTTAAAAAAATTTGTCGTTTATGCAAGACCGTCCGACGGAAAGGTCGCCTTTATATTATTTGTTCTAATCCTAAACACAAACAAAGACAAGGTTAAAAAAGATGCTAAGAATTGCGGGCGTGGTCCTGCCGGAAAATAAAAATATTGTTATTGCCTTAAGCTATCTTTACGGGATTGGCCGTTCTTTGGCTTTAAAAATTGTGCAGGAATTAAATATTGACCCGTTGAAGAAAGCCAAAGATTTGACACCGACCGAAGCTCAAAAATTAAGAGAAAAGATTGAAAAAGAATATAAAGTGGAAGGCGACTTACGGCGGGAAGTAAAAGGCAATATTAAAAGGCTTATCGACATCTCGTCTTATCGCGGCTTGCGTCATATTAAACATTTACCCGTGCGCGGCCAAAGGACGAAAACTAATAGCCGGACAACCCGGGGCAATGTGAGAAAAACCGTAGGTTCCGGCCGACGCAAGGCACCAGATAAAACCTAAAATTATTTAATTTTAATAAAATGGGTAAAACACGTTTAGCCAAAAAAAGTGAAGAAGAATTAATTAAAGAAGCGGAAACAGTTGAAGAAACGATTAAAAAGACAGAAACGAAGCCGGTCAGCGCTAAAAAACAGGTAGAAAAAGGTCGTATTTATATTCTCGCTTCTTACAATAACACCTTAATGACAGCCACTGATTTAAAGGGCGGGGTTTTGGCTTGGGTTTCGGCCGGCAGCCTTGGTTTTAAAGGCCCAAAGAAATCTACGCCTTTTGCTGCTTCTAAAGTCGCTGAAGCTCTAATTGAAAAAACGAAAAAATTAGGTTTAAAAACCGTAGAAGTTTATATTAAAGGCATTGGTGGCGGTCGGGAAGCAGCCATTCGTTCTTTGGCTACTCATGGTTTAGATATTACTTTAATTAAGGATGTGACTCCTATCCCTCATAATGGTCCGCGGCCACCGAAACCGCGTCGCGTATAAAAATATGATTTTAGATAGCAAATGCAAAAAGTGTAAATTGTACGGTGAAAAGCTTTTTCTTAAAGGCGAACGATGCTATTCACCTAAATGCCCTTTGTTAAAGCAAAGGCGTTTAAGAAAAAGGACGGCTGTTTCTGAATATGGCCGCCAGCTTTTGGAAAAGCAAAAAGTAAAACTGCTTTATCGTTTAAGCGAGCGGCAACTTAAAAGATATTTTAAGGAGGCCTTAAAAGCAAAAGGTTCAACCCCGGAGGTTTTGGCCCAAATGTTAGAAATGCGTTTTGACAGCGTGATTTTTAATGCGGGCTTTGCTCCTTCGCGTTCTGTTGCTCGCCAATTGGTGAGCCATGGTCATTTCCTTTTAAATGGCCGTCGGCACGATATTCCTTCAGCCATTTTAAAAGTGGGCGATGAAATTAGTTTAAGAGAACAAAGCAAGGATAAAGCGCCCTTTGTTAATTTGAAAGAAGCGCTCAAAAAAGCTAATGTGCCAGATTGGCTCTCGGTAGATAGCGAGCAGTTAAAAATTAAAGTCTTAAAGCAACCTGATTATCAAAGCTTAAATTTACCTTTCAATCTTTCTTTAATTGTAGAATTTTATAGCCGCTAATAATTAATTTTAAAAATTATGATTAATTTACCTACGGAAATAAAAATAACAGAAGAAAGCCCGGCGAAAGCCACGATTGTGATCGAAGGTCTTTATCCTGGTTATGGCATTACCTTAGGCAATGCCCTAAGAAGGGTGCTTTTATCTTCGCTGGCTGGCGCGGCGATTACCTCTTTTAAAATTAAAGGCATAGAGCATGAATTTAGCACTATTCCGCATGTTTTAGAAAGCGTCATTGATATTATGCTTAATTTGAAAAAGATTCGCCTGCGCCTTTATGGTGAAGAACCACAAAAATTGGTTTTGCGAGCTAAGGGCGAGGGAGAAATAAAAGCGAAAGACATTTCTTTAAATCCGATGGTGAAAATTATTAATCCTGAGAGTCATATCGCTACGATTACGGATAAGAAAGGCGAGCTAGAAATTGAAATGAAGGTAGAGCATGGTTTGGGCTATTCGCCGGCCGAAGAACGCAAGCAAGAAAAATTGCCGATTGGCACGATTTTAATGGACGCCATTTTTTCGCCCATTCAAAAAGTAAATTTTAGGGTGGAAAATATGCGGGTAGGAAAAAGAGTTGATTATAACCGCTTGATTTTAGAAATTGAAACCGATGGAGCAAAATCTCCGGTAGAAGTTTTCGATGAAGCGGTTTCGATTTTAAAGAACCATTATGACTATCTTTCGTCTTGGTCTCAAAAAATGATAAACCCTCCAGTTGTGAAAGTAGAAAAAGGGGAGAAAGCAAAAGAAAAAACAACAGCCGTTTCTAAAGAAGCCAAAATAGAGGAACTTGATTTTTCCAATCGCACCAAAAACGCTTTAATTAAAAATAGCGTTAAAACCTTGGCAGGATTGTTGCGTTTTTCAGAGGAAGGTTTAAAAGGGTTGGAAGGTTTGGGCGATAAAAGCATCGAAGAAATTAAAGAAAAGTTATCCCAATGGGGTTATTCGTTAAAATCATAAATTAGAAAATGAGGCATTTAAAGAAAGGAAAAAAATTTTCTCGCAAAAGAGACCAGCGCCGGGCGCTTCTTAAAAATTTAGCCGCTCAGGTTATTTTAAAGGAAAAAATTATTACCACTCCGGCCCGGGCCAAAGAAGCGCGGAAAGTGGTTGAGAGATTAATTACCATTGCCAAAAAGCAGAACCTCGCGGCTTTAAGGGAACTAAAAAGATATTTGCCGGCTCGGGCAGTAAAGAAGGCTTATTTTGAGCTGGCTCCTTTATATCAAAAGCGCCACGGCGGCTATACGAGAATAGTGCGACTTTTAAAGCGTAGAATTAAAGATAATAGCGAACAGGCTATTTTAGAACTGGTTAAATAATTTTAAAAATGGCTCAGATAAAAAATAATTCTAAAATAGAAAAAATTGAATTGGATGCGACCGGCAAAAGTTTGGGTCGCTTCGCTTCCGAAATTGCCAAAATTTTAATGGGCAAACATCGCCCTGATTTTCAATATCGCTTAAGTGGCAATACCTATGTGGTGGTTCACCATTTGGATCAATTAAGGTTTAGCGGCAAAAAATGGGATAAAAAGGTTTATTATCACCACACCGGTTATATCGGCCATTTAAAAGAAACAAAATTAAAAGAATTATGGCAAAAAAATCCCTCGCTTGTTTTGAAAAAGGCGGTTTTAGGGATGTTGCCCAAAAATAAATTAAGAGCGAAAAGAATAAAAAGATTAATTATCAAATAAAATGCCAACAAAAACAACTGTTAAGCCTTTAAAGAAAACAGAAAAGAAAACAGTCAAACCAAAAGTTGAAGTCGAAACTAAAAAGGAAGAGACTTTGAAACCCGACGCCTACAAAGAGGGGATTGGTCGTCGAAAAACCGCTGTCGCGCGCGTCCGCCTCTCTAAAGGAAAGGGCGAGATTTCTATTAATGATAAATCATTAGATAAATATTTCTCCTTAGAAGAATTAAGAGAGACGGTTTTAAGCCCGCTTAAAATCACCAATACCCAAAATCAATTTAAAGTTTCTGTGAAAGTAAAGGGCGGCGGTTTTACTGGCCAGGCAGAAGCCATTCGTTTGGGCTTAAGCCGGGCGTTGGTTCTTTTTAATCCCGAATTCCGGTCGCTCTTGCGCCATTACGGTTATTTAACCCGCGATAGCCGCCAAGTAGAAAGAAAGAAATACGGTCTTAAGAAAGCCCGAAGAGCGCCTCAATGGCAGAAACGATAATTTAGAAGCTATAAAGATAAAGGCCGTATTCTTTTTGATAATAAAGATAATTTAGACCTGGTTCATAGTAAAAGCCGTCTTTTAGACCCTGGCTTAAACTGAAGGTCTCGTTATTTATTGGGTCAAAGAATAACAATTGGTCTTCTTTTTGAATAATCACCCTTTTATTATCCCGGAAAAAAGATAAGGCTTTGGCTTTTTCGATAGGTATTTCTTCATCCGGCCAGATTTTAATTTTATTTTCTAAAAGAGCGATGATTTTACCTGTTTCAGAAAATAGGCCTTTTAGCGCTTTTTCGGCTAATAATTGGGAATGGTTATTTTCTAAAAGAAAAAGGCGGCCTTGGGGAGTTAAAATTAAAAACCGCTGGCCATCGTTATTAGCGACTACTTGATAGCTTGTAAGGTTGGTTGGTTTTTCCTCTTCTAAATAGCTGGTTTCAGAAAGCTTTTTTAACTCTTGGCTTTGAAAATAATATTGGTTGAGCCGTCCATCCTTGTCTAGAAAATAAAGAGAGTCTTTTGTTTTAAAGAAAGCGGAAGTCGGCCCCTCGTAGAGACGAGAAAGTTCGTTATCCAGAATCTTAAAAAGATAAAGGCCATCTTTTGTTTTTATTAGAAGTGATTTTTCTATTTCATTTAAAAAATCTAATTGTTCAATATCAACACTCGCTTGCTTGGAGACGATTTTTTTGTTTTTTAATTCTGATAATTTATTTTCAAACCTTTTGCTGATATCTAAAAATTTATTCAGATAGGTTCGGCTTAAGTCGATAAAAAGATATCCGCCATTTTTTAAAAGATAATCGTCAACGGTGGTTTTTAAATTAAACCGAGCCAAAGCGACATCTCCCTTTTGAGAGGTTTTAAACCAAGCGGGCGGGTTATTGGCTGAAACAATATTAATTGTTTTTTTGGTTGGGCGTTGGTAAATATTTAATTGATAATTATCTTTATCGGTTTTTTGCCAAAAAATAACTTGGGAGCTGTCGCTGATTTTAAAATCAACAATTTCTCCTTTGATGAAAGGTTCGGATGGGGGATTTTTGGCTATCAGCCAGACCTCTTCCTTTAAGGAATCACCGGCTAAAAGCGTGGTTTCCCAATTCCAGTCATAATAACCTTCGTGGCTAACTTTTAATTGATAATGACCGGGCAAGGTATAGATTTTTAAAAAACCGCTTTTTTCTGTTTGTTTCGGGCCTATAAGCGTAATTTTACTTGAAGGGGGCCAGGCCTGAATTTCAATTAAAGCGTTTTTTGATACTTTTGTTTTTAAATAGAACCAACCAGCGACAGAAAGCGCTATGATAATTAGAATAGCCAGAAAAATAATAATCCTTCTTTTATTCATCATTAAAATGTTATAATTTTTAGCTGTTAAAAACAAGGCTGGCTTATTTTAGTCGTTTGTTTTATAATATATTTAATGAAGTCGTTTTATAGTCGTTCTTTATTTATTACAGCCGCCGTCTTAACTTTGGTTGGTTTGCTTTTTTTAATGAGCGTCTCTTCAGTGGCGGGCGAAGAAAAATTTGGCGATGCCTTTTATTTTTTAAAACGCCAATTACTTTTTGGCCTGCTGCCCGGCCTTATTTTGGCCTACCTGGCTTATCGGATACCACTTTCTTTTTGGAAAAAAGCCGCTTTGGCCCTTTTGATTTTAAACTTGATTCTTTTGGCTTTGGTTTTTGTGCCGGGTTTTCGTTTGCTGGAAAACGGGGCGCAACGTTGGCTAAAGATTGGTCCTTTAAGTTTTCAGCCCTCGGAATTTTTGAAGATTACCATTTTGCTTTTTCTTGCCAGCTGGTTATCTTCAAAATCTAAACATGAAATTAATAGTTTTAAAAAAACCATTTTGCCTTTTTGGGTCCTTATTTTTTTAACCGGTATTTTAGTTATTTTAGAACCGGCGACTGGCAATTTTGTAGTGATCGCCGCCTCAGCTCTGGTTGTGCTTATGGTCGCGGGCATGACCATAAGAAATTTGGGCATTAGCCTTGCTCTTTTGGCTATGATTATGGCCTTAGTGGTGGTTAGTTCTCCTTATCGCTATGAAAGAGTGCTTCATTTTTTAAACCCCAGTCAAGATGTAAGCGGTCTAAACAAAACATATCAATCTCGCCAATCGCTTATTAGCGTCGGTTCCGGCGGTCTTTTAGGCGTGGGTTTTGGCAAGTCACAGCAAAAATATAATTATCTGCCTGAGAGTTATTCGGATTTGATTTTTGCGATTTGGGCTGAAGAAAGCGGATTTATTGGTGTTTTCGGTGTAATTTTGGCTTTTCTGTTTTTGGCTTTCCTGGGCTTAGGCATTGCTAAAAAGAGCGGCGATAATTTTTCCGCTTATTTGGCTGTAGGATTAACAAGCTGGATAGTGGGTCAGGCCTTTTTAAATATGGCGGTGAGTTGCTCTCTTTTGCCGATTATCGGCTTGCCCTTACCTTTTTTTAGCGCTGGTGGTAGTATTTTATTAGTTACCCTTTTAAGCGTCGGCTTACTGCTTAATATCGCTAAAAACAGATTATGAGTTTTATTTCCAGACCAAAAGTAATTAGAATTGCTTTAACCGGCGGCGGCTCTGGTGGGCATACTTTTCCTTTGGTGGCGGTTTATCGCCAGATAAAAGATTTGGCTTTGAAAAATCAATTAAAGGTGGAAGTGGCTTATTTCGGGCCAGCGGATTTTACTCTGGAATTGATTAAAAAAGAGGGGATAGCTGTCAAACCGATTTTAAGTGGCAAATTACGACGGTCTTGGCAAATTAAGGACTTGCTTTTAAATTTAATCGATGCTTTTAAAATTTTGGCTGGCTTTTTCCAAGCATTAGCTAAATTATTTTTCTTTATGCCGGATATCATTTTTTCTAAAGGCGGCTATGGCTCTATTCCTGTTATGCTTGCCGGTTTGTTTTATTTTATACCCCTTGTCCTTCACGAATCAGATAGCGTGCCGGGTTTAGTGAATGTTATTTTTAGCCATTGGGCGCGTCGAGTTTTTACGGCTTTTGAAATATCTCAAAAATATTTACCGCCTAAAAAAACAATGGTAGTGGGAAATCCGATTAGAAGAGATTTATTAAAAGGCGATTACGAGAAAAGCCGCGAGTTATTGGGAATAGGGGAGAGGCCGGTTTTGGTGGTTTTAGGCGGCTCGCAAGGCGCCCAAACCATTAATGAGCTGATTTTAGATTCTTTGCCTAAACTCATTGGTTCTTTAGAAATTATCCACCAGACAGGAGAAGAAAATTTTGAACTGATTAAACGCGAGAGCAAATTAATGTTTGAAGAGGTGATTAAAGACACCAGCTTGGAAAAATATTATCATCCCGTTCCCTTCTTAAAAGAAAAAGATTTTAAAGATAAATTTGAATCGCTCAAAGATGTTTTATGGGCGGCTGATTTGATTGTTTCCCGGGCCGGTAGCGGCGCTATTTTTGAAATTGCTGCTTTGGCCAAACCTTCGATTTTGATTCCCTTTTTCTGGGCTTCAAGAGACCACCAAACAAAAAATGCCTATGAGTATGCGAGAAACGGCGCGGCGGCTGTGATTGAATACAATAATCTGACAGAAAATGTTTTTAGCCATTTGGTTTTAAGCATTATAAACGACAAAAATACCCAGCAAGAAATGGCTGAAGCGGCTCGCTCTTTTGCCAAAATTGATGCCGATAAAATTATTGCCTTGACACTTTTGGAAATGGTTTTAGGTATAAAATTAAAGCAAGATGACTGACGACCCAAAAATTTCACAAACTTTATTCGGGCCGCGCGTCCGAATGGCTCCGAGTCCAACAGGCTGGTTGCATGTGGGCACAGCCCGGACCACGCTTTTTAATTTTCTTTTTGCCAATCATTATGGCGGAAAATTTATTTTAAGAATCGAAGATACGGATAAAGAGCGCTCAAAGAAAGAATATGAAGACGATATTATTAAAAATTTGAAATGGTTGGGGATTAATTGGGATGAGGGGCCGGATATTGGCGGCCCTTTTGGCCCTTACCGCCAAAGCGAACGACTTTCGATTTACAAGAAATATCTTAAACAATTATTAGAAAGCGGCCAGGCTTATTATTGTTTTTGTTCTCCGGAAAAACTGGCTTTAAAAAGGGAAGAAATGCTCTCGCGAGGAGAAGTGCCGCGCTATGATGGCACTTGCAGTTCTCTTACGCCTGAAGAAGTAAAAGCCAATTTAAAGGCGAAAAAACCTTGGGTGATTCGCTTCCGGATGCCAAATAAAAAAATAAAAATCAAAGATTTAATCCGGGGCGAGATTGAATTTGATACGAGTTTGATTGGCGATATTATCATTGCCAAAAGTTTTGAGGAGCCCCTTTATAATTTTGCGGTGGTAATTGATGATTATCTTATGAAAATCAGCCATGTTATTAGGGGCGAAGACCACATTTCTAATACTCCCAAGCAGATCGCTATTGCTCAGGTTTTGGGTTTTGATTTGCCTCAATATGCCCATTTACCGATGATTTTAGGACCTGACCGTTCTAAGCTCAGCAAACGCCATGGCGCCACGGCTATTAGCGACTATCGCCGCCAAGGCTATTTGCCGGAAGCAATTGTTAATTTTATCGCTTTATTGGGTTGGCATCCAAGCGGTAATCAGGAAATTTTTTCTTTGAATGAATTAATCCAGCAATTTTCTTTGGAGCGTATCCAGAAAAGCGGCGCTATCTTCAATATTTCTAAATTAAACTGGCTGAATAGTTATTATCTTAACCATAAGCCCCTCGAAGAAAGAACTGAATTGCTAATTAAATATCTTTTGCGCTACAAATTGGTTAATCGTTTAGAAGACTGTTATGAATTAAAAGGCAGCGGCTTAAAAGTTGATGCTTCTTGGTTTAGGAGGCTTTTAGAAATAGAAAGTTCGCGCCTGACCAAATTTGGAGATTTAATGATGAATGACGATTTCCTGTTTAAAGAGAGTTTAAATTATGATAAGACCCTTTTTGTTTGGAAAGAGATGACGGACGAGGAAATTGGTCGTTCCATTGACAAAGCAATTGATTTATTATCTTCTATAAAGGAAGGGGATTGGAAAAGTAATATTTTGGAAATGGCTTTTCAGGAGTCAATTTTGAAAGAACCAGAATTTCAGAAAGACCGGGGCCGTTTATTATGGCCTTTAAGAGTGGCTTTAACCGCTAAAAAAGGCTCGGCCGGACCCTATGAAGTTTTAGAGCTTTTAGGCAAAGAATTAAGCTTGAAGCGCCTAAAGGAGGTATCTTTACTGTTTAAAAGCCAGAAAAGCCCTTAGAAGGCCTATTTTGGGCCAAAAAATAAGGCCTTAAAATAATAAAATAACCCAAAATGCACGAAATTATTGAGCTTTTAACCAAGACCTATCACTTAATTGGTGTCTTAGGGAAGGCTATAATGAAAGCCTTGAATCCTATTTTTGGAGGAGATTTGATTAATTTCTTGGTAGGTTTAGTTAAAGATTTGTTTGGGCTTTTAAACCGGCTATTAGAATGGTTGATTGGTCTTATTAAATAAAACTATCCCTAATGTCGCAAAAGGTATCTTGTGCGACGTTTGATTTGGCCATAAATTAAGGGCAGAGTTTGTTTTCCCTCCTCCTCTGCCCCCTTTTGTTATCGTTTATTTAGTTCTTTTTATTTTTTATTTTTGGTTTGGTGAAATTTTCTTTTTCTTCGGGATTGGCGGTAACGGTAATGTTGGTAGTACTTATCGACCAGATCGGATAATGTTAGAGGCCTTATTATTTGTTGGATCTGTTGTTGGATCTGGTCCGAATATTCCCCCGGTGGAATAAGAATATTGTATTCCATTTTTTGCACCTCCTTTCCCTTAAATTAAACTCTTATAAATAGAAAAATTTACACATCCTACATTGGGTTAATAATTCTCGATACTTTCGGGGATGTTCGAGGAAATTTGCTAATCTTGAGCAAATAAATTTATGGCGATAAAAATTTATCGTGGTTTTTTGTCTTGCTAGAGGGCAATAAAACTTGGCGACAGTAACAACTTTCATTTTTTCCTCCTTTCCAAATTCTAATTCCCTAATTAAGGCGCGTTAAGGTACAGTAATAATTTCTGGTGTCCGATTTTTATCGTCGGGCATAAAGATAATGATTTCCTTGTTGATAAAAGACTCAAATTCGCCTGATTCGCCTTGCTTTAAATCTGAGCCGATAATTTTTATTACGAAGTTGGTGCCATTGTGCCCGATTTTTACAATCAGGCATTTCTCCACTTCCGGTTCTTCCCAATTAGTTGCATCTTCTTCTTCGCGGGCAAGGCGGGCAATAATTAAAAAAATTCCTCTCCTATCAATCTCTAAACTATCGTTATTGATATATAACCGTTCGATTGGGCCATTGCAGTTGCCCGTTCCCCAGTTTATAACCAAAGGCATCTCTACACCCCCTTTTTTTAATTTTTAAGGTTCGCACCTAACTTTAATATATCATTTTTAATTTTTTTGTCAATGAAAAAAATTTGTCAAATAGGCTTTTTTGATTTAAAATGAAGGTATTAATTCGACAAACACAATTTAATATGCGCATCTCCTACTCTTCTTTAGAGGCTTTTGAGCATTGTCCTCAAAAATATAAGTTTTCAGAAATAGATAAAATTAAAGAACCTAAATCCAAAGAGGCGATTTTTGGAAACTATATCCACGAAGTTTTAGAATGGCTTTATAGCCAGGATCCGCGCTTCCCTACTCTGGAAGCCCTTATCGATTATTACCACCAGAATTGGCCTAATAAAGAAAAATTTAAATGGTCTGACGAGGCGGAGGAAAAATCGTATTTTGAAGACGGCCTCCGAATGCTTAAAAAATTCTATGAGGACAATAAAGACCGCGAGGTTTTGGTTTTAGAGTTGGAAAGCCGTTTTGAGGCGGTGATAGATGAAAAACCAAACGAGCCCGGCGGGAAGCATATTCTCTCCGGCGTTATCGACCGCATTGATAAATTGCCGGACGGCACTTTTGAAATCATTGATTATAAAACCGGCAAACGGCTGCCGGCTCAAGATTTAGTAGATAATAATTTGCAACTTTCCCTTTATGCTATCGGTTTAAAGGAAAAATGGCCTAAAATTAGGGTGGAAGACTTGCGATTGACTCTTTATTATTTAAAAGCCGGTGAAAAATTGGAGACGCGCCGAACCGAGGAGGATTTGGAAAAAACCAAGCAAGCGGTTATCAATTTGATTCATCAAATTGAAAAAAGCGATTTTCGTCCCCGACCCTCCCCTATCTGCCAATGGTGCGGTTATAAAAATATTTGTCCGGCTTGGCGCCATTTATTTGAAAAAGACAAAGACCATAAAATTTCCCAATACATTGATGAATATCTGGATTTAAGAAAGCAGCAGGCATTGAATCTAAAACGCATTCGCGAATTAAAAGAAATTATTAACCAATACTGCGAAGACAATAATTTAGAGAGACTGTTTGGCACTAATGGCTATATTTCTTTAACCAATCAGCCGAAGGTTACTTATAATTTGGAAAAATTAAAATCTATTTTAGAACCGATGGGTAAATGGGATAAGGTATTATCCGTCGATGCTAAAAGATTAGAGGAAGTGTTGCGCGAAATTCCGGCCGAAGCCCGTCAAAAAGTGGAAGAAGCCAAAATTATTAAGGCAGAAACAAAAATCATCACCACAGAAGAAGAACCCTAAGTGAGAGATTTTATTTTTTGATTATCTTTATAATCAAAGGCAGGGCTGAAACAAAAATAATTACTAAAATGAGCCAGCTGAGATACTGCTCAATTTGGGGCACTAATTGAACAAGGAAATAACCAGCGGAAGTTAATAATCCAATCCACAAAAAGGCGCCAGTGATGGTGTAGAAAATAAATTTTGAATAATTCATTTGGGCAATGCCGGCTAAAATCGGCACAAAAGTTCTTAGGACGGGAATAAATCGGGCCAAAAGCACGGCTTCGTCGCCATAGCGGCGGTAAAATTCTTCGGTTTTTTGTAAATTTTTTGGGTTAAAAACAAAATTGCTTCTTTTTTCAAAGAAAGGCCGGCCCCATTTTTTGCCTGTATAATAACCTAATAAATTGCCCAATAAAGCCGCTATTAATCCCACAGCCATTAAAATATAAAGATTGAAAAATCCCTTATGAGCCAAAATGCCGCTAGTGATTAAAAGGCTGTCCCCGGGAAAGAAAAAACCAAACGGAATGCCGCATTCCGTAAAAATTAAACCAAGGATGGCGAAATAACTAAATTGGGTTAAAAAAGAAATCAAATTCATACTTATTTAAAACAGCCAGGCCAGGGCTTTAAACCGTGGCTTTGAGCCTCGGCTTCGGTTTGGAAGAAAATTTGATTTTCCGGCTTAATCCGCTTAGCATAAGAGCAGCCCACCGGATAATAATATTTACCATTGATGCTTGCGACAAAAGAACCAGCGGTTGATGGCTCTATTTTGGCTATTTCTAATGGCTCGGATTTAATTAAGATGGGTGGTCTTTGGAAAAATCGCGCCCCAATTTCTAAGCCTAAAACGAAGGCCAAACTAATTGATAAAAGGATGATAAGGCCTAAAAGGATTTTTGTATTTTTTTTGACAAAGGCTGAAATTTTTGTTAGCATTTAAAATAATCTTTTAAATTAAATTTAAATAAAATGGCTCATACTAAATCTGGTGGTTCAACCAAATTAGGCCGTGATTCTCGCGCCAAAAGATTGGGCGTTAAGGTTTTTGACGGCCAAATGGTACAAAGTGGCAATATCATTGTTCGTCAGCGCGGCACCAAATATCGGCCCGGCCAAAATGTTCGTTGCGGCAGTGATGATACTTTGTATGCTATAAAAAGTGGTCGCGTTAAATTTCTGACCAAAAAACGTAAAGGTTTTGACGGTCGGCGCAGGCTGATAAAAGAAGTAGCCGTTATTTAATCCTCTTTTTCTACTTTTATTTTTAAAGGGACGATTTGATGGGGACTCAAACGCAAAAAGACTTCGTAGTCCCCTATTTTTTTAATGGGCTCGTTGAATTCTATCTTGGCCCTTTCTTCGCCTGAAAGACCTAAGGCTTCTAAAATTTTCCGGCTGCTTAACGCTTCAAATAACTGATTCTTTTCCCCAACCTTCATTTTAAAGACCAGCGTTTTTCCTTTTAGTTCTTCGGCCATTTTATTTATTCTTTCCTGTTCTTTCTTTTTTTCTTCTTCCTCTTTTTGTTTTTTCTCTTCTACCTGGCGAATAATGGAGGGCGTGGCTAAAACAGCCAAATGATTCTTTAAAAGATAATTTTTAAAATAACCGTCGGAAACGTCCTTAATTTCTCCTTTTCTGCCTAATTTGGCCACATCCTTTAAAAGATAAACTTTCATTGTTGATTAATTAATTGATTGATAATTTCTAAGGCTTTCTTCAACTGGAGGTCTTTTTCTAAATTAGCGGCACTATATTGGCCTAAAATTTCTTCAGGATTGTTTTTTACTTCCACATCCGGTTTTAATCCCTTTTCTTCTATTTTTTCGCCCTTGGGTGTCAGCCAGCGGGCAACAGTAATTTTCAGATTTGCTTCCTTATCCAAAGGAATAACTTCTTGGACTGAGCCCTTGCCAAAGCTATTTTCGCCTATTAGCTGAATTTGGCGGTTATCTCTTAGGGCAGCGGCTAAAATTTCTGCGGCCGACGCAGTTCCTTCGTTAATTAAAATAACAGTGGGCAGATTGGCAAAATAGGCATTGCCTTTCGCGCGGTAAGTATCAATAATTTCGCCTTGAGGACCTTCTTCTTTAACCACCACATCGCCCTTTTCTAAAAACCAGCCTGCTAATTCCACTGCCATTTCCAAATAACCTCCAGGGTTGTCTCTTAAATCCAAAATTAAACCTTTGGGTTGGAAACGGCTGATTTCAATGGCGCTCTTAATAAACTCATTTAAAGCATTGGTTCCAAAATAGTAAATTTTTAAATGGGCAATCTGATGGTCGAGTGGTTCCCAATCGCAGGCAATGGTTTTAATAACATCGCGGCTGAGCGTAAATTCCAAAACTTTATTTTCAGCCGGCCGATAGATGCTTAATTTTACTTTAGTGCCATGCGGACCGCGGATTAAATTTACTGCCTCATTCAAAGTTAAATTTTCCGTTGATTGGTCGTTAATTTTTATAATGCGGTCGCCAGGCTTTAGGCCGGCGCGTTCTGCTGGCGTATTTTTTAAAGGCGCGATAACAGTTAGATAACCGTTTCTTTTGCCGATTTCTACACCAATACCTTCAAAAGAACCTTCTAAAGTTTCGTCCAATTCTTTTGAGGCCGTGGCATTTAAGAATTCTGAATAAGGGTCGCCCAAAGAATCAACCAGTCCCTGGGTAGCGCCCTCAATCATTTTTTGGGCATCTAATTTATCGCGGTCAATATAATAGGTGAGAATTTTTTCCCATGTTTGCCAGAAAATAGACATATCACCGCTTCCTAATTCCTGCGGTTTTTCGCGATTCAGAATTTTTTCAAAAGGCGACGGCCAATGCAATCGGTAGCCGCTTTTTGTCCCCTGCCAGAAACCCCAGCTAAAAACAAAAAGAAGAACAAAAATAAAAGCCAAAAGATAAAGTGTCTTCTTTAAGCGGGGCCAATATTTTTTTAAATTATCCTTTAAATTCATTTTCTTTAATTAATAAATATATTGCCAAATAAAATCGTTTTAGTCAAAAATTTTTATAGACAAGATTGTTAAAGAGTGTTAAAATTAAAGATGATGAACAAACGAAGACTTTTTATCGCCATTGATTCGCCGGTAATCAAAGAAAAAATTATGAGCTATCTGGAAGGCAAAAACTGGCCTGTGGGCTTTCGTTTTGTCGGTCCGGATAATTTACATCTGACAGTTTTATTTTTAGGAGAGATCAATGAGGAGCAAATTGTTTCTATCATTACGGCTTTAAAAGAATTAACCAGCCAACTGTCGCCCTTTCCTATAGAGCTTAATCAAATCGATTATGGACCTTCGCCCCAAAGGCCGCGCTTGGTTTGGTTTTATGGTCCTTACTCCCCTTTTTTGGATCAATTAAAAGCCAATCTGGAAGAATTATTAGAGGCCAAGGGCGTGCGTTTTAGCAAAGAAAACCGACGCCTTTTACCTCATTTAACTTTGTTTCGTTTAAAAAACGAGGACTCTCATTCCCTACCGCCCCTTAAAGATAAGTTAGCGCTTTCCTTTGAGGCCCAATCATTAAAATTAATGGAAAGCCATTTAGCTAAAGGCGGCGCCCAATATGAAACCTTAATGGAATGCCCTTTTTCTCTTAAAGAATAATTATGTTTGTAATTGATGTTGTGCCTCTTACTCATTTACCCAAAAATCAGCCGCAAGTCCTGAGCTATTTTTATGCTGAACCAATTTTGAAAGGCAGTTTAGTAAAAGTAAAAATTAACAATCGTTTGTGTTTAGCCGTTGTTTTAGACAGCGCCAGCGTAGCCGAGCGAAAAGCCCATTTAAAATCAGCCGATTTTCAACTGAAAAAGGTTTCCGAAATTTTAATCAGCCCCTTTTTTGACGAAAGGCATTTGTCTTTTGCCCTTTGGCTGGCTGATTATTATTACGAAGACCTTAGTTTAGTTTTTAGATTTTTAGTGCCATCAACTATTGAGAAATGGCTGAAAAATAATGGTCAGGTTAAAGTGGCGGTCGCGCGAATCAATCAAAAAAAGCCGGTGTTTAAAAAAGAGGTTTTAGACCCCAAAGCCGAAAAGAAAAACTTAATTGATTTAATCGCCCATTATTTTTTAAAGAAAAAAAGAGTTTTAATTTTAACGCCCACGATTTTGCATTTAGAGCATTATGAGGCGTTGATGAAAAACCGATTTAAATTTAGCATCGTTTCTTCGGAATTAAGCCCCAAAAATTACCTCAAAAGATATCTTGAAGTTTTAGCCAATCAGGCGCCCATTGTTTTGGCTACCCGTTCTGGTGCTCTTTTGCCTTTTAGGCAGTTAGACGCCATTATTGTTTTAGATGAATATAATCCTGCTTATAAATCCTGGGACCAAAGGCCTTATTATCAAACCGTTCGTTTGGCCCAAAAATTAAGCAGCTCTTACGGCGCTGATTTATATCTTTTTTCTTCCTATCCCCAGTTAGGCGATAATACTTTAAAATTAAAAACATCCTTTAATCTCTCTTTAATTGATTTGGCGCCTGAGACCGAAATTTTTGGTCGACCTATTGTTTCTTTAGCAGCCCAAAAAGAAATTAAAGATGTTTTAAGACAAAGCGGACGAATTATTCTATTTTTAAATCGTTTGGGCACAGCCACCAGCATTATCTGTCCTGACTGCGGTTATGTTTTTAAATGTCTTCACTGCGATCTGCCTCTTGTTTACCATCGCCATTTAGAGCCTTTGCTTTTATGCCATCATTGTAATTATCAATTAAAAGCGCCTGATGTTTGTCCCCATTGCGGCGGCCACCGATTAAAACTTTTAGGTCTTGGCACGGAAAGGGTTTTATCAGAGTTGGAAAGAATTTTAAAAGATGAAAAAGCTACGATTTTAAGATTGGACAGCGAAACGGCTAAAAATTACGAGTCCCAAAAAGAAATTATCAGCCAGTTTAACCAAAAGAAAAAAGTCATTTTGATTGGCACGGAATTAATTTTTCGACCCCAGCTTAAAAAAGCAGATTTAGCCGTGGCTTTATATCCTGATCCGCTTTTGATGCTACCTGATTTTCGTTCTGAAGAAAGAGTTTTTGGCTATCTTTGGCAATTAGCCAATAGCAGCCGAAAACTTCTGATTCAGACCTATTTGGTTCAAAATAAAATGCTTCAGGATTTCACCCAAAAGCGTTTTAATGATTTTTTCTTAAAAGAGGCCTATTGGCGTCAAAAAAGAAATTGGCCGCCTTATTGCCAACTGATTAAAATTACAGGCAGTCACAAAGAGAGCGATTATCTTTATAATCAGCTTTTATTAATCAAAAGAAAAATGGAACGTTTTATTTTAAACCATCATTTATTAGCTCATGAGATAGAGATATTAGGGCCAGCGCCGGCTTTTGTGGCCAAGACAAAAAATTATTATTTCTGGCATTTAATTATTAAGTCCCGTATGGACGATGAAAAGCTTGAGGTTCGTAATCAGCTTTTAGATTTAGTGCCTAGTGACTATCGCATTGATATCGAACCCAAAGATATTTTATAATCTTAATGATTTAACAATGGAGATTATTAAAGGAGAAAACAATAAAATCTTGCGCAGCGTCTCACAGGTCGTTTCTTTGAAGCGCAAAGAGCTCTATCAAATTTTTAATCAGATGAAAGAGATTTTGGAAAAAGCGGGAGGCGTTGGTTTGGCTGCGCCGCAGGTCGGTCTTTTATACCGTCTTTTTATTGCTGACCTTAATTTAGATAACAAAATTAAAATTTTTATCAATCCGGAAATTATTAATTATTCGAAGGAGACAGAGGTTTTAGAAGAGGGCTGCCTTAGCTTGCCCGGCCTTTGGGGCTTGGTTGAAAGGCCGAAAAGCATCACCGTAGTTTATCGCGATTTAGAAGGGCGAAAAATCAAGAAAAAATATAGTGGTTTGGCCAGCCGCATTATTCAGCACGAAATTGACCATTTAGACGGCATTCTTTTTATAGATAAAAGTCGAAAATTATATCATCAGCCGCCAGTGGATTCTAAACAAATATGAAATATGCCTTTTTTAGCTCCAGCCGTTTTGGAAAATTGGTTTTAATCGAATTATTAAATTGCGGTTTCAAACCCTCTCTTATTATTAGTCTGCCGCCTAAACCAGCTGGTCGTCATCAAGAATTGGTAAAAAATGAAATCGAACTTTTAGCCGAGGATAAAAAAATACCGGTTTTATGTCCTTTCAGCCTTCGCGACCCTGATTTTTTAGCTGAATTTCAAAAAAATAATTTTGACTTTGCTTTGGTGGCTGGTTATGGAAAAATTATTCCCAAAGAACTGCTTAATCTTTTGCCTTCGAAATTTTTAAATCTTCACCCTTCTCTTTTGCCTCGTTGGCGCGGCGCTTCGCCAATTCAAAGCGCTATCTTAAACGGCGACCAGGTTACCGGCGTTTCGCTTATCATCATGGATGAACAATTAGACCATGGCCCTATTTTAAGCCGAAAAGAATATGACTTAGCCGAACCCAAACCCTATCCTGTTTTAGAAGAAATTTTAGCCAAAATAGCAGCCCAACTTTTTATCGAAACAATTCCTTTATGGTTGGAAAATAAAATAACACCTAAGGTTCAAGACGAAACAATGGCTACCTATTGCTCTAAAATTGATTTTTCCCAGACGAAAATTGATTGGCAAAAATCCGCTGACGAAATCTGGCGGCAGGTTTTGGCCTTTAATCCCGAACCCGGCACTTATACCTATTTAAAATCACAAATCTTTAAAATTTTGTCCGCTGAGCCAGCAAGGCAAGAAAATAATAATCAATTAGAGCCAGGCACTCTTTTTAGCCAAGATAAAAATCTTTTTATCAAATGCGGTACGGATAGCCTCAAGATTCTTCTTTGCCAATTAGCTGGTCGAAAGCCCACCACCGGCTATCAATTTCTTTTAGGCCATAAGGATTTATTAAACGAAAAAGCTAGCTAAAAGAGCTTTTGGTTAAGTCAAAAGGGCTTTTTTAGCCCAAAAACACCTCTTAAAACGGTCTTAATTCAGAAGACGTATTTTTTTCTTTGAGGCGAAAGAAGGGCTTTTTAGACCTTAATTTTGTTCTTCAATAATTTGGGCCTGATATTCATAAAAACGGACACCCGGCAGCTGCCAGCCTTTGGACCCTAAGCCGGCTTTTAAAGATAAATGGTCAAGAAATTCTTGGGGGGTGATTAACTCCGACCAAACCTGAGGCAGAAAAGTAGCACTCCTTTGGTCTTTAACCAAAAGCAAGCCCGGTTTTTTCTTTTCCAAATATTTAAGAAGTTCTTCTTTTTTATTAATCGTAATTTCTTTAAGCGGTGAAAGAATTGAGATTTCAATTTTGATTTTATCAAATTCTTCCAAGCTTAAGGGCGCAAAACGAGGGTCGCAAAAAGCGGCTGCTAAACTATTTTCAATAATAGCCAAATAAAGCGGTTTTATCGGTTCTAAATTTCCAATACAACCGCGCAATTCGCCGTCTTTGGTAAGGGTGACAAAAACGCCCCTTTTTTCTTTCAAATCCGGAGATAAATTTTCTTCATCAAGAGTCAAAAGAGTTTTATTTTGAAGATAGTTTTGAATCGCCCTTCGGGCCAATTTTAAAAGATAATCTTTATCCATAATTTAGAAATATTTTAGCTAAAAACTAAACTTGCATAGCCGACCACTTGGCTTTTTTCGCCCGAGGTGTCGCCGGAATTAAGATAAGAGAGGAGCGTTGACTCCCAATGATTAATTTGGGCCAAAGCCATTAAAATTTCGATGGCTGTTTTGCCGCAAGCCTCGCCGAATTTATCAAATCTTAAAAGGTCATTAGCCAAAATGGCATCTAAAGTGACCTTATCCAAACGTTGGGCTTCGTCATAAGGATAATAATGGCTTAAATCGGAGCTAACAATTAAAAGCGTTTTTTCATCCATAATTTTGTTTAAAAGAATCGCCATGTCTTTTATTTCCTTTATTTCATTTTGGCCGCTTAAGAGCGGAAAAATTTTAAAATCATGAAGGGTCATTTGGAGAAAAGGAATCTGCACTTCCAAACAATGTTCCGGCTCATGAATTTTACTAGCTTCGCTGATTAATGCTTTGTCCTTTAAAGCCGGAAAATCATTAAGCGTAAAACTTTCCACTGGGCCTAAGGGCGTTTGCCAGATTTTAAAACCGCCGCTGATTAAACCCTTAAAAGGAAAATGATGGCTGGGGCCCAAAAGAATAATTTTTTTAAAATCCAGTTCTTTAATCAATTTATAAGCATAACCCGCTACGGGGCCGGAATAAAGATAGCCGGCATGCGGCGCGATTAATGCTTTGGGCGTCTTTTTTATTTTTTTGACGGTGGCTTGGGCCAAAAATTTTTTAATAAGCCCTTCTAAAAGAGCGGGTTCTTCCGGATAAAATGAGCCGGCAAAGTGAGCTTCTCTTTTAAGTGTTAACTCCATCTTCCTTCTATTTTAAAATGACAATGGGGACACGAACCATTTTTTAAATGATTTTCTAACAGCTCTAATCCCCATCTTTTAATAAGAAGCGCTTGGCAATTAGGACAATAGGTGCTTTCATACTGGAAATTGGCGATGTTGCCGGTATAAATATATCTTAAACCGATTTTTTTTCCAATCTTATAGCCGCGTTTTAGGGTTTCAAAAGGAGTGGGCGGCCGGTCGGTCATTTTATAAGCCGGATAAAAAGCCGAAAGATGCCAGACAATTGAGGGTGAGATTTCAAATAAAAAGCGGGCGATTTCTTCTAATTCTTTATCGCTATCATTCAGGCCGGGAATCACTAAGGTAGTAATTTCTTCCCAGATACCCAATTGATAAATTTTTTTGATATTTTCTTTGACCGGCTCCAGGCGGCCTTGGCAGATTTTTTGATAAAATTCTTGCCGGTTGCTTTTGAGGTCAATGTTAATAGCATCTAAATAGGGCTGAATTAATTTGAGGGTTTGCTCGGTGAAAAAACCGTTGGAAACCCAAACATTTTTAATTTTAAATCGGTGGGCCAATTTCATAATTTCTAAAGCGTACTCCGTCCAGATGGTCGGTTCATTGTAAGTATAGGCCATGGCCGGAATTTTATGTTTCAAGGCATATTGGACAATTTCTTGGGGCGTGGTCTCTCTTATTTGAGGAAAAGAAAAGGGCTCTGTTTTGGGCGCTTGTGAAATATCAAAATTTTGGCAAAAAAGACAGCCAAAATTGCAGCCGAGCGTGCCTAAGGATAAAATTTTTTGGCCAGGTAGAAAGTGGAATAAGGGTTTTTTCTCCATGGGGTCAACCTGAAGGGCAATGGGTTTGTTATAGACCAATAAATAAAGCGTGCCTCCTTGATTTTCGCGAACGCCACAAAGGCCCCGCTTGCCGGGGCGAATGAGGCAATGATGATGGCAGGCCTCGCATCGCGTCATTTGATTTTCTAAGGTTTGGAAAAGAATTGCTTTTTGCATCTTTTAATATTATATCACGCCTATGATAAAAGGGATATATGGACTTTTATTTAATATTTTTTTATAATAAATTTAATTTTGCTCTTTGCTTTATAAATTAATTTATTAATCATTTACGGCTATGGAAAAGGGCAAACATCTTTTAATAGAAGCCATAACAAAAGACGAGAACCTTTTAACAGACAAGAAATTCATTCAGAAACTTTTTCGCCAGATTATTAAACTGGCTAAAATGAAGGCCTTATCCCCTATTCTCATTTATCAATTTCCCTCTCCCGGCCCAAAATTAAAAGGCGGACTTACTGCTTTTGTGGTGCTGGCCGAATCGCACCTTTCCATTCATACTTGGCCGGAGAAAAATTATTTTGCTTTGGATTTATTTAGTTGTGGAGATTTTAAAGAAAAACTTATTTTAAAAACCCTAAAACAGAAGCTGGTTTTGAAAAATTACCAATTTAAAATCCTGCGTCGCGGTTTAAAAGTTAAACGTCGGGGTTAATTTCTATTTTTAACGGTTGAAGCTCCATTTCGTCCAAACGCACAATTTGGAAATTTTTGAGTAGCTCCTCAATTACTTGCGGCAAAATAGCAATCATTTGGAGCGGCCGGAGCATTAATTCTTCTTCTTTTTCGCTCGAATCGTGCAAATCAATAATCGAGCCGTTTTGGGTGCTTTTTAAAATTCTTTCTAAAATAACATTTGAGCCCGGCAGATGATTGTCGTCCGGGTCCACATCAAAGGTAACTAGCTTCAACTTATTTTGCTGAACAAGCAGCGATTGACTGGCATATTTTAGAGAAGAAAGATAGCAATACGGCGGCCGGCCGAAAATGGGATGCTCGCCGGTAATTTTAAATAAAATTTGATCGCAGGTCTCAAAATCCGGCTCATTTTCTAGATGGGCATAACCATGATTGCCTATCAGATGGCCTCTTTTAATCATTTCTAAAACAGTACCCGGATGTTTTTTCACCCATTTGCCTAAAACAAAAAAATTGCCTTTTAGACCGTAACTTTCCAAAATATCCAGCACTTTTAAAGTGTTGGGCGGATTAGGCCCATCGTCAAAGGTGAGGGCAATTTTATTAATTTGTCGGTTGGCGTAAGGATAAATAATCATCGGTTAAATAGGTGATTAACGATTTTTTGATAAAAATTAAAGCGGTCAAGCGGAGCGCTAAAACTTAAGGTATAAAGATATTTATTTTGAAATCCCAAGAAATTGGTGGTTAAGAGGTAAGTATGGTTAATGCCTTTATACCCTACTCCCCGGCCATCAATGCCTTGCCATTCAATTTCTATTTCTCGGTCGCTATATGTTTCCTTTAAAATTTTAAAATCTTGCAAAGCGCCGATATTGGTAAAACTTTTCGTTTCCTCTTCTATCACCTCTTTGATTAAATTGCCAAAAGGCAAACCCTCTTCTTTTTTTAACAGTTCCCTTCTGATAATTAAGACAACTGCTCCTTCGTTATCAGTGACGCCGACCAAAATTCTGGCTTTATTGGATAATTCCGGGGGCAGGCTGTTATTGATAAACCGATTTAAAATTTCAATATTAAGGCTCGGCCAATTAGGATATTCTAAACTTAACTCATTAAAATGGAAGGTTTTATAAGTGGTTTTATTTAAACGGAAAGGAGACAGGGGCTTATAAGACAAAAAATAAAATAAAGCGGCGATAAAAATTAAAGCCACTAAAACGATTAAAATACCTTTGATATTTTTTATTTTCCTAGCCATCTCTTATTTTATTATACCTCATTTTTTTAATTTTTGAATAAAATATGATTCCTTTTTTAAGGAAAATTCACAGCCGCAGTATTTTTGACGATAAAGTTTTAATTCCTGGGCTAAACGAAGATTAAAAAGAGAAGCTTCGCTGGGATTGAGATTAAATTGATAATAGTTAAGTTTGTAATTTTGGGCTAATTCCCTTCCTTTTTGGTTTATATAATCGATGTCTTTAAAACGATTAACGCTTAAGGTGGTGGCAAAATTTTGATAGCCCTTCTTTTTTGCAAAGCGGGCTGTTTGCTCCAGCCGCTCTAAAAAGCAGAACTGGCAACGCTGATCATTTTCCGGATAATTTTGCGGCGGCTCAGTTAGATGATTTTTTAAAAAATTGAGCCATTTTTGATGACGATAAGGGCCTTTAATCACTTTGAGGCGATATTTTTTAGCCACTTTTTTTAGCGCCTGATATCTTTTCTTAAATTCGCCATAAGGATAGATATTGGGATTATAAAAATAAAGTGTCGGCCGAATTTCATGGTTGATTAGCTCTTGAAGAGGCGCTAAAGCGCAAGGACCACAGCAGCAATGTAAAAGCATCGTTTTCATTTAAGTGGTTTCCCTAATTAAATGAATTAAGCGGAAGATATAACGCAAATTATGAATTGAAGCCAAGCGTAAATAGAGCGGTTCTTTTAATTGATAGAGATGCCGCAGATAAGCGCGGCTAAAATTTTGGCAAGTATAACAATCGCAATCGCGGTCAACAGGATTAAAATCGTTTTTATATTTAGCGTTTAAAATATGGATGAGTCCGTCTTTCGTTTCAGATTGAATGGTAATTTTTTTGTTTTTGTAAACAAATTTTCCTTGATAAAGCTGGCCGTGCCGGGCCAAACGACAAGGATTGACGCAATCAAACATATCAATGCCGCCAGCCGTGATATCTAAAATATCTTTAGGACTAGCGCCTAAACCCATGGTATAAAGAGGTAAATCAGGGGGCAAATCTTTTCTCAATTCTTTAATTAATTGCAAAGTAGTTTTCATTTGATAACCGATTGTTTCGCCGCCTAACGCTAAACCATCAATGCCGCCTAATTTTTTAATGAATTCTAAACCTTTCTTTCTTAAATCTTTAAAACGGCCGCCCTGAAGAATGGCGAAAAATAAGGGTTGATACGATTGGTCTTTATTTTTTCTTTTCAATTCTAAAAATTTATTTTGACTGCGAACCAACCAACGCTGGGTGCGTTCCAGTGAGAATCGGGCGGACTGATAATCAATTTTATCGGCTAGGCATTCATCCAGAGCCATAATGATATCTGAGCCGATTTTAAACTGGAATTCAACGGATTCTTCCGGGCTAAGCCCATAATAAGAGCCATCAAGCGGTGATTTAAACAAAGCTTTTTCTTCTGTAATTTTGACCAGATTTTTATTGCCTCTCTTTGCTTGCGCTAAGGACCAGATTTGAAAGCCGCCAGAATCGCTTAAAATCGGTTTGGGCCAACCCATAAATTGATGGATACCGCCGGCTTTTTTAATCAGAGAAAGACCTGGTTTTAAGAAAAGATGGAAGGTATTGACCAAGACAATTTCAGCCCCAATTTTTTCTAAATCATCAGGCCCGACGGCTTTAACGCTGGCTTTGGTGCCTGGGGGCATAAAAATCGGTGTCAAAACCGGACCATGACTCGTGATAATTTTAGCCAGCCGCCTCGGAGACCGGGGATTTCTTTTTATTATTTCAAATGTTTGATGGTGTCTGTTCATTTTTATTTAAATTTAATAAATAAACATCGCATCGCCGAAAGAATAAAAGCGATATTGGTTTTTGATGGCTTCCTGATAAGCTTTAAAAATTAAATCTTTGCCCGCAAAAGCGCAAACCAACATTAACAAAGTTGATTTAGGCAGGTGGAAGTTGGTAATTAAAGCATCAATAAATTTAAAACGATAACCCGGATAGATAAATAAATCGGTCCAGCCGGTTTGGGGGGTTAATTTTTGTTCCTGTAAGGCGCAATGCTCCAAGAGCCGGCAAACAGTGGTGCCTACGGCTATAATTCTTCTTTTTTCCTGCTTTGCCTGATTCAACTTTTCTGCCACTTCCGGCGTGAGCTCAAAATATTCTTTATGCATCTGGTGCTCTTCAATTTTTTCTGTTTTTACCGGTTGAAAAGTTCCAAGGCCGATATGGAGGGTTACAAAAACTAAATCCACTCCCTTTTCTTTTATTTTATCAATTAGTTCAGGGGTAAAATGAAAGCCGGCGGTGGGTGCGGCCGCTGAGCCATCTTTTTGGGCATAGATTGTTTGGTAATTTTCAAATGACCTTGGCGTTGGATGTTTAACATAGGGCGGTAGCGGCATTTCGCCTATTTTTAAAATGTCATTTTTTAAAGAAGGACCGCTTTTGTTAAAAGTTCCTAATGCTTGTCCATTAATGGTTTCTTGGATTTTAAATTCTAAACCATTGTCAAAATAAATAATTTCTTCTTTTTTGAGTGAAGGACTGCCAATAACTAACCATTGGGCTGGCCATAATTCAATTTTTTCTTCTTTTGGTCTTAATAATAAAATTTCCTGTTGGCCGCCCGTGGCTTTTTTACCTTTAAGCCGACCGGGAATAACCTTGCTGTCATTAAAGACCAAAACATCGCCGGGATTTAAATACAAGGGTAAATTAAAAAAATAGTCATGGCTGATTTGGCCGCTGGTTTTATTTAAAATCATTAAACGGGAGTGGTCCCTGGGCCAAATCGGCTCTTGGGCAATAAGCTCTTTGGGCAAAGAATAATCAAAATCCGAAGTCAACATATTTCCATTTTAACAAATTTTGAGGTTTTTTAAACCCCGCCGAGCGGGGTTTAAAAATAGAAAAAGCAATTTAATGGCCTTTACTGGTTTTGGCCTTTTGAGCCGATTGGTACCTTTTTACAAACTCCGTTTTGCTCTATACAGTTATAGCCACTAGGAGCCATAGTATCAGCGCAACGCAATTGCTGGCTCCAGGGAACGCAATCTTTATCGCACCAAACGCAGCTTAATTTTATTAGTCCCGGTGGCGTCAAGGCCGGACCTTTACCAGGCAGGGTGATACTAGGCGTGCTGGTTGAAGTAGGAGGAGTGCTGGTTGGAGGGGTAATTTTAGAAACAGGAACCTTGGTGCATTGGTTATTAAGGCAGACACAGTTAAAACCTTCGGGCGGAGCTATTTGAACACAAGCTCTTTTCGGGTCTTTTTTCACGCACGCAGGTCCACACCATTCACAATCGCTATCAGTGACACATTGTTTAGCTTTCTGCCAAGGGGTTAAAACTAAAATTGAAATCGCTTCAATTCGATTCGTATTAGGCAAAGCCCATTTGCCTACTGTTAAGATTTTTTGGCCCACTGCCAGATTTTCAAATC
>Ga0315298_1000294_pt1 | contig 100114 bp, 109 predicted proteins | sample WHS_1_MG_FD_203077 | JGI IMG/M metagenome (GOLD analysis project Ga0315298, IMG submission 203077) | Extremophilic microbial mat communities from Washburn Hot Springs, YNP, Wyoming, USA - WHS_1_MG | ecosystem: Environmental > Aquatic > Thermal springs > Hot (42-90C) | place: USA: Wyoming...
GCATACTGGAGAGGATGTTTCGGCTGGAAAGCGCCGGGGAAGGGATTTGAACCCCTGCGGCCCGCATGGGCCACTGGCTCTCAAGGCCAGCGCATTACCGCTCTGCCACCCCGGCGGACAGCATTCCCTCCCGTTTAAATTAAATAAGCTTTTTCACCGGGTAACGTTTAAAAGCTGTTTAAAACCGTTTCTTCAACGTGGTAATTATTGTCTGAAGACAAGGAGCTGGAGCGCATCCTGGAGGAGAAGAGGAAACGCCTGATGAACAGGCTTGCCAAGACCAGTGAGAAGAGTGAGAAGACCACTCCTCAGAGAACGGTTGACGACGTGGATAAAACGGTTTTAAGCCTCCTGGATGATAAGGGTAGGGAGATACTTTCGCTCGCCGAGCAGGATTTCCCTGAGGAAACCAAGAGGGCGAAGCTCCTGCTCTACGCGCTTGTTAAGAAGGGCTATGTGGACGGGCCTGTTGACGCCGGGGACCTCTACAGGTTTCTAAGATACCTGGGGATCCCCGTTAGGTACGAGTCGCGAATAATGGTTGCAGACGGGAAGGAGAGGAAGCCTCTTTCAGAAATCCTTTCAGAGAGAATGTCCGAGCTCGAGTAGTCTTCAGAAACCCATAATAGGCCCGGGGCAGCATGCCTCATAGAGGAGGGTTGCAGGTTTCAATACTGCTTCCAGCATCCGTCATAGGCGTCTCAGAGGACTTGAGGGTTAAAACGTTCAGAGCCGGGCTCGTTGGAAGGGCTGCAGCAATATTCATGGTCGACGAGATCATTATCTACCTCGACGATCACGATTCTGAGTCGCTCAGCAACCAGAGGGTTTTCTCAAAGCTCCTCTACTACATGGTTGTCCCCCAGTACTTGAGGAGACTCGTCTTCAAGAAGCAGGAGGAGCTTAGGTTCGCCGGCCTCCTCCCCCCTTTGAAAATACCCTCGCACACCGTGCCCGCTTCCCTTAGCCAGGTTAAGCCCGGGGGCTTCAGGCTCGCCGCAGTGGTTAGGGCTGAGCGCGGCAGGCTTGTTCTCGAAGCCGGGCTCGAGAAGACTCTGACGGCACCAGTTCCCCAGCCGCCGCTTGAGGCTAGAGTAGGCAGTGTTGTCCTAGCTAGGGTTGAAGACCCTTCAAGGCTCTCCGCCAGCATAGTCAGCCCCGGGGAGTCGCCGTTCTACCTGGGCTACCGGGTTTCAACACCCAGGAAGACGCTTGGAGAACTCCTGAAGATTGTTGACGCTGTTAAAATAGGGACTTCAAAGTATGGCGAGCCGGTTTGGAGGAGGATAGGTGAGCTTAGGAAGCTTTTCTCCGGGGGAGGGAGGATAATGGTTGCATTCGGCTCGCCTTCAATGGGGCTTAGGGAGATACTGGCTAGAGAAGGGTTGAGGGCTGAAGATGTTTTCAGCATCCTCGTCAACACGGTGGGTGAGCAGGGTGTTGAAACAGTGCGCACTGAGGAAGCCCTATACATAACTCTACCCCTGGTGGCTTCTTTAGCAAGGGGATACTGGTAAGCATAGGGCGTGTTTCCAAGGTAAACAGGCCTCCAACGGGTTTCATTCCCGCGGGGGAAAAGGTTAAAACGGGTTGCTCATTCCTTTGACAACCACGCTGATTAAAAGGGGATTGCCGAGATGGGTCACAGGAAACAAAGTGCTCCGAGACACGGTTCGCTCGCGTTCCGCCCTAGAGCACGGTTTAAACGGCTAACCCCCCGGATAAGGTTCTGGCCTGAGGTTGACGGTGAAACAAGGCTTCTAGGCTTCGCCGGCTACCGGGTGGGTATGACGCACGGCTTCACGATAGACACTTCCGAGTCCTCGCCCTTCAGGGGGAAGGAGGTTTTCACGCCGATCACGATTATTGAAACACCCCCGTTGAGCATCGTCGGAGTAAGGCTCTACGGCAACAGTCCCCAAGGCCTCAAAGTAGTGTGGGAGGGTTGGGCTAAAAACATTCCTGAGAATCTTAAGAGGAGGATAAACTCGCTGGGTAACCGTAAGGAGGCGGCGGAGCCCCGTGTCCCCGGCGGCATTGCTGAGAAGACAAAGGAGGTCAGGGTCATAGCGGCGACGCAGCCACGCCTCGCCGGCCTAGGGAAGAAGACGCCTGAGGTTTTTGAAATAGGGGTCGGCGGGGGGAGCGTGGGCGAGAGGATCAGCTTCGCCATGTCCCTGCTCGGCAGGGAGGTTTACGCGAAGGATGTTCTTGAAGAGGGGGCTTACGTGGATGTTTTCGCAGTGACCAAGGGGAAGGGTTTCCAGGGTGTTGTGAAAAGGTTCCGGGTTAAGATTCTCGACAGGAAGAGCAACAAGACGAGGAGGGGTATTGCCACGCTCGGCCCGTGGAAGCCTGCTGGAGTAATGTACACGGTGCCGAGGCCTGGTCAAATGGGATACATGCAGAGGCTTGTTAGAAACCTGCAGGTCCTCAAGATTGTCGAGAGCCCCGGCGAGATTAATCCCTCCGGAGGGTTCCACAAGTACGGCGTCTTAAGGAGCCCGGCGGTTATTCTGAACGGGAGCGTCCCCGGCACGCCTAAGCGGCTTGTTAAAATAAGGGTTTCAGCCAGGAAGCACGGTGCGAAGCCGAAGCAGCCGCCTGTTTTAACCCACGTCAACATCAGGAGGAGTGTTGCAGCATGATGAGCCTGGAGCAGGTTAGAGTCAGGGTTCTGAACGAGAACGGTGAGGAGGATGGTGAAGCCTCAATACCGGGATTCATCCTCCAGACTGAGGTTGAGGAGCATCTTGTGAGGAGAGCCTTTCTGGCGGCTCAGTCGAGAAGACTCCAGCCGCAGGGCAGGGACACGATGGCTGGCAAGAGGACCACGGCTGAAAGCTGGGGAGTCGGCTACGGCACAGCTAGGGTGCCGAGGACGGAGAGGGGGGTTGCGAGGCTCGCCCCGATGACTGTTAAAGGCAGGGTTACGCACCCGCCGCGCGTCGAGAAGAAGATTAGGAAGGAGATAAACAGGAAGGAGTATAGGAAGGCCTTCGCCTCAGCACTGTCAGCAGTCTTCAAGAAGGAGGTTGTTGAGAAGAGGGGTCACAGGCCCGGCTCAGCAAGCATCCCAATAGTCTTCACGAAGGAGTTTGAAAACATTTCTAAGACGCGCGAGGTCGTCACGCTTCTCGAGAAAATAGGCTTGGATCAGGAGCTTGAAAGAATCTACGGCAGGCCGAGAGTCAGGTGTGGAAAATCAAAGTGGAGGGGTAGGAGGCTCAGGAGGAGAGTCGGCCCCCTGATAGTCGTCTCAAACCATGGGACCAGCGTTGTCAAAGCAGCCTCGGGAATACCCGGGGTGGACGTGAAAACCCCGGAGAAGCTTTCAATAATGGATCTCGCCCCGGGCGGAGTACCCGGGAGGCTGACCATATGGACGCTCCCAGCCCTCGAGAAGACTGTTGAAAGGGTGAGGAAGTATGTCGCAGAGTAGCATCATAGTCAGGCCGGTTTCAACAGAAAAGTCCTTCAGGCTCATCGAGAGGGAGAACAAGCTGATTTTCATAGTTGACCCCAAGGCGGATAAAAACAGTGTTAAAGAGGCTGTTGAGAAGACTTTCAACGTTAAGGTTGAGAAAGTCAACATTATAAGAAGCATAGCCGGTGAGAAGAAGGCTGTGGTTAAGCTGGCTAAAGAATACAGCGCGATGGACCTTGCAAGCAAGCTTAAAATAGTTTAGGGAGGATGATGGTTAAATGGGCAAGAGGCCAATAGTAAGGAGGCGCGGCGTATCACCCAACTTCATGGCTCCAACCCACAGAAGGGTTGCACCAGCCAAATACCCGACACTAGCGAAAGGAGAAAGACTCGAAGGAACCCTTGTCGCACTACACCACGATCCAGGAAGAGGAGCACCCCTAGCGGAAATCAGGCTCGACAACGGAAAAACCTTCTACACGGTTGCAGTGGAATCAATGTACGTCGGCCAGAGAATATCAATAGGACCAGGAAGCACGCTCGCAGTGGGAAACATAATCCCGCTCGGCGAAGCGCCAGAAGGAATAATGCTCTCAAACATTGAACGAAAACCCTCAGACGGCGGAGCGCTCTTCAGAGCCTCAGGCAACTACGCAGTCCTCGTCGGAAAAACAAACGGAACAGCCATCCTACAAGACCCTAAAGCAAGAACATTCATCGTAGACGCAAACTCCCTCGGAACAATCGGAGTAACAGCAGGAGGAGGAAGAACAGAAAAACCATTCCTCAAAGCGGGAACAAAACGCAAACTCATGAAAAGCAAAGGAAGACACTACCCAATAGTAAGAGGAGTAGCAATGATAAGTGTGTACCATCCCCACGGTGGGGGAAGGCATCAGCACGTAGGTGGCTCTACTTCGGTTAGTCGTAATGCTCCGCCTGGTGCTAAGGTTGGCTTGATCGCTCCGAGGAAGACTGGTAGGAAGAAGACTAGAAGAATATCTGGATAAAAACATATTTAGAATATTACTGACACATACTAATTCTCTTTATCGAGATTCGTACTGCTACCGTCTGGAACCATCATTGTTGAGGCCGAATGGTCTTAAGCAAATGAGTATCCGGAGTTTAGTTTTTCAAATTGATTTTTCAAATTGATTTACAATATTTTAGAAGAAGAAAAACATCTTGAATGGTGGGATGAGGATGTGTTCTTCGATTTCCACGTGGAAACACCCGATATGAAAATAGCGATAGTTGAATGCAAGCATGGCGACGAAACTGTTAGTAAGATAAAGCAGGCGGATAAGTATTTTGAAATTGCTAGGGGAAAAGGCTGGAAACTGATTTACAGCTTCCTGCATGCTCCCCAGACCCCTCAGGCCGAGGAATTGCTCAATCACTTGGTCGAGCTTATGAGGCAGTACCCAGGCACGGTAGAGGTTTTTATAAGTGGAGAGAAATATGGAGGGTAGAGAAGAATGACGGAGTATTGGATAGTGGTCAAGCCTGCGCCTAAAACTCCAAGAAAGATAAGGGAGAGGTTGAAACACATATCGATGTCAGCGGTAGGATCTTGGCGCATGAAAAGTAAGGGATTGAAGTATATTCCTGCTATCATCGATTCCGCTTACGCTTGGGGGGAGAAGGAGGTTGAGGAGGCTAAGAAGGACCCGATTGTCTCCTACCTAATGGGTAAGGTGGAGGTCATGATTAAGAAGTGCCGAGACAACATAAGAGCCAACCCCAAAACGCTTGGGCCAGATTTCAAGATTTTCTGGCCCGTGGAAGTTCTAGACCTTGAGGAGGTTAGGAAAGAACTGGAGATACTACTAACGAGAGAACTGTTTTCAAAGGATAATCCTGAAGATAGACGGATAGCGGAGGAAGATATTAAAAGAACTGGTCTGGCTATTGGGGAGGAAGAGATGAAGTCTGAACAACGTATCGACTCTCGCATCGATTTCTTTAATAGGAATATGAGGAAATGGGGTGAGTTCTTTAAGGAGGTTTATGAGGTCTATAAGCAGTATAATGTTAAGATGTGGCTTCACATAGAGGGGGTGTAGCGCGCTGAGAAGGAGGCTCTTACTAGGGTTGAAGGAACCTACGGATCCTTTAAGCCTCGTCGACCCCCAAGGAAAAGGCTGAGATACGGGGTAGATGAATACGTGATTTTCATAATCTTAAAAAGGCAGTGCGCATGGTGCTGATTAGAAATGAGAGAGAAAATTAGCGTGCGTGCTCTATTTTTAGTGGCTGTGATACAGCTTTCGCTTTTCAGCTTTCCCGTAGCCTCAACGTTTGTGAGGGCAATGAATGAAAACTATTCATATCCAAAGATAGTGCCTGAGCCAAAATTTTTGAACTTCAGTGGAAGGTGGTTTCAGTTTAACGGGTTTAGCAATTTTCCTAGCTTTTTGGGAGAAGCCTTTAACGTTGCAAGGGGGAGCTGGAAGATTGTTAATACAACTCTACCAGGCTCGTTTACGAGTTATGTGAGAGTGAAAAATGGAATGGTTGAGGTTTCAGGAGACTTTAATGTTGCCTATGCTTCTATTCTACAATTAATAAGGCAGAGACCCGGCTACCTACCGGAAATTGAAATTGGCGAGTTTCTTAACTTTCAGTTTAGAGGTTTCCACTTAGATGTAGCAAGGGGAGGGGTTCCGAAAGTTGAGGTTTTCAAAGATCTTTTAAAATTTCTTTTCCTGCTCAAGTATAACTACTTAGGGATTTATCTTGAAGACCTTTTTCCATGGGAAAACTATCCTGAGATAGGTGCGAGCAGAGGTAAATTTACGAGAGAAGAGCTCTCAGAAATCATTGGCTATGGGAAAAAGCTTGGAATAGATGTTTTCCCCTCGCTTGAACTTTCAGGACATATGAATAACATACTTTCCATTCCAAGCCTTTCAAAGTATAGCTTAAACGGTAACACTTTTCAACTAGACCTTAGCAGCAAGGAGGCAAGAAACTTTGGTTACAGTCTTTTAAACGAGGTGATTAATTTTTGGCCTTCTAGTTACGTTCACATTGGGGGCGATGAGAACCAGCTTAGCGGTGTCAGCGATGCGCCAAAGCTTTACGAGGGCTATTATGAACATCTCATCGAACTTGTTAAAGGGAAAGGGAAAACACCAATAATGTGGGGCGACATGTTACTTTGGACGTGGCCCAGCCTTATCTATAATGCAACGTGGAAAAACGTTGTTATTGCTAACTGGGACTATGGCACCGCTTCGAAGGAACACTTTGCAGGCAATATTCGGTTTTTCAAAGAAAGAAACATAACTCAAATAATTTCTCCAGCCCTCTGGAACTGGAACGCATTTTACCCTTCGTTCGATGCTGCTCTTATGAACCTAGATTCATCGTTAACTGCCGCCAGAGAGGAAAAGATCCTCGGGTTCCTGATAACTGCTTGGGGAGATGACGGGTGTGAGTGCTTACTCTCCCACCTCCATCCCTTAATACTAGTATCAATGGAGATTGCTGAAGGCAAAGGCAATTGGGGTGAAATTTGGATAGACAAGTGGATTGTGCTAACAGGGGAAAGCAAAGAAGTTGCAGAAGTAAGAGTAAAGCTGGGAAGCGCAATGATTTTTAGAAACCTAAAGCCCCTTCTCTTCAAGGGAACTATTGTTGACAGTGGAGCAATCACTTTTATGAAGAATACTTTAGATGACATAAGCGGAGTTGATTTACCCGATGATCTATTCTTCATCAGAGCTATGTTAAGCGCAGCCATTAAGAGAAGCGGGGGGAAACTAGCTCAAGAAGACATTTCAAACTTGGAAAAAGCATACATGAATCTTTGGCTGAAAGAAAGAAAGCCAGATGGCTTAGACTATGACTTGCAGAAGTTCCAAAACGCGGCTGAACAGATAAAATCGGAAAACCTACGTCAAATAACAGTTTTGATTTCCATATTTATGATAGTAGTGATTGCTCTCGCAATCGGAGTAAAGTTGTTTTATTCAAAGCGGTAGCCTAGTTGGCAGTAGCACGCGCTAGGGTTAAGTAATCCTACTGTTTAAAACATAATTGATTAGAAGCCTGGGTTCCCAAACCTGAATTACTGCGGAAACTAGAACACTCGCGTCGAACACTGTTTTCATCATCAGATCAAGTATTTTATTATATTACTCTACTTCCTTAACAGCAACCTCAGCCCTAGTCTCAATCCTCTCAATCTTGCCATCTCGCAACCAGAAGATCCGATCCGAGACGTCTATCATCTTCAAGTCGTGCGTCGCGTTTATTATCGTGACTTTTTTCTCTGTGTTTAGTGTTTTTAAAAGGTTAATTATTTCTAGTCCTGTGTGTAGGTCAAGGTTCCCCGTGGGCTCGTCTGCAAGGACTATGACTGGGTCGTTTACCAGTGCTCTTGCTATTGCTACTCTCTGCTGTTGTCCTCCTGAGAGTTCTCCCGGCTTGTGGTCCAGTCTTTCACCTAGGCCTACTCTAGTCAGCATTTCTCTCGCTCTTCTCAGCCTTTCTTCTCTTTCGACGCCTGTGAAGACCATTGGGAGTGTCACGTTTTCCAGGGCTGTTAGCACGGGTATGAGGTTGAAGGTTTGGAATATGTACCCTATTTTCTTCGCCCTGAGCCATGCGAGCTCGTAGGCATCTAGGCTTGCAATATCAACCTCGTCGATGAAGACCTTTCCCCTCGTCGGCCTGTCTAGTCCTCCAACCATGTTGAAGAATGTTGTCTTGCCGCTTCCCGAGGGCCCCATTATGGAGAGGTATTCTGATCTCCTGATTTTCACGCTGACCCCGTCTAGTGCTCTGACTGTCACGGGCCCCATTACGTAGTATTTCGCCAGGTCCTCGGTTTCAACCGCGTACTCGTATCTGAGAGTCATTTCCCCATCCTCCTCCTACACCTCGTATCTTAAGGCTTCCGTCGGGCTTAGCTTGGCAGCTATGTATGCGGGCGCCAGCGCTGCTAGCAGTGCTATGATTACGCTTAAAGCTATGTCTATCAGCGGGTTTGCCAGTAGGAGCAGCGGGTTGCTGGCGTTGAACTCTGTCCAGAGGCTTGCTGAAACCATGAATATGTTCACGGGCGAGGCTTGCGTGAAGGCCTGCCATACTGTTGCAATGGCCCATCCTGCTACGGCTCCGATGCCGCCGCCGATGAGGCCCAGCAGTAGAGCCTCTATCAGGAATATTTCTAGCACGTGCGTGTTCATTGCGCCCAGGCACTTCATGGTTCCTATCTCCTTGTATCTCTCCGTGACGCTCATCAGCATGCTGTTCACTATTCCCACGGAGCATATTAGTAGTGCTATGACAGCCATCCACAGCTGGTAGAACTGTACTGCTACCCCGGAGCCCTCCCCGTATAGGATGGAGACTATTCTGCCTGTTGTCAGGAGGAAGGTTAGGAAGGATATTCCTAGGACTATTGAAGCCATTGTTACGAGCGCTCTTCCAAACCTGCGTTTAATGCTTTCAAGGCTGAATGAGAAGGCTTCTGAAAGGGGGAATTTCACTCCTTCTTCTCCGCTCAACCCGTACCACCAACTGGTTTCCAGTCGTAAATAAAGCTTATTAACCTTTTTGTTGGAGACGTATCCCCGGTAACTCTCTTTTTTCTCAACCTCATTAAAAGGGTTTAAAGGTAGCTGGAGGGCTAATAGTGGTGGTGAGCACGTTATGAATCATGCTGGGGAGAAGGAGTTTAAGATCTAGGTCTTTGTCTTTGCCTCCGGCTTTATCATCGTCGCCATCATTAACATCTATCTGGCTGCCAAGCTCGGGGACTATGAGCACAGGCTCAGCGAAGTCGAGGACCGTGTTAACAATCTCTATTATGAAGTTAAAAAGTCTCGAGAAAGGCCTTGATGTTTGGTATAACGAGACTTGGAAATATAATAGAGTGATCTAGCGCGCGCTAGTGGGTTTAAGGTTTCTCCGCTTAGGACCCATTGCCTTTTTAAAATATAGATTTTAATGAGACCCCTCCTTATGTTATCTGCCTTCTCGCGCGTGGGATGAGCTTGGTTTCAATATCCCCAGCGGGCAGTATCCCGGACTATTGGAGGAACCTGGAAACAGCTTCTGAAAGCGTAGAATCCGTGTGCTAAGTTTACTTGTTTAAAGGTTCTTGTTTTGTTTGGCTAATAACGTAAAGAAGGGTTGCTGCTAATAACGCAGAGATAAAGGAGATTAGAAAATAAAAAGTGGTTTCACCATAATCTTTCTTCAAGCTTGAAACCGCTCTATCAATTTTATCAGCCTCATACGAGTAGCTAGATATGAAAAAGGTTGTAAAATACACCGTTACTTTATTTATTCCTGATTTCAATTGCATATTGATTGCCGAAATACTATTAGAGGTTTTATAATGATCTTTGCTTAAAGCTTTGTCATTCACGTAAACATTGCTCACACCCTTGTTGTTAAAAAAAATCTTCACGGAAGAATTGATACTGTATGGACTGTAAACAAAAAATTCTAGTCTTGAAAAATTGGAAAAATAGGAAACGTTTTTTACACTTAGAAACCCGGTAATTTGGAGGATGGTTGGTCGTGAAAAGTTTAAGGGAACAACGTAAGAAAGACTGGAGGTGTAATGCTCTAAACCTATAGAAACCAGGGACATGTTCACAACTTCAGCACTAGATGTAACCGGATCAAACACTATGAAAGGGGGCTTTGAATTCGTGATATCCTCAAAGTTGATAGATATGCTTCTTCTAGTTCTTTCTGAATTTATCAGAAGGAGGCCGTAAATGGTCTCGTATGAACAAAGGTGCTTTACAGCTACAGAAATTGAAGGAGGTACTTCAAACCAAGAGAATTCAATTGGGCATGCAGCAAAATCCCAAACCATATAGTTATTCAACAGTGATAAGTTTGCTTTAGAGTACGGATCGCCATAATAAACTGTTGAAAAATTGGTTTGAACGGAATTCCAAACATTGTTTATCAATTTTTCATGTTGTCCCGTTATTAACGCATCTGGATCGGGTGCTATTATCGCCTCTAGCCAGAATGAAGTTTTTAGAATGGAATCAAGTACACCAACCAGATCCGATGGACCCGAGGCATACGTTACATCCCATGAAACCCTAGAGGATATGCATCGGGAAAACTTTACAAGAGAAGGAATTTCTATAGATCCCTTTAAAAAGACGATCATGTCATGTTTTTCTGCAAGTTCATCAATTAATTCTAAAAATTTGTTGAATACGATTACTGAAGTTAAGTTTTTCTCAGGCGAAGAGAGTTTTATCGTTGGCCCTATGAATTGCAACGTGGCTAAGTCAAACGTTAAACCGTCTACTCCAATCTGCTTATAGTATGAAAAAAGGTCTTCCAAGTACTTTTTTCCTTCTTGGCTCGAAATATTTAGATATGCATGGTTGTTTTCGATAAACACTCTGCCATTTTGTTTTAAGAACATTTCGGGTCTCTCTTTAGTCAAATAAGAATTTTGATCATAGCAGGTGAATGCAACCCAGATTATGACTTTTAACCCGTTTTTATGCGCGTTTGAAATGGTTCTTGTCAGGTTTCCAAAGGAAGCTTTGAGCTGAACCCAGTCGTAGGCTGCAGGGTAAGAGGTATCTCTTCTCTGCCAACCGTCATCAATTATTATGTACCTATAGCCGCCGTTGAGTAGGTTATCCTTTATGAAGCGTATCTCTCTTTCAAGGGAGTTGGAGGTTATCCTATCATAGTAGTAGGCCCAACTAATCCATCCTCTTGAACAGGTGTAGCAGCCCTCTGAGTATTTTTTCCTAGACACCGTGTTGAAGGCAATTACATGTTTACTGTATAAGGTTAACAGTGACTTGAAACCATTTCCGAATATGAAAACTATCCGGTCGGAATAAAAAGTATGGTTTTCTTTAATCAGAACTCTGTCAGGCGAATATAGTGAGTAAAAACCAGGGGGGGTTTGATCATCAGAAGTTTTAAGTGTAAATATAAACTTACCTACGTCAGAAGTTAAAGACGATATGACTGCATCTAAAGATGCTCTGCCCTGGGAGAACCTAATTAATACTGGAGAATACATTTCATCCTGTATACCGTATCGGTAATGCCCCGGAAGTACCCAATATTCTTTCGAAGCGATTTCAATTTTCTCCCTAAAATATGGGATCAGAAAACCGCACAGTGGAGAGATATCGGTTAATATAATGTTCATTTTCGGCCTCACACTGATCCATGAGATTAGAACAGGGTTTTCATTGGCTAACGTAATATAGTGTTCTACCACTCCAGTTTCGGAGAGAAACGTTATTTTCAAGGTTTTGAAGCTAGAACCGCCGACTATTTCGTTCATGATTGAATAACCAATAAAGCTTAAAGATGGGTAAATATCCGTGCCATTCACTTTAACAGTAATTCTTGAATCATAAAATAATGGAATGCCAAAAACAGAAATATTGTATCTAAGCATAGCCGGAAGGTATTCAACCTTTATGTAAGAATTTTCAAAAATAATATTATTCTCCGGGTAGGGGAGAACTAGGAGTGATGGCGAGTAGAAGGGTAGAAACCCGGTCAATAATAGAAGGACCATGGAATATCGGGAAAGTAGTCTAAGAGCATTCTTGTACTCTTCAATGCATCTGTTTGACCTAAATTTATTAGACACGCGGCCCACTTTTTCTTTTATATTACATGTAGCTATAGAAGTGACTTGTTCTGTATTCGGCAAATCCGACGAATAAGCAGATTTTACAATGTTTTTTCGCTTAACCGTTACAGCGTTCAACTTCCCAATTTAATTATGTATGGCAAAAATAGGCTTATAAGTGTTTATTAAATATCCCATTAGGTTTGAAAAATAACTGAGGAAGCGTGCGATCCGGGAAGCCTTCCGTTATACCGTCAGTAGCTATCAAACAAGCAATTCCGTTGGACTAAGATGCTACTACGGTTCAATGAGGCTGCCTAGCTACCATAATGTTGTGCTAGCAAAGATGACATAAGAGCAGCATTGAGTATCATGTTAAGGATACGCTTGGGACTGCTGAAGAAGTATACACCCCCGATATAGTTCTGGCGGAGTTCGCCCGGAAGTAGCGCGCGCCTGAAACCGAGGAAAATCGAAACTATGAAAGACGTATTCGAGCTGTTCTATATCGATTTCCTCATGTTGAAAAGAGAGCAGGAAAGTGTTCCTTAGGAAGCGGAAATAAGCCTTTTAATCCGAGCAGTGGTTAATGCGGAAAAGTAAAGGTTAAAGCTTATTAACCTTCACCCCAGCCGCCTTCTCGGTAATGAGTGTAAACGAATTCGTAAGCATGCTGGAGACGGTTTCACTAGTTTTGGGAGTGGGTGCTTTAATAGTCTTAATATACTTTATTGCCAGTAGAACTGTTAAGCGTCAGGCTCAGAGGTAGAGGTATGTGTAAATACTCCCCGGAGGGTTCTCGAAGAGGGATGTGAAAAAGGGAGGGGGGCGGGCATGTCTAGAGAAGAGCTTATCCGCAGGTACGTTGACACGATTCTTGAAAAGAGGAGAGACATTACTAGGGATGATCTTTTACGCATGATAGAGGAGAGGAAGAGGGAAGCCAGGGTTAGCGAGGCCTACAGGGAGGTTTGGGCTGTTTTCAGCGTGGCGAACGAGCTGGGCGTCAGGCTGGAGGAGGTCTCGCTTGAGAAGGAGGTTAAGATAGGGAACATCGTCTCGGGTTTAACGAATATTTCTACGCGTGGAAGGGTTATCGCTGTCCTTGAGCCAAAGGAGGTTGAGTCTAACGGTGAGAGGATTCCGATAACCAGGGTGATTCTGGGAGACTCCTCAGGATGGTGCTACCTGTACTTGTGGAGGGAGAAGGCTGGCTTGCTGAGGGAGTTGAACATAAGGCCGGGGGACGTTATCAGGGTTAGCAGGGCCTACAGTAAGGAGGGTAGGCTAGGCACCGTCGAGATACACCTGGGCAGTGTTGGGAGTGTTTCGAAGGCTGAGGATAGTCTAGACATGCCTGCGAGAGAACTCTTCTTCAAGAGGCTTGGAGACGTAGGTTACGCGGACAATATTGTTAACGTGAAGGCGACTGTAGCCGGTGTCTCAGAGCTTAAAACCTTCATCGGCCCCAGGGGGGATGAGGGTGCTGTAAGAAGAATCGTCTTAGCCGAGGGGGATGTCAGGGTGCCGTTAACCCTTTGGCAGGAGCATTCCGGGAAGATTTCTGAGAAGGATGTTTTCAGCACCGTCCTGGTTGCGGGTGCGAGGGTTAGAAGGGGTTTAAGCGGTGGCCTGGAGCTTGAGCTGGATGCGCTTGGCTGCTTGGAGGTTGTCAGCGGGGCCGGCGGCTTGGAGTATTCAACCATCTCCAAGATTGGCTCAGGCAAGCCTGTAAACCTTAAGCTTCAAATGCTTAAAATGTTCAGCGATAACGTTGTCTCGGTCGGCGGCAGGATGAGGAAGTTCATGGACGTTATTGTTTCAGACGGGGAGTCGTACGCTGTTTTAACCGCTTGGAACAATCTTGCAGACAGGCTTAGGCAGGTGGGGGAGGGGAAGAAGGTGTTTTTCCTGAACCTGATTCCAAAGCGCTGGGGGAGGCAGGTTTTGCTGAGCACGGCTTCAGTAACCACGATAGTCGGGGTTGAAGAGGGTGACCCCGGCTTAAGGGTTCCTGAGGAGGTTTACAGGGTGAGTGAGCTTGAACCAGGCTTGAGGAGGGTTCACGTGGAGGGCGTTGTCTCCAGTAAGCCCGAGGAGCAGGAGATTGTTTCAGCCTCAGGCGAAAGAATAAAAACATGCCGTTTCAGTCTTGTTGACGATACTGGGTTGGTCGAGGTGGTTGCGTGGCGCGAGAACACTGTTAAAATATCGTGGTTGACGCCTGGGAGAAGCGTTAGGATAAAATGGTGTAACGTTAGGGAAAGGGGTATTGGGGGGATGCGGGTTGAGGTTACTGGTGACAGTGACGTGGAGGAGATAGGTGTTGAGCAGTAGCCCTGTTGTAGTCGTCGGGAAGAAGAAGCCGTGGAACTATGTTACTGCCTGCATCACGGTTTTCAACAGCGGCAGTAGAACGCTAACCATACGGGGGAGGGGGAGCAACATATCTAGGGCTGTGGATGTGGCGAACCTCCTTCGGAGAAACGTGGCTGGAACGCAGATACTTGAGATTAGAATAGTGGAGGACGTTAATGACGCTGACAACTCGAGAATAATCCCGGTTATCGAGATAGTCTTTAAAAACCCTCATTCGCCGTGAGCTAGAGAACTTGAAGTATTAAGCCGGTTGACACGACGAGCATGGCCAGCAGCATCATAATGGTTTTCTCAGAGTACTCCACTATCTTCTCCAGCTCCCTGAAGATGTCGCCCGTTACCTTAACCAGTTTCGTGTCATCCGTGTAAACCTCAAGCCTGCACGCTGAGAGTTTTCCCACCGCGCCGGCCAAGGCTTCTCCACATGCTTCAAGCAGCGACTCCATGCTCGTCTTAAACCCGACTGGGAAATACCCTTTTTCAGCCTTTTTCAAACCGGTTAAAACATGCGTGTCCGTGGTGACTATCTCCAGGGTTGAAACGCTGAACCGTTTCTTAAGGCTTTCAGCCAGCCGGTTTCTCACGCCCATGACCATGTTGTTGCCGTCGATCATGATTATAACATGGTTCTCACCGTCTATGTTGAAAACCAGGCTTGAAACCCCGCCGGGGCCTATTTCGTCGCTCGGAAGACTCTTTAGCCTAACCCTGTGGAAGCCGGTTTTCAGAGTTCTCCCGGAAGCCTTCTCCAAGTCTTCAGCCGCTTCCTCAAGAAGGCTTGCGAACGTTTTCTCGTCTGGGCTGCTGACCACCCAGCTGGACGCGTCTATAGAGTTGTGCGCGTCGCACACTAGGAGGGGGGTTAAACTGTGTTTCTTCAAAACGTCTGAGAGCCTCGGCAGCCATTCCGGTGGAAAGTCCTCAGCCGAGTGGCCTGGGCAGGACAGGAAGGCTATGCAGTATGGGCCTAAGCGAGCCGCGGTGACGCAGTATCCTTCAGCCTCCTTCTGGGATACGCCCACCGGGAAGTCTTCAAGACTCTTGGCTGAGTTCAACCCGGCTATTATCATGCTGCCTATTTTCTCAACCTCCTTTTTCGAGGGAAGGTTTAGGCTGTGGTCTGAGAGGGAGCGTAGTAGCATTATTCGCCGGCCACTCTCGTCCTCCAGCTCCTCAACCAGACGGCTGGGCAGAGGGCTGCTGCCCAGGGTTCCGAAGGGCCCGAAATGAATGTTTAAGCCTATTAGGGATGCGGGTGGCATTCCTATGGTTTTGAACGTGACTATGGAAAGCCTCAGATTGTTCTCCCGGCTTGCTTCTTCGAAAAGCCTTTCAAGCGGCTCTTCATTATTGTTGAAATGGTAATCCAAGTATGCTTGGAAAACCGTTAAAGGAGAGATTTCACCCCTGACTTTCCTAAGGCTTAGGGCCGCGAGAAGCAGTGCGCCCGTGGAGAACGATAACAGTATTACTGACAAAACCTCCGCCAGGTTTTCAAAAAGAATAATGCTCACGACAATCCAGCGGAACGATTGGAGAATCGTGTTCAACAGGGAGACTGCGAGAATACTTGGAGCCCCCCTTCTGTAGAAGCCCGTTAAGACTAGGAAAGATATGAAGGAGGAGACTGCGACTCCGAGCAGCGTGAGACTGGGGATGATGCTGCCCGGCTCAACGGTGAGCAGGATGCTGGCTATGGCTCCGGCAACTACTAGAAACGCGTATACGGCTTCCTGGACTAGTTGAAGCGCGAAGAACCGTCTCAGGGTGAAAACCCTGTCCCCGTGGAAAAAAGCACGGTGTATCAATGCTGAAAACAGGGTTGGCGTGAAAAAAACGATCAGTGTCTGCGGGAGCATTCTGATGGGGGAGAATAATGTCAGCATCACTAGTGAGACGAGTGATTCCAGGAGGAGGTTTGCGAGAAGAATCATGCTTAAAGATGGGAATGAAAAGAGGAGCCTGAGGTGGCGGGAAGCGTCTGTGGAAGACAATCCCTATATCTTCAGCAACAGTATTAGGATGCTTCCGACTATTAGAGCCGCGGAAAGAATAACGATGATCACTGGTTTAACCGGAAGCCCCTTGCCTTTTTCACCGAGCGTGCTTAGGAGGCCGGCTGCTCCGGCTGGGAGACGTGAACCCCGCCTGTCCCTCTTTGAACGCTCCTTAGACATTGCAGACCTGTTAAAACCCTTCTGGTTAAAGTAAATAAACTTTATCCGCAGCCCCGTCTCAACAGGCCTAGACGGGGAGGCAAGGTTTAACTTAGCCGCCGCTATTATTCATCGACTGGTTGAGCCAAGATAAGGAGGCTGTTAGGAGGAGGATCTTAACGGAGGCTGTGCGCCGCGGGATACTGTTGAACCCTGAGGCGCTTTCAATACTCGTTGAAAACTACGATGAAAACTCTATTCAAAGCCTGCTCGACAAGCTGGCGGGTAAGGCTGGGGAAAACGGGAGAAGCCTCGTAGTCTCTAGGGAGATGGCTGCGCAGCTTGTAGGGAGCCAGACTGGGTCTGAAGCATCGACGGGTGTTCATCCACAGGTTTTAGCTAAGGATGTTGAGGCGAAGATTGAGGTTTTAAAGACGTGTGAGGCCAAGCCTTTCTCAGACGATCTTGAAGCCAGAAGACAATACTTCGTCGACAGGTATCGCAAAATATCCTTAATACTGAGAAGCCGGGCCGACGTATCGCCGTACTATCCCTTGAGGAAGGCGCGTAGTCTTCCAGACGGCTCAGAGGGGAAGACGATAGTAATGCTTTACGAGAAGCGTGAAACCCATCTGCTGGTAGAGGATCCTGAGACCACTGCGAAGATAATGATTCCGAAAGACTGCAGCAGGGATTTGAGGGAGAAGATCGACAGGCTTGTCCCGGATTCAGTGATAGGGGTAGCCTTCCGCGTCTCAGGCTCAATGCTTTTCTGCAGGTCCATTATTTTCCCAGACGTTCCCATTAAAAAGATCAGGACGGCCGACGAGGATGTTTCAGTGTTAATGACGTCGGATATTCATTTCGGGAGCCAGAAGTTCTCTGAGAAGGCTTTCAGGAGAATGGTTAGGTGGCTGAGGGGGGGAGGGATGACTGAGAGGGAGCGTAACCAGGCTTTCAAGATCAAGTATATCATTATTGCTGGAGACCTTGTAGACGGAGTCGGAGTTTATCCTCAGCAGGAGAAGGAGCTTCAGGTTAAGGATGTGGCGAGGCAGTATGAAATGCTTTCAGACATTTTAAGCCAAATACCTGACTACATAAAGATGATAGTGATACCTGGAAACCATGATGCGGCGCCAAGGGCTCTCCCGCAGCCACCTGTGTTCGGAGAATACATGGAGAAGGCTGGGTTCAGCGGAAGCCTTCTATCGTTAAGCAACCCGTGCATGGTTTCGCTGCACGGTGTCCGATTCATGGTTTACCATGGTACGAGCATGGAGGATATTGCTACTTTCTCTAAAAACGCTAGCTACGATAAGCCTGACAACTCTATGGAGCTGATGCTTCAGCTTAGGCATCTCGCGCCGGTTTACGGTTTTAGGACTCCTCTGCTGGCGCAGGGTCCTGATGAGCTGGTTGTAGAGGATGTTCCGGATGTTTTCCACACGGGTCACGTGCACGTTTTCAGGAGCAGGATCTACAAGGGGATTAGGCTAGTCTGCAGCGGGACATGGCAGGAGAGGACGAAATACCAGGAGCAGATGGGGATAATGCCCACCCCTAATATTGCGGGAATACTGGAGCTTAAAAGCGGAAGCTTCTCTGAAATAAGCTTCGCTTAACATAGGGCTGCTATTCTACGCCAAGAAGCTTAAGACAGGCGGCTGCTGCAACCAGTATTATTGAGGCTGCGAATAGAAGGTAGTCGCCACCCTTTAGCCTCAGCGGCCTATACGTGGTTCTCTTTGGAGAAGCGCCGAATGCTCTAACCTCCATCGCGTCCGCTATTTCATACGTTCTTCTTATCGTGCCCACCAGGAGGGGTATTAAAATAGGCATAAGGTTCCTAATCCTGTTTCTAAAGCCTCCCTTCTCCAGTTCAAGCCCTCTTGAACGCTGAGTATCGTATATGGATTGAAACTCGTCGTAAATAACGGGTATGAACCGAATCGCCATCGTGAATGAGAACGTCAGCTCTACTGGAAAGCCTGCGACACTCATCGCCCGCCCAATGTCCTCAGGGGTTGAGGAGAGGAAGAACCATGACATTGACGAGGAGAGTGCGAGCAGTCTTAGCGAGAGTACGACGCCCGTGAAAAAGCTTCCTCCGAATAATAATTGTGTGGCGAAGATCACTGCGAAGAAGAATACGAGGCCCCTTAGCGACGAGAACCATTCTCTAAGAGACTCCGCTAGGAAAAGCAGGATTAACTGTCCTGAGACTAGTGCTAGGAGAACACGGATATCCGTGAACACTACTGAGATCGCCATGAGCACTATCGAGAGCATAAACTTGGATCTGGGGTCAAGCCTGTGCACTACAGTATCCTTCCTCCTGTACTTGAAGGCTCTTAGGAACGACACTTCTGGAAAACCTCCATGAGGATGCTGCTGATCGCGTCGAAATCTTCCTCTAGGCCGGTGAGACCAGTCTCCTCCTCCAGCTCTATGAGGAAGGGCTTCCGTAGAGAAGACTTCTCAACCAGCTTATCGTCTGAGAGAAGATCTCTGAGTCTTCCATCGCCGATTACTTCCCCCCTGCTTAAGACTATGGCTCTCTCGCATATGCTTGCCGCGAAATCCACGTCGTGCGTTATCACTATTACACACCTTCCTTCCGAGACGATGCTCCTCAAAACCCTGCGGATATTCAGCTTCTGAGCGTAATCCATCCCTATGGTCGGCTCGTCAACGATCAGTGCCTCGGGACGCCAAGCCATTATCGAAGCGATTGCAAGCCTTTTCTTCTCACCGCCGCTGAGTTGAAACGGGTTTCTGCCGCGATACTCCTCCAGCCCGAAGACGCTGAGGACTTCTTGAATAATCTTATCCGCCTCCTTCTCGGAGAAGCCGAAGTTCCTGAGGCCGAACCTAACCTCGTCCTCAACCTTCTCGGCGAAAAACTGGTGTTCAGGATTATGGTTCACGAAACCTATTTTCCTAGCTATTTTCGCGACGGACAGGCTCCTCGTATCCACACCGTCTATCTTGACGCTTCCCTCCGTCGGCTTAAGAAGACCGTTAAGGTTTTTCGCAAGCGTAGTCTTGCCGGCGCCGTTCTCGCCAAGTATCGCGACGCTCTCCCCTTCTTCAATTCTGAAGCTGATGTTTTTCAACGCGTAGTCCAGGGCTTCGGGATAACGGTAGTAAAGGTTTTCTACAACTATTTTAACCATTCTTGGACCCACCACCTCCCAGCATTGAGGCCAGTTCTTTAACCGTGGCAGGCGGGTTTTTCAACCCGCATTTTTCTCTAACCCGAAAGTATATTTGGAGGAGGGGAGGAATGTTTATCGGGATTCCTCTCCTAAAGCTTTCTTCAAGAACCTTCATTGGATCCCCGTCCAGAACCACCCTGCCTTCAGAAACGACGACTATTCTAGAAAGATGCCTGAGCAACAGGTCTATCCTGTGCTCTACGATTATCACGGTGGTCTTTCCACCGGTTTCGCTAAGGCTTCTTTTAAGCTCAAAGATCCTCTGAATCAGGCTTGCCGACGAGGAAGGGTCCAGCATTGAGGTTGGTTCATCAAATATCAGCAGGGAGGGCTTCATGGACAGTATCGAGGCGATCGCGGCCTTCTGCTGCTCCCCGCCAGAAAGGTTGTTTGGAGACGAGTGTCTCAAATGCTCTATTCCGACGAGCCTCAGAGCCTCGTCAACCCTTCTCCCAATCTCGTCAGGCGGGAGAGCAAGGTTCTCAGGCCCGAACGCAACATCATCCTCAACGCTGAAAGTGAACAGCTGGTTGTCAGGATTCTGGAAAACTATCCCGCAGCGCGTGGCTATCCTGCTCACAGGCGTGTTCTTCACATTCATTCCGAAAACGTAGGCCTCGCCCTCGAGCTCCCCTGGGTAACTGTGAGGAATCAGACCCATTAGGACCCTCACCAAGGTGGATTTACCGCAACCCGAGGGGCCTGTTATAAGCACGCTCTCCCCTTCTTCGACGGTAAGGTCGATACCGGATAATGCTTGCTTCTCAGAGCCCGCGTAGCGAAAACACAGTTTTCTCAGCTCCACTGCAGCCATCTCTAGTTTTGCCAAAGACTACAAGAAGGGTTTAAAAAGCCTAAGTCGGGGGCCGAGTAGTGTAGACATTCTGAGCAGCAGGGGGTTTAAGCGGGGGTGCCTCCCCTGCTTCCTGCGAGAGCATTCTTCAACTCGTTTTCAAGCTCAGCGGCTCTCTCTCTAATCTTGCTCTCCTGCCTCTCGATCGCGCTTATCCTTACTTTTACAAGCTCCATCTGCTCGTTCAGCTCGTTTATCAGCTCGGCCCTATTCTTCTTAACGAGTATTCTCCCAGTTATCCGGTAAACGGGCGTGTTATCGTCTATGGAGGAAAGCTCCTCTAGGGCTGACTCTAGCTCTCTAGCCTCCAGCTTAGCCTGCTCCTTCTGAATATAGAGCGATTCCAGCGTCTGTTGAAGCTGTTGAAGCCTCGACAGCTTTTCCTGCAGTTGGAGAGGCAGCTCTTGGGACATTATCAGGTCTTAACCCTTAGGGTGCGTGCTTAAAAACATATTTCTCCGAATCAGAGGCTTGCCGGCGTCTTGATTCCAGGATCCTGCCCGCCTGTTCAGCCATGTTAAGCAGGCCTAGAATACTCCTTGTTCTCTCAGCGATTTTAGAAGGGCTGCTGCTTTTGAAGAAAAGCAGGAGCCTTTTTCCATCAACCCTCGCCCTCACGCCGGACCTGGGCTCTGAGGCTGCTTCCTGAAGGCATGCTGAATAAAGGGATTCCGCCACCTTTTCGTCCCCATACTTTAGAACAATCTTAACCCTTATCATTTAAAGCCCGGCTTGGACGCGCTGCTAACGATTCTTGCCGCGGTTTCACCGGTTTTCGTAACAGGCTCATAAGCCCCTCCGGCGAAGGTGTACCCGCACTTCCTACAGCTCCAAACCCCTATGCTAAGCCTTTTGAGGAAGCCTGTGCCACACCTTGGGCAGCTGTACCTTGCCTTCCTCTTTTTAAGAACCCGAATGTATCTTTCTCTGAGCGAGAAACCGTATTTTACGCCCAGTGCTCCAGACTCTTTCTTCCTAGCCATTTCCAGCAGTAAGCTGCCCATAGGCGACTGTTCTTAACTCTTTCCCCAGCTCCACGGATCTATCGAGCAGCTCAATGACTTTCCTGGGGGGAATCATTCCTCCCCCATTCTTCTGGATTGCGCAGAACCTGTCGTCGGATTTAACGGTCATGGAGACGGTGAAGTCTGAAGCATACTCCTCGTTGAGACACGGGTCTACGACATACTTATCGTCCAGGAAAGCGTAGGTTATTGAGACAGGGTGATCCTTGAGCTCGAGTTTAAAGTATTCGTCAGTCTTCTTTACGGCCTGCCCCTCTACAACGTATTTAGGCATATTGGTAATGCCCAACGCGTTTACGCTCGCTATTACTGAAGCGTCAATAAGGTTGCCATCGTAGTCAAGAATGTAGAGGTCAACGTAGAGCGAGTAGACGGATCTTCCGGGAACTATGCAGAGCGAGGAGAGATCTATTGATTTAGACTCCCTAATACTCCTATCCACGTATCTCGAGAGGGATATTGACTCCTCAGAGGGCGGGCCGGGTTCGAAAACCGGTGAGGCCAGTGGAACCAGCTCCGCGTTCACAATTAGAATACCCTCGTTAGGCGTGTCTGCAAAGGGCACTGCAATCCCGACTTTGACGGCTGCCAGAACCTTAGTGTTGCCGAGCTCGACTAGGGCTGAGCCCTCAGCCTTCTCCACATACCCTAGGTGAACGTTAATATTCCTGTATTGAAGAGGACTTCTCCCGTCAATCCTCTTGTTCTCAGCCAGGAGGCGCCGCAGCTCCTGCTGCTCGAGCTTAGAGATTATTGGCTTCTGCTCAGTTATAGACATTAAGTCTCCCTCCTCTGCACTGAAAACCTTTCTCTAAGGGCGTCAACCTGCATCTTATGCATTTTCTGAGTAGCCGTTATAGCGAGCGACAAGGCTTGCTCAACCTCCTCTTTCGACATGATTCCATCCATTTGAAGCAGAGTTATCCCGTCTAGAGTCGGGTTGTAGGCTATAGGCATGTCCGCCTCCCCATACTTGTCCTCAAGATCGTTAAGGTCCACGATTACTTTCCCGTCAGCCTTGCCGACTGCGCATGCTGCAGCCAAGCCTCTCAACGGGATTCCCGCGTCCGCTAGCGCTAATACGGCTGCAGTCAGGCCTGCGCAGCGAGTGCCGCCGTCAGCCTGCAGGACCTCTATGAAAATGTCTATCACCGTCCTGGGGAAGAGTGAAGTCATCACAAGCGGTTCCAGAGCGTTTCTAAGAACCATTGATAGCTCTATCTCTCTCCTGCTTGGAGCAGGGCTCTTTCTCTCCGTGGTTGAGAAAGGCGCCATATGGTAGCGGCATCTCAAGATGCACCTGTCGGGCAGCGAAATGTGTTTCGGCAACGCTTCCTTAGGACCGTAGACTGCCGCGAGAATCTTGTTCTTCCCCTGCTCGATGTAGGCTGAGCCCTGAGCGTTAGACAAAACTCCTACTTTAATCCTGATGGGTCTAAGCTCGTCGAGACCCCTGCCGTCAGTCCTACTGCCGTCTTCGTTGAACAGAACAACGTGTTCTCCCATTTCTACTACAGCCTCCTTCCCGTGAGCAATGCTTCCACTCTTTCAGTTAAACCGTATACGTGCGACTCTTTCTCTATCATTCCAATCACCTCCCTGACTTTCATTACTATGTTTAAGTCTTCAGAATGAACTATTAAACGACCGTTCTGGCCGACTGTAAGCTTAACGTTGGCACCCTTCTCTATGGTGGAAAGCATTGAGCCCTTTTTCCCTATTAGACGCGGAACTTTCGAAGCAGTTATGCTGAGCAGGAACCCGTTTGAAACAACTCCAAGCCCCTTGCCCTTCAGCGTTAGAACGGGGGACGAGAATATTGAAGCGTCTTTAACAAGACCTGTGAGAACTGTTCCCGCCTCCAGAACCCTTCCCATACTGTCCCTCGTCAGTCGAATCCTTTTCTCAGGATATTCCGACAATGGTAGAAACGCTAGGAAAGGCGAGTTTATGTCAACCGTCCAGCCTGCTGTACCCGGTTCCCTGACAATCCCCACAACCAGGTCTCCAGCCTTAGGCTGGTAGAAAGATTTTAACGCTACAACGTCGACACGCTTCCCGTCGGTTCTAACCAGTCCGACGGTGGTTGCAAGCATCCTGTCCGACAGCCTGTAAACGTTTAAGCCAGGTATGTGGAACCTACTGTCACCCACGTACTCTCCCGGCACGACTATGGGTCTTTGTCTCTGCTGCTGTTCGTTACTCCGCAACAAACCTTAGCCTCCTTCCTATTGCTAGGGTGATGCCTAAGCCCCTATATCAACTTTTACCTGGTCGCCGTACTTCTTGCCGAGGCTCTCTAGAAAGTGAGACATGGTTGCAGAAGGCACTCTAACGGTGATTTTAACGCTTTTATCCTTCTGAACCCTAGTCTGGTCGACTTCCCCCATTGAGTTCGCAAACCCGTAGACGTCGTTAGACAGCGTCTGAGGACATGCCAACGTTAAAACAACCTCGTTTACCTTAAACTGGAGAACCTGTCTTAAAGCCTTAACCACGTTCTTAACCTGTTCCTCAGGAGGCTTAAAAGGGTCTATCGAGACACTGGTCTGGCTGAGAGACTGTTCTATTCTAAGAGAGGGGATAGGATTGCCCGTGGAAGGCTCCAGCAGGAGTTTGGAAAGCATTGCCACAATCTGCTGCCTCTTGCTTTCAATCATCCTGCGCCTCTGCTCCCCTGTAAGCTGCAGATCTCCTTCTTTAAGTATTCTTTCAGCTATCGTGTACACGTCCGTCGTTCCAAAGAATCTTTTAAGCTTCTCCGATGGTACGCGAAGCCCCTTTTTAGAGTCTGAGTAAACCTCGTCCACCAAGAGTATCTTTCTCACATCACCCTTCCCCGTCAGCCTAAAGTTTAGAGCCGGGTCGGGTGCGACAATGATCTCGAACTTCTCACCGTGAAGGGTAAGCCGGCTTATTGTTGAAGGCCTGCTCAATTCTGCTCTACTTCGCCTTCTCGAAGTATTCTTTAGTCTCCTCGTAGCTTAGAACCCTGAACTTCTTCTCATCGGTCCTGATTACGCCGATTCTAAGCCTGTCGGGAGCAACCTCATCCTTCAAAACCTCTATGCTTCCCCGTATACCTAGGGTTATTGCTTCATCGAGGCTTTTATTAATAGAATAGTTGTCTCTAAAATATTTCAATATGTCTTCCCTACCGACACCGATGGCTGACGCGAAATACTTGAAGTATATCCCGGTCGGGTCAAGCTGGTACAGGCTCGCCCCAACCATGTCTACACCCCCAATAAGCATGGAGATCCCGAAAGGCCTCATTCCAGCATGCTGCGTATACGATTGAACAGTATTGCTGAGCCTCCTGACTAGAAACTCAACGTCAACAGGCTCATCATAGAGAAGCCTGTTAACCTGAGCCTCATTCCTAGCATACTCCACGAGAAGCCGCGCATCCGAGTTGAAACCAGCCACAACCGTAGCAATATGCTCATCAATCTGAAACAACTTCTGGCTGAAAGTCCTATCCTGAAGCGTATCAATCTTCTTCTCCAAACCAGCCAGCACAATACCCTCCTCAACTTGAATCCCCCACGCAGTCGGACTATTGTTAACCATAACCATCGCGTAGTCGACCTGGAGTATTCTCCCGTCGGGTGAGAATCCGTATAGTCTTTCGTAGCCAGGTATCATAACTTCCTCGTGGATAAGGGTTAACCGTCCCTTTATAATCTTTGCCCTAAACCATGGGGCTTATTGCCACGGCAGAACTTGCTGAAGGCCTTTCTCAGAGTGCCTGAAACACCGATTACCTCAACCCTGTAGGGAGGCTGGGAGGTGTTAAGTTTGTTCAAGAGGGCCCTAACTGAAGGCACGGCCTTATGCGGGCACCTGATGATTATCTCATCCCCCTTATGGATCGCTTTAAAACGGAAACCCGGCTGGTGTTTCTCGCACTCTTCCTTCAAAAGCTCGATAAGCCTCCTGTTTTCTTCAGGAGGGGTACCACCCGTCTTAAGCACCACATACCTAACCCTGTATCCCTTAACCGGCATTAAGCGTCCTACCACAGTGTTTTCAGACGGGAAATAAACCTTTATAGTGTGCAGTGAAAAACACTTATTGAGTGAAGGAAAGCGGGATGAGTGAGAGAAGGAACCTTATGCTGGTTTCCGCCTCGTACGACGGGGGGAACAGGAGGATAGTTTTGAAGCTCTATGATCCTGAAAAACAGGAGATCCTCCTTTTCCCCTCGAGTGAAAACCACCAGCCCTACTTGTTGACTGATCTAAGCATGGAGGAGTTGACGAATAATCAGCAGCTAGTGAGTCATCACGGCTTCGACAGGATTGAAGAGGTTAAGAAATACGATTTGCTGGAGGATAGGGAGAGGGTCTTCAGGAAGATTATTGCTAAGGACCCGCTTTCTATAGGTGGTACAGCAACATCCATAAGGGAGATTGTTGGTAGAGCGTGGGAGGCTGATATTCACTATGTTTGGTGCTATATTTACGACACGGGGAAGAAGCCTGGGCTTTACTACTCTATTGTCGACGGCAAGCTGGTTGAGCAGCCTGTTGAAACAGTCTTGGAGGAAGCTGTCAAGACGCCTGGATCAAATTATCCAGAGATTAAGGAGCTTGTTGAAACACTCAACCAGCCAATACCCTTCGTCAAACTGTCCTCCATAGATATAGAGGTTAAACCACCGGGTCCAAACCATGTTCCCGACGCTAATAAGGCTGAGGACCCGGTGATAGCTGTTGCCTTCAAGCCCAACGCGGGAGCTGCGAAAGTCTATGTTCTGGATGATTTTGACGGCGAGGAGGACGATGAGGTTAAGAAGATAATTCGCGTGTCTGACGAGAAGAGGCTTCTAGCAGAAGTTCTGAAGGAGATTAGGAAATACCCTGTAATAGTGACTTTCAACGGTGACAAGTTTGACCTGCTTTATCTATACAATAGGGCGGGTAGACTCTCTGTCGAGGGCGAGATGCCGTTGGAGAGGGGTCGAGACTATGTTGACCTGACGCACGGGGTTCACATAGATCTTTACAGGGTTTTCTTCAACAAGTCTATTCAGAACTATGCTTACGGCGGGGTTTATAAGGAGGCTACGCTCGACGCTATTGGAAAAGCGTTAGTCGGCAAGGGTAAGATAGCTTTAGAGGAAGACATTGGAATGCTTAAGCCTAGGGAGCTTGCTGAATACTGTTTCAGGGACGCTGAGATAACTTTCGACCTGATCGCGAACAAGAACTATCTCCTTCTTAAGCTGCTCATCCTTTTCATGAGGATAAGCAGGCTTCCCTTGGAAGACGTTGTTAGACACGGTGTTTCAACATGGATTAAAAGCACGCTTCTAAGCATACATAGGAGGAACAACTACCTGATACCTCGGCAGGAGGATATTCTGCAGTTTAAAAGCGAGAGGGTGTCTGAAGCAATAATAAAGGGTAAGAAATACAGGGGCGCGATAGTGCTTGAGCCAAAGCCCGGTCTGTATTTCAACCTTGTTGTTCTCGACTTCGCCTCCCTTTACCCAAGCATAATAATGAATTTCAACATAAGCTATGAAACAGTTAGGTGTAGGCACGAGGAGTGTAGAAGCAACACGCCGATGAACTCTCCACACTGGATCTGTAGGAAGAGAATCGGTATTGAGAGCTCAATAATAGGCGCCCTGAGAGAGCTGCGCGTCAAGTACTATCAGCCCCTTGCGAAGAAAACCGGGGACGAGGAGAAGCGGTCTTTCTACGACGTTGTGCAGAGAGCGATAAAAGTATTTATAAACGCTAGCTACGGAGTAATGGGTGCTGATTCCTTCCATTTCTACGCGCCCTGTGCAGCCGAAACAGTAACATGGATAGGCAGAGGCATTTTCACGGAGCTTGTTGAAACCGCTAAGGCCCTCGGGATAGAGGTTGTCTACGGAGACACTGACTCCATATTTCTAAGAAACCCTAAGCCGGAAGAGGTGGAGAAACTCATCGAGTTTGTAAGGAGCAGGTATAGTATTGAGCTTAATATTGATAAGGTTTACCGCTACGGGGTTTTCAGCCAGCGTAAGAAGAACTATCTTGGGGTGACGGAAGACGGTAACGTTGACATAAAGGGACTAGTAGGTAAGAAAAGCTCAACCCCAAAATTCGTGAAGCAGGCCTTCCACGAAATGGTCAGTATCCTAAGCAGGGTTAGAAATGAGGAGGAGTTCAACTCCGCTGTAGCAAGCATAAAAAGCATGATGAACGACTATGTTGAGAAGCTTATGAACAGACAGCTAAGCCTCGACGAGCTTGCTTTCGACGTTATGCTGAGTAAGCCTGTGGACAATTATGATAAAAGCACTCCTCAGCACGTTAAGGCGGCTAAGCAGCTGGAGAGGGAGCTCGGCGTCAAGGCTAAGGCGGGGGACATAATATCTTACGTCAAGGTTAAAGCGGGTGTTAAGCCGGTTAAAATGGCAAGGATAGAGGAAATAGATTTAGACAAGTACTTGAGCGTTATGAGGGCTACTTTCGAGCAGGTTCTCGACCCACTGGGAATAGAGATCGAGCCGCCCAGGAGGAGCCTAAAGCTTAAAGACTTCATGTGAGATGGTGAGGACCGTTGAGCTCGAGTAGGGAGAAGCCTAAGGTGATCGTCGTCGGGACAGGCGGCTTCGGTAAAAACCACGTCAGGGTTCTTGCTGAACTCGGGGGACTCGGAGGAGTCTGCGACATAGATGTTGAGAAAGCCAGCACCTACGGCAGGCTTTACAACGTTCCCCACTATTCCAGCGTTTCAGAAATACCTGAGAACGTTTACGACGGCGCAGTAGTCTCAACACCAACATCTACACATAAGGAGGTGGCTTTGCAACTAATCCGTAAGAACTTCAAGTATCTGCTTATTGAGAAACCTTTCACGCCGAATCTCAGGGAGGCTTTTGAAATCATCAGCCAAGCTAGGAGGGAACGCGTAAAGCTCATGGTGGGGTTCATTGAGAGGTTCAACCCTGCGGTAAGCATGGTTAAGAATTATGTTGGCGAAGGGGCGGTTGGGGAGATAATCATGGCTTCAGCAATGCGTGTCAGAAGATGGCCTGAGAGAATAACTGATTTAGGGGTGCTGCTGGACACCGCGATACACGATATAGACTTGATGAGGTACGTTTTCTCAGAGGATCCTTTGAAGGTGTACGCTAAGATGGGAAGGTCGATGCACAGGATTCATGAAGACTATGTTACACTACTCCTGACTTTTAAGGCTGAGAAGATGGCTATAATCCAGGCTAACTGGCTGACACCCTTCAAGATAAGGAGTCTTGAGATAATAGGTTCAGAGGGAGTGATTGAGGCAGACCTGGTTTCCCAGCAAGTAACCCTGAGCTCTAAAGACGATAGGATAACCCCCTTTTCAGAGTGGAGCGAGCCGCTTAGGCACGAGTTGAAACACTTCTTAGAGTGCATTGTTAACGGTGCGACCCCCAGCCCCGGGGAGCAGGACGCTGTTAAAGCCTTGGAGATAGTTGAGTCAAGCTTCAAATCCTCTGAAACGGGCAACGTCGTCAACATAGGCACGCAACCTTTTTAAAAAACTGTTAAGAGGGTAGCTTAATGTTGAGCAGGAGGGAGGATACTGGAGGAACCGTTTCGCAGGGAAAAGCTAGCCTTAGCACCAGGCTTCTCAGCCTCTGGCCAGTGGTTACCCTTTCAATACTCTACCTGCTTTCACCAGTAATATCGGGAGGCGAAACCTATAACCTGGTTATCGCAGGAATCATGATAATCTGTTCGTCCGCAGCAAGGCTAGTGTTTAACTCGAAGCTTAGGAAAATCGCTCGCTACGCCTTCATAGTGGGAAACGTGATCGGGATTGCAGGAGTTTCCCCCCCATTATACTTCGCAACCGTCCAAGGCCTGGTTTCCCCGGTGGAGCTGGCTCTAAGCATAGCATGCATCATTCTTACTGTAATAGTTGTTTTTAAAAAGTCTCCAGGATTGTTTTGAAACACGTGTCAGCCTCGTTAGAGCGAGGTCGAAAAAGTTAATATATCTACTGTTGATATGGAGAAATTAAGGTTGAATAAGGCTAATGTGCTTGCTGCCGGTGTACTGCTGATAGCCGTAGGCTTGTATTTTCAAACAATGCCTGGAAATCCTTTCGGAGAGTATATGAGCGACACAACTTATAAGTACTTAATGACCGGTGTATTCTGGACGGGTGTAATAGTAGTTATAGTTTCGATCTTAATCAGGCCGAGGAGAAAAATAATCGCTCCGGTTGAAGCTGTTAGAAGCGAGACTGTTGAAGAAAGCGGTCAGAAAGAAGCTGCCTACGGTGGGCCGGGGGTTGAAGCCGCCTACAGCGGGGAGGAAGCTGAGACTGTTGAAAAAGATGAAGCCGGATTGGAGCAGGCGTATGAAGAGGAGGCTCCTGCCGAGGAGTCTTACGAGCCTCCGGAGGAGGTTTTGGAAAAGGAGGAGAAGCCTGAAAGGGTTAGTGAGGTGGTTGGCTTCTGCCCAAGGTGCGGCGCCCCCGTGTCGGAGGGTATGCGTTACTGCAGGAAATGCGGTTTGAAGCTTAAGTAGCCTGAGTTTTTCCAGGGTGTTCCTGTTTTTCACACCGCGAGTTAATTTTATAAGGGTAAAATATATTGTTCATCGCAATATGGGGAGAATCAGAGTAGCAATAGCCGGGGTTGGAAACTGCGCGTCCGCACTCGTGCAGGGAGTATACTTCTACCGGGAGAAGGATGATTCAATCGGATTAGCACACCCGGAGGTCGGGGGCTATCGGCCTGGAGACATAGAGTTCGTAGCTGCATTCGACGTCAGCAGAAGGAAGGTTGGCAAGGATTTGGGCGAGGCAATATTCGAGAAGCCGAACAACACTATAAGGTTTCAGGAAGTTCCTAGGACCGGTGTTACCGTTAAGAGGGGCCCCGTCCTAGATGGTGTCGGCAGATATCTGAGGGAAGTTATAGAGTTCTCAGACGATAAGGAGGTGGATGTGGCTGAGGAGCTGAAGTCGTCCGGGGCAGATGTTCTGGTGAACTATCTTCCCGTCGGAAGCGAGAACGGGAGCCGTTTCTACGCTAAGTCGGCGCTCGAGGCTGGCGTCGCCTTCGTGAACGCCATGCCCACGTTCATAGCTTCCTCAAGCGAGTGGCAGACAAGGTTTGCTGAAAAAAGACTGCCGATAGCGGGTGACGACGTTATGAGTCAGCTTGGCGCAACCGTTTTGCATAAGACGTTGATCAAGCTTCTCGTTGACAGGGGTGTTAAAGTGGATGAATCCTACCAGTTAAACATAGGCGGGGACACTGATTTTCTCAACATGCTGGAGCAGCAGAGGCTTGCTTCTAAAAGAGAGAGTAAGACCTCGGCTGTCAGAGCAATGTCTCCCTACGAGATGCCGCTCCGCATAGGGCCCAGCGACTACGTTCCCTTCCTGGAGAACGAGAAGATATGCTACATATGGGTTAAAGGAAGGTATTTCGGGGGAGCCCCCTTAACCATAGACCTTAAGCTTTCAGTCATAGACTCGCCTAATAGCGCCGGGGTCATAATAGATGCTTTAAGAGGCGTCAAGATTGCTTTAGACAGGGGTGTTGGCGGTCCACTAGTCAGTGTTTCAGCATACTGCTTCAAGCATCCTCCTGTTCAAATGCCTTATGAGGAGGCTAAGCGGAAGTTCCTGGAGTTTGCCCGAGGGAAACTCGACAGATAGTTTTAAACATGCTTTTCTTAGCCTCTACTCCCCCTTATGACGGTTAGCTCCATAAGCGCCTCAGAACCCCTCCTGAGATTTTTAACAATTCGCCGATCTATGTCTCTCGCGCTCTTACTGCTTTCAACACCCACGGTTTTACCGCAAACATACCGGCTTTTCCTGAAAACCATCGTCTTATCGTCTTCGAACGAGAGGCTTGGGTCACCATAGCATTCGAACACGTCCTCAAGGTCTCCGACAATTATCCTAACCAGGATCTTCACACGTCTCCGAGCAGCATTCTTAAATTCTTCTGAAAGGGTTGAGGGAGACTTGTCTGCGGAAACCATTAGGAAGCAGTCTCCGGCTACGCTAACTTCAGGGTCAACAGTGGTTGCAAGCGTAGTCGGGTGCGTAGCCCTTATGTTCGGATGGCCTTTTCCACGCACCTGTTCAACGATTCTACTCATTTCGCTTGAAAAACGTTTTATCCAAGGGGTTAATAAATAGTGGCGGTGGATATGAGAGAAACAGCCGGGCAGGACCCTTTTCTAGAGAAGAGGAGGAGGCTTGTTGAACAGCTTGTCGCAGAAGGCGTTGTGAAAACAGGGAGGGTGAAGGAAGCGATGCTCAGGGTTCCCAGACACGAGTTCGTATGGCCAAATCAGTTGGAGTATGCTTATGCTGATACTCCCCTACCCCTTGGCGACACGGGCCAGACGATTTCAGCCCCGCACATGGTCGCCATCATGAACGAGCTTCTCGAGGTTCAAGTGGGAAACAGGATTCTGGAGGTTGGCACGGGGAGCGGCTACCATGCGGCTACGCTCGCCGTTTTAACCTGTCCGAGTCTGGATTCACCCAGTCCCCTGGTTTACACTGTTGAGATAAACAGTAGTCTCGTGAAGTTTGCCGAATCCAATTTCACGAGGCTTGGCTTCAGCAGGGTCATTAAGGTCGTTGAGGGAGATGGCTCTAAAGGATATCCTGAGGCCTCGCCTTACGATCGCATACTCGTCACGGCAGCAGCGCCCAAGATTCCTCCACCGCTCATAGATCAGTTGAAGCCAGGCGGCAGGATGGTTATACCTGTTCAATCAAGGTTTTTCGAGCAGAACCTGATTCTCGTGGAGAAAGATGTTGACGGCAGGGTGAGGAAGAATAATGCTGGGCCCGTGGTCTTCGTGCCTTTAAGGGGAGACTACGGTTTCTAGTTTAAAACCATTTTGACAACGCCCCGGCTGGACGCTTCTTCTTAACCTCCTCCACCGCCTTGACAATCCTGTCCAACGAGAAGTCGTGCTCATCGTGCAGGAATCTTAAGACCCCCTCTTGGTCAATGTCTTTCCACTTCAGTTCCCCAACATCCTTAACCCTGGGGTTGAGAAAGAAATTCTTAGCCTCGTAGTATGTTTGAAGCCTCGCAGGGTCTTCCCCATGCTTCCTGAAGATTTCTTCAAGGCTCATCCCTTTCTTAACAAGCTCAAGGGCCCTTTTAGGCCCTATTCCCTTTATGCCCTCCGTGTAGTCGGTTCCTACGAGCAAGGCTATTTCTATCAACTGCTCTCTTGTTATTGAAAGGCTTCGCAGGGCTTCCTCCAGGGAAATCTCTTCAAGGCTTACCTCGACGTAAGCCTTCTTCCCCGGGAGCTTCCTCCTCCCGGTTATCGCGAGGTTTCTCACAAGCATTCTGCCCCCGAAGAGAAGCGAGTCGAAATCCTGGCTTCCGACATAGTCTGCGACACCGGTGATAACCATGTGCGCAGCCTGAGCCTCTCCCTCGGAGGGCGCGTGGACCACGGGCACACCCATGAGCCTCACCAGTTCCTCGGCAGACTTTAAGAGATACTCGTCGAGAGTTGCCGACATCTGCGCATACTTGCGAGCCTCCTCAAGCCTACCAGTCGCCAGGGCCTCCTCATATTTCTTGGAGGCTTCCTCGCGTATCGCTCTCCTCCTCTCCGCCTCCTCCCTTTTAATCCTGGGCGGCTCGCCGTCGAAAACGTATACTGGTTTCAAACCTGCGGAGAGGAAGTTGCAAGTCCTGTAGAAGAGTCCTGAGAGATGACTGGTGATCCTATTCTTAGAATCCATTAAGGGTCTTCCATCCACTCCTCTTATTATCGTTAGAAACTGGTATAGGGTGTTATACATGTCTATCGCTACCCTTTTGTTGGCCAGGTTTTCCAGCCTAATCTCCCTAGCCGGAATTATGTCTCCCAGCTGAACACCCATCTCTAATAATTAAGCCGGATAATATTCTTAAACCTTGATGTTGAAAACCCGGTGGCCGGGGAAACTGGTTGGAGGGCTACTCACGGGGGCTATGCTCTTGAACCTATGAACTCCAGCCTCTGGTCCTTCCTTCCCGAAGCAAACACCCTTACTAATCCCCTTATTTCCATTGCCATAAGCTCCTTCTCAACCTCGGACACGCTCACCCTGCCAACATCCTTCTCTAGGCCTCTAAGCAGCTCTGAAAGAGTCATGCTTCTCTTCTTTTCAAGAATGTCGAAAATATAGTTTCTCAGGGGTATTATCCTCCTGTCCTCGCTGCTGGATGTTCTAACCATCTTCTTTCCAAACCTCTATCTTCCTGCTCACCATCAGTATCTCCATGTCTGAAACCCCTGGGGTGCTTTTAATCTCGCTCTCAATCTTGTCGGATATTCCATCAACCTCAGGAGCCTCAACGTTCATGAGGAGAATCTTCATTCCGAAGAAGAAGTCTGCAATCTGGGAGGCAGTGATCCTTCCACTCTTAAGGTTCCCGCTTATCCTCGTTAGAAGCTGTTCTAAGTCTGTTACTCCCTCCCCGGGGAAGACTCTCAGCGTGTACACTATCTGCTTCATTTTTCAACCACCACTGCTCCTGGCAACCGGGTTATAAGCCTAATTTTTCTTTCGCACAACAACAGGTTTCGGCTCATTGTTTTCAGCTCCCTATATAAAGTTTTTCTCAGCCGCTTTTCTAATCAAAAATATAAAACAATCTGGCTTAGGGCATAGTGTAGCCGCACTTGGGGCATTTAAGTTCTCTAGCGAAAGTCCGGCATTTCTCGCATCGCCATAAAGTTACTTCTCCACAGTTGAAGCACGTGAACTTCACGTACCTCTCATAGGGGTCTATAGGCCTGCCGCAGGATGTGCACGTAACCATGGTGAGGGCTGCGCGTGAAACCGCTTAATAAGCTTAGCGGTTCCCCCGCGCGTGCAATCTTTTTATCCTGCTTCACGGGTTTTTAAAAGAGATGAAAAGCTTTAGGTTTAAACAGTGCATAGTGGTCAGGATGGATCTTAGAATGTCATGTGGAAAAACCTGTGTTCAAGTGGCGCATGCAGCGGTTTCCGCCGCCGAGGAGGCTCGACGCCTCAAGCCCGAGTGGCTCAGGCAGTGGCTTGAAGAAGGCCAGAGGAAAATCGTTTTGAAAACCGGGTCTCTAGAAGATTTGATCAGGCTCAAGGAGGCTGCTTCCAACGAGGGCATACCTGCCTATCTGGTTTCAGACATGGGTCTTACAGAGCTTGAGCCGGGTACAGTAACCTGCCTAGGGCTGGGGCCTGCTCCCGAAGAGTTGATGAACAGGATTACCGGGGGCCTGCCTCTGCTTTAAAGCCCCCTTTAGGAATCGAATTAAGGTTTATTAGGCTTTCAGTCTTTCCGGTGAAGGGCTTGTCGGCATTGAAGCAGCAGAGAAAGCCGGATGTTCTGGTGGAGTTGGCGAAACGCCGGGGTATATTCTGGCCCTCGTACGAGATATACGGCGGGGTGAGGGGTCTACTTACCCTTGGAAATATTGGGTTCGAGATCAAGAGGCGCTTGGAAAACCTTTGGATAAAATACTTCGTCCACTCTAGGAACTTTCAGATAATAGAGTCCCCTGTAATAGGGCCTAGGCTCGTCTACGTTGCCTCAGGGCATGAGACCCAGTTCACGGATAAGGCTTTAAGGTGTGAGAAATGCGGCGCGGTTTACAGGGCAGACCATCTTCTAAGCGAGGCCGGGATCACTATTCCTGAAGGAGCCTTACTGCAGCAGATCGACGAGGTTGTTTCCACCAGGGGTGTTAAATGCCCGAACTGCAAGGGTGATCTTTCTAAGGCTTTTCAGTGGCTTCTAATGTTTAAGACTGAGATAGGCGCAGGGTCGGGGGAAATAGGTTATCTCCGCCCTGAGACTGCGCAAGGCATATTCACTGAGTTCAAGAGGCTTTACGTTCACGGGAGGTCAAGCCTACCAATGGGGGTTGCTCAAGTAGGCAGGGTTTTCAGAAACGAGGTCTCGCCCAGACAGGGGCCTATAAGGCTGAGGGAGTTCACGATAATGGAGGTGGAGTTCTTCTTCGACCCGGACTCCCCGGGGCCCGCTGAGAAAAACTATTTGGAGCACGACATTCCTGTTCTAACCGCGGAGGACCAGGAGAAGGGTCTTTCAGACTTTAGAAAAATAAGGGTTAAGGATGCTGTTGAGAAAGGATTATTCACCAACAATTGGTTGCCCTTCTTCCTTGTTTTAACCAAGAGGTTTCTAGAGGCGCTTAAGATTCCTGAGAACGCTTTCAGGTTCAGGGAGAAGCTTCCCAACGAGAGGGCGCACTATGCCAAACAGCTTTTCGACTGTGAAGTACTGCTTGAATCATGGGGGTGGACGGAGGTCGCTGGTTTTGCATACCGTACTGACTATGATCTATCTGGACATATGAGAGTGAGCGGCGAGGACATGAATGTTTTCATTTCTTCCTCAGGCAGGAGGATAGTGCCTCACGTGGTTGAGCCCAGCTTCGGTGCTGAAAGACTCCTCTACGCTCTCCTCGAATATAGCTTGAGGATTGAGGAGGACGGGCGGATATGTCTCTCAACCCCGCCATACCTTTCGCCTTTCGACGTTTCAGTCTTCCCCCTGCTTTCTAAGCCGGATTTCGTGAAGAAGGCTGAGGAGGTTGCAAAGATGCTTGGTGATTTCAAGGTTAATTTCGACGATTCTGGAAGCATAGGCCGCAGGTATGCAAGGTCTGACGAGATAGGCATACCGTTCGCCGTCACTATTGATCATCAGACCTTTTCAGACGATAGTGTGACCCTGAGGTTTAGGGATACTAGGGAGCAGAGGAGAATAGGGATAGAGAGTCTTCAAGCCGAGCTTTCCAAGATGCTTTCCACCCCTAAGCCCGATATTTAACCCAGTGGCCAGATGTTAACAGCCGTATAAATACGCATGGTTGAAGCCGGCTTGAAAAAGCTTAAAACTCCAGAAGGGAGTACTATTACCCATAGGACCAGTCTGGAAATGTACCCTACTGAGACAACCCTTAGGCTTAAGAGGCAGCTCCTTCAAACATGCCAGGAGCTAGCGAGATACGCCGTAGACTCTATTAGAGAGGTTCATAACCTTGTTATAGCCTGCCTCGACGGCGACACGTCGAAGCTCGACGAAGCCTTAGCGAACATAAGTGTTCTTAAGAACAAGTCGATAGAGACGGAGCGAACACTGTCTAACGAGCTTATTGAAGCAGGAGCCATAATGACGAGCAGGGAGGATTTCCTGAGGCTAGCGGCCCCGTTAACAGGCATACCTGATTTATGCGAGGGAATCGTGTTCAGACTGAGGGAGTTCTTCCTCAGGAAAAAGCCCGTTGAAAAGAGTCTTAAGGAAGGTTTTAAAGAGCTCGTCGCAAAAACGCTTGAAACCGTTGTGAAGCTTAGGGAAGTAATCTTCACACTGGGGTTTGAAACCTCGAAAATACAGGAGTTCGCTAGGAGCGTTGAAGCATATGAGAAGGAGATTGACAGCCTGTTCAGAACCCTGGAGATTAAAATAATATTTTCCAAGGCTGATGTTTCAACCATCCTTCTCCTGAAGGATGTTGCAAACCTGATCGAGGAGGTTGCGGACAGGGCTGCTGACGCTGCCGACGCTGCGAGAGTACTCTCCTTAAGCGTCTTCTAGGAGGAGGGTTGAGAATTGGAAGGTGAACCGGCTAAGGTAACTGCTGAGCTCGTTGGCGATCGCTTAATAATATGGAGTATAGAGCATTCCCGAGAGGTCTACCGCATGGGTTTCTTCGGAAAGCCCTTGGGGATCCCTAAGCCGAAGGATTCGAACTTCAACGCTCCTCTTACGCTTGACCTCTTCGAGGGATTGTATCTTTTAGAAAAAAGAATTATACGGGTTGTTGACAGGGAGGACCGGGAGGTTTCTTTCGACCAGCTGCTTAGGGTGGCCTCAAGGATACATGAGGATTTTAAGAGCAAGTTCATAGTTTACAGGGATCTTAGGAACAGAGGGTTTGTGGTTACGCCAGGCATTAAATTCGGGTGTGACTTCGCAATATATGAGCATGGCCCAGGCATAGACCATGCGCCCGCAATACTTGAGGTTAAGAAGAAGGGGGACAGGATAGATGCGCCGGACTTCGTCAGAGCGGGAAGGCTTGCAACCTCCGTTAAAAAACTGTTCGTCTTCGCGATCTCAGACCCGGATGGGAATAATGTAAAATACTTGGTTTCAAAATGGTGGAAAGCCTAGTGGGCTACATGTCTATCTCAAATATTTAATATTGTGATGCTAATCTCTTCCCTATTATGCCGAGTTGCTGCGTTAACGCTTTTAAGCCAAACGTTTTACTCGTGTTCCCCGGGAAAGAGAGCAGGCGCTGGCTCAGCGCCTAGAATGATAACTGGTCAAACCGGTTTCCAGCTTTGAAATCCAGGTTAATCTAGACGGGAGTAGTTATGAGGCCTCTAAGTCTCAGCAACACGGCTAACCCTACTGTCCAGCACTAAATAATGCTCTCATAAACCTGCTTCTTCAAGCTTTCCTCAAGCCGGGAGTCTAAGGAGTCGACAATTCTAAATATTCTTGGGTCCGTAATCCTGTATACTCTCTTGCTGCCGAGCTTACTCTCCTTAACTATTCCACACTCCTTGAGAATCTTCAAGTGCCTGGAAACCGAGGGCTGAAGAATCCCTGTTTTCTCAGCGATCTCGCTAACGCATTTCCCACCGTCTCTCAGAAAGCCAACTATCCTTAGTCTAGCTGGATCACTAAGCGCTTCGAAAACCCTTGCTTTGAATACTTCTTGAGCCTTTCCCATCCGCGTCATCACGGGGAACGACGTTCACACAATAGTATTTAAGCATTAATTACGAGCTATTTCGACCCTTCTTTAAAACAGCCTTAACCCAGTTTAACCCGGCTGAAGAAAAAAGCCGTATCCCGCCTTAAAAATGCCTGAAAAAGAATCCTGCGGGCTGGATTTGAACCAGCGGCACTCCAGGCGTTTTTTTAGCGCGCGCTCTCCGGTTTCTGTTCGCCCGGTAGGCTGACATGCATCCACCCGAGGTGGACACCTACAGCCGGAAGCTCTACCAGGCTACTCCCCGCACGCTATCGCACTTATAGCGTACGCGGACTGAGCTACCGCAGGTGGTTTATCTTTTCTCACGTAGTCTTTTTAAATTTTTCCCTCAGGAAAAGCCTGTAATCGTTGTACCCTACCCGATGCTGTTAAGCTTACTTCACGTTAATGGTGATGGGCCCTGCGTTGAGGAAGGACGCACCCTCGAAACTCATCTTCGCCTGTTGCGCTTCCTCTCAACCTCTATCCCTTTGCTGGCTAGGAATTCGTTCTCCAATTCCTTATTGAAAAACATCTCCCTGGCTTCGTTAATAGCGTCAACCCTTTTCATGGTCTCGTTGATTAACTGCTCGTCGCCCATGCCTGTTGAGTCGAATGTTGTGAAGAATCCCGACTCAGTATCTATCTCGAATCTAACCTCAATGCCATATTTTTCGCTAACCCTCCTAGCTACCTCGTCGCCCCACATATGGCTCTTGGCGCAGTCTGCAAGGCTCCACCCAAGGCCTAGGTGAGGAAACCTGAAGGCGCTCGTCATCTTCAAATATTTCTCGAACCTCCTCTGCTTGAAGTCCTCGACGATCCTCCCTATTTCTTCATACTCCTTTTTCACAATCCTCTCCTTCTCCTCCTCAGTCTTAGCCTTTTCATACATGCGGCCGTACTTCTTTCTACTCAAGTACTCCCGTATTTCGCTCCTGGTCCGCTCTGGGCCGGCGTCGACTTGTATCTTTCCGTTCTCGTATGCTGTGATGAAGATGTCGAAGGATATCCTAACGGCTATCACCCACTTCTCAGGAGGGAGAGGGGGCAACAACTCAACCTTCTCCCACGGCCTGCGCTCGAACTTCTCAGCTAGCAAAGCCCTCAGCCTCTCAACCACGCTCATCCCTCGAGTTCACCCCTCGTATACACCTTTATGAGCGGGGGCACGCCCGGCTCTTCCGCAAGCACCTCTTTTGGATCGTATGAGAAACCTATGGCTATACCATATTTAACGTTCTTATACTTATCGAGCTGAAGGTGGTTCTTAAGGTCATCGATTGCACCCTCAGGCGGATCTTTAAAGCTTTTCCCGCTTATCGTCGACTCCATCTCTATTATCGTTATTACATCGTCCTTCTTAAATACCACTTCACCATCGACTACGATATCCTCTAAGGTGGAGAGAATACCATCGACTTCTCCGCCTCCGCCGCGACGGATAAATTTCACCTTGCCCTCGAGCGCATCCATAGGTATCCCAGACTTCTCCGAGAAAGCTTTGAGGATATCTCTCTGATAGTTTATCTTCCCATATCCTTCAATCACGATATATTCGCCGGCTTCTCCTATCTTAACAGAATTCCTTGTTTCAATCACCTCGTGAAGACAATAGGATATCTTATCCTTAATAGAGACTATTTTTATCCGCTCTATCTTGCTCGCGCCCTCAGGTATATCAATCTCGAGCTCCTTGGCCCCGCAATATGCCTTCTTTCCACCGTCGAATCCAACGAGGATCCCGTATTTGCTTCCAATGCCTTCTTCCAGCTCCTTTAATGCATCGTAGCCCAGCAACCTGAATAACCACCCTTCTAATCCAATATGTGTCTGATCCTCTTCCAACAATATTTCACATGATATTTTACCCATCTGCTCACTGAGGGACTTTAAGTTGAAGCTGTATTCCGCTTCGTGTACCTCGCCTCCCTCAGAGTAAGAGTATTTAACTCTAATTAAATTAAACTCTGCTTCAACATTGACTTCTTTAACAGGACGAGATATTTCGCCATACTTGATTCTAACTTCTCCATCTTCATAGAAAGAAAGCACTAGGTTTTTGCCTTCTATGTTCTTACCCTCGAACCCCCCATCCACACGTATCCTCTCTCCCCAAACATGCGTCTTCTGCTTAAAACCATAACGATTTCCACCGATCTCAATTTCATTATTGAAGAGGTCTAGTTTGACCTTAACACCACTGACTACGAACTCGGTTGGGAAAAGTAGCCTATAATCGAAAAGCTTAACCTCGGTTATGAGCGCTTCCGCCTCATCCCTGCCTATTTGATCTAATGCTCGTTCCACTTCGTCTTTAGGTATGTTAATTTGGTCCGATTCAACATCCTTTACTATTGAGAACTCCGCCACCCCGCTTTTTCCACCGTACTCCCAGTAAACCCTGACAATGTAGGTCCCGGGCTTCACCTTGTCGCTCTCTCCTAGATTTAGAAGACTTGGTCCTCCCCTCTTCAACGTAACCTTGTGCGGCTCTTCCTTGAATTCGAAGCTACTCAGCTTAGCGAGGACCTCTTCCAGCTGATTCGGGCTCTTCAGCACCGCGTTGAGGAAGGCCTCGGCAACATCCTCGCCGTACTCGTCCTTGATGCCGAGGTAGCTATCCACAATATCACCTATTTTTAACCCTACTCCCTCTACAGCGTTTCCGCTTATTGCCAAGAGGGCTTTTTCGAGGGTGCTCATCTTACCCGAGTCTTCTGCATTTATGTTTAGCCAGCTGTTCAAGGAATCCACCGCCTCATCGCCGTCCCTGATCCACATTGAGACTATGCTTCTCACCGCTGTCCCTCCCTTCTCCTCCAGCTCCTCCAAAGAGTAGTGCTCAATGACCACGCCGATCGCGTCGAGAATCTTGCCAGAGCTTTCTCTGCTCGGAACGTTTTCCAAGACGTGCTTCGAGAGCCCTGAGGCGGTTTCAAGAGCCTCGTCAGCCTTCGGAGGGTCGAACGCAGCCCTTGTTTTCTCCAAAAGGCTTCCGACAGCGTCCCCGAATCTCCTGCTGTATTTGTTTCCGAGAAGGAGGTCAGCAACCCTGCCGAAGGCTTTGATTCCTTTCCTCTGTATTGCCAGGACGGTTGCGTCCCACACTGCTGGGGTTATCCAGTTGTAGAGCCCCCTTCCCATCAGCCCTAGGACCTGCCTCGTGCTGAGGGGCTGGCCCATTACCCTCTCAGCCTTTATCTTGACCACCATCACGTAGAGCGCCGCGTAAAGCATGCAGAGGATTATTGCGCCCGCAACCCTGCCCCTGGCGTAGCCAATCTTGTAGTCCCTGTTCTCCCCTGGGAGCACGATTGGCTCTTTCCATCCGAGGGCTACGCACACCTCGTCCCAGCCTACTTCGATGAAGAGGTTTGAAAGGGCGTTTATCCCAAGGTTGTCGATGGTAGCATTGGCCTCAGCCCTGAGCTTCCGGGCTAGCTCAACGTATTCATTAGCATGCTCAGGCATATTCTTATTCAAATAGTCTATCGACTTGTTCACGCACTCGTCTGCAAGCACATTCATCTCATCCCTGGCTGCGTAGGCGTTGAGAACGTCTAATGCGACCTCCACAAGGTTCGATACGACTCCGACTCCGAGGATGATATGCGAGGCCGTTATGACGTGTTGAGCGGGGACGACGAAGCCAACGATAATCATCAGCCCAACAGTTATCACTATCTTCCAAGCTTGGGAGGCCAAACCATCCCAAAAGCCCCTCCAGAAGGGCGACGCCTCTGGCTTAAGGATGAAGCTGGCTTTTGCGACAAGTTTTCCGTTGTAGGTTAGGCTGACGTTGACCTCACGCTCGTAAACCTCGTCTAACGAGGATGAGAGCAGGACGGCATCCTCCTTCCCGCTGAGGTAGAGGTTTTTCCAAGCCTTCTCGCTAGGCACCTTTCCGAAAAAGGTTAGCTGGGACGTGTTAACGTCAACCCTGTAGTTGAAGCCTATGGCTGCGAAGTTTCTGACCCTAACCGATTTAAGGGGCCCTTCTCCAACAACCTTCAACGGGCGGTAGGTGAGAACAATATATCCTTGCCCAGCCCCTCCAATCCTCGTCCTGACGTCAGCCATGGTCTCCCTGAACTCGTAGTCCAAGTCGGGGTTGTTCTTCTTCAAACTCTCCATCGTAGCCTGGTAGAGGGCGAACTGCGTCGAGTTCAACACTGTTGGCTTGCCCTTGACCCAGTACGGCTTCAACGGTCTAACCTTGAAGTCTGAGGAGACGTTTCCGCTTCTCAGGGATTCCTTGCTGGTGTTGACGAGCCTTAATGCATCGTCCTCCTTCAGGATTCCGATGTACTCGTAGTATGGCTCTATGCTCGTAATCATGATTTTCACGCCTGCTTCCCTAAGGGCCTCCTCCCCCTCCTCGAAAGGCAGCTCAGCCCCCACGCCTGGGATGGGCATCGAGTCTAAGCCTAGTGTTGGAACATGCGTAGGCACACCCACTCCCCAGGCCGGTTCCCTGGCTTCGTAGGTCCATCCGTAGCGCATGTAGGGCAGGGCTGCACCAACAATGTACGGGTCCCAGAGGGCGTAGAGCCTAACGTGAGTAGCATGCTCATAGCTTGGCACGAAGACCCTCGTTGTCTCCTCGTGCTCAGGCACTGTGACGGTGTAGGTTCGAAGTGCTCGGGAACCCAGAAGTTCGGGTGGTAGATGCTTGTGTACGCTTTAACCATGTAGGGGTTGCCATCATCGTCGTAGTAGGCTGTTTTCACGGTTATCTCAGCGGAGGAGTGGCGGAGCCTGATTACGAATTCCTCAATCCTTGTCCCACCGGCTTCAACGTCACCCAGGCTTCTACCAATCTTCTCGAACGCGTCAACATACTTAAAGCCGTCCCAGTAGGATCCAGTTATCTCAACATTAACATTCCTTGCTGCGCTCCCGCCGTTGTTGGTAAGCCTTAGAGTTAGCCCAGCATGCTTAAGGATCGTGGTGTTTACTCCAAGGATGGTTACGCTCAGCGAGGGCGCCGGGGGAGAGACAACTTGGACCTCGTAGGTCAACTCGTTTCCAAGCGTGTTTGAGAAGCAAGCGTTTCCAGTAAGCCTAAGAGTAAGGTTGTAGGTCCCGGGCTTAACGGCCTTAAGATTGAAGAATCCAGACTTATGCTCGTCGCTAAGCTTTCTCTCAACACTGTTCAAGGACTCAAAGGCGTCTGGAGCACTAAGGGTTAGGGTTGCGTTAAGCGGCTCAGGCTCCTCCCCGGGGAAAGAGTAGTATTCTGCAAGATAGCTTATTTGAAGGGTTTCACCCATGCTTAGGCTCGTCGTGGAGATGTTTGTGGTTACGACCCAGCCCTCGATAATAATGGGGTCGTAGGCTGGGAACAATACTTTGAAATTCTTTTTCTGCTCCGGGACGATGATTCTAACGTCCTCGTAGTGCCCGGGTATGGCTACCATAATGGTTCCCCCGTAATACGCATGCGTAAATATCGGTATCTCCCCGGTCTCCCTGGTCCACTCTACGCGCTCTATCCCGCTGAAGTTGTAAAGTGCTTCCCTACCCCAGATTCTTGAGACCACTTTCACGCTTCTATTGGTTTCGAGGAATTTCATAGTGTACTCGTACCAGCCCTGCTCACGCCTCCAAACCCTGTACTCCCTGACCAGGGTCTTGTTCCAGGCCTCGTAGAAACCCGGCGTCTTAGTGAAGTTGTATTTAACGTAGCTCAGGTTGCTTTTCGAAGCAACAGGTATTTTAACCATAACACTCCCATCAAGTTTCCTTTCAACGGTTACGCCGCTGAGGCCCAGTGAAACTGTTTCTCCGTTTGAGAGCGTCACATTGACCAACGAGGAATTTCCATATATCTTTCTAAGATCGCCCCTTAGCTCTTCGGTGGTGCATCCTGCGCTAACGTAAAAGCTTAGGTCTCTCCAGAGCCTTTCGGCGAAGGTGTTGTTGAAGCCCTCTGGGACAACGTATTCACACTCCTCAGCGAGAAGGCCTTCAGGAATGGCTTTACCAAGGTATTCTTCAAGCTTCTTCGCAAACTCCTCAGGCTGCGCTGAGACCATGATAAACCTGGTGAGAAGGATGCTGTTGAACTCCAGGCTTAGAGTGAGGATGATCAGCAGTATTCCGGTTACTTGCTTCTCCACCTTCTCCCCACCTCGAGGAAGCCCAGAGAGAGGGAAACGATTATCGCTAAGGCCAGTCCTATTTTGAGCAGGGTGTTCTCGCCCCTGAGCCCAGAGGCCTCAGCCCTAACGCTGTCCAACTTGTTGCTCAGAGAAGAAACGTTGGCGAGAAGCTCGCTGATCCTCTCGTTCTGAATCCTTATAAGGGTCTGGCTCTGGCTGAGCTGGAGCCCGAGTTCCTCGTTATCCTTCTTTAACGAATCGATTTGCCTAAGAGTGTCGTCGATACTATGCTTAAGAGCAGTGTAGTTGGCCAATAAGTCTTTGTAAAGCTTCCTCAGGCTGTTTTCAAGCCTTACGCTGGAGCCGATTGTTTCATAGCCCGGGGTGACTAAGAAGACGTTAAGCAGGCCCTCATCCCTAGTCCTCACAATAAAGCTACTGCCAACCCTTGTGACGTTCTCCTCAACGAAAAACCCGTCCGGCTTAACAAGCCTGGCTCCGAAACTCAGCGATTCACCCGGGTATGTGAAAGCTACGATCGTCTCATTCTCTTCGAACTCTATTGAAGAAAGCCTGAGCTCAAGAGGCGTTAGAACAGGCTCGCCTACGACTCTAATCATGAAGTCACCAGGCCTTTTGCTCGTGGCGTTTAGGTAACGAAGGATCGTGTGGTCGTCAACGTTCACGATGAAGCTGGTATTAGCAATAGGCGGGTCGTCGTCAATGCTTATCCAGAGCTGAGTGCCGTCAAGGGTGAACATCGGGACGATAACAACGTAGAAATCGCCTTTTACGACGATGTTTGGAAGCTGAATAGTATGCCAGTCGAGCGTAGCATTCTTGAAAACACTGCTGGGGAGGAACGCTGACCAGTAAACGGTGTTTAAACCAGCATCCCAGATTTGAACATAGAAGACTTGAGCGCCCCTGAGGATGCAGACTCCGTGAAGGCTAATAGCTGTTATCCTCCAGCTCTGCGAGGGCGGTGAGAACCTTACCGCTGCGGCATAGGGGTAGAAGTCTGACCAGCCGTAGTCAGCGTTGTCATCATCATTGGCGAGCTCGAAGGGTGTTGCGGAAGCCTTCAGAGAACCCGGAAGAAGGATGAGTAGAACAACCAGGCTTATAAGCCTGATGCGGCCAACCATTCTGAATATGGTATGTGGCGGCTTCAGATAAAGATTTCCGGCTACCGAATCTTTGAAGGCTGGGACCCGCCTCACCGGTTACCTCCTCCTAAGCTTTTTGGCTGTTGCATATCCACACCCTCAACATTCCTGTGAAAAACCCTTCTTTTAAAGGTAGGAGGAGGCAAACGCTTGGGGGAGAGGGTTGGGTGAAAGTGAACACACCAAAGAACGCAGCACCTTAGAAAAGCCCGTTTAAAACCCTCTTTCGGCTATCGCGCTTGAAGCGCGCGCTGATGCCAGCTTCATTGTAGATAAACCTCATTTTTACGACTAAATACGGTAGCAAGAATAGGAGCTGGTTTCTGTTTCTCGCTTGAATACCATGGTGTACGATGTTTGGGAAGATATCTCGCAGAGACTCCAAGCTTTTCTCCATATTCCAGGTATCTGTGAAGATTGGAAGATGGTTCGGAGAAACAGTATAGCAAAAATACTTTCTCTCTTAATCTTTCGAAATCTTGCCAAGTAAAATCATAACTTGGTACATTGATAGCACGTGTAATACATGGGACTATAAACTTAGCGCGCGCTCACATGTTTTCTCATCTCTTTTAACGATTATTCTACTTCCTATGAAAAATCAGATATAAGAAACGGATGTATAAACCTAGTAGATATAATTACTAAACTAGTTTTTCCATCTGGGACATCTTTCCATTCTTTTTTCCTTATATGATAAATGTTCAACAATTAAATTCTCTGCTTTTTAAATTTCAGATAAACCGGAATGTTTTTAATTCATTTCTAAGACGACTATCGAAGTTCGGAGCCGAACAAGATATTGAATTTATTGGAGCTTATGAAAACTACATTGAACAGAAAAACAGAGCAATAAAAATAATTAAAACCGAAGATACATATGTTATAAAGATAATAAACCCTCTTATCATCCCATTCCTTATAAGGAAGATCGGTAATCCTGAAGTTACAGCTTCTGGAAAGAACTATATCAAAAAGTTATTAAAAGATCCTAATTTCTTAAGTAAAATAGAAGAGCTAAGCGTGCATCAATCTGAAAAAATTTGGTGGCATTTTTCGGATTTTCATTATCTCTTAGGAATACGCCCTTTTCTAGGGCTCCGTGCAGAACTTATGCAAAACTATGTAAGCAAATATCAAATGCACGCTGGTAAGGGATGGGGTTGAGGGTGGTGTGCTGCTTGTCCCACGGATAATGCGATTAGCGCGCGCTAAGATGAGGTTCTTCCTTAGGTATGCACGCGCGCTATGCGGTGGATTCTCCTAATAAGGGGGTGTTTTTCAACTTTCCGCCCGGGTTGTTCTGAAGCAGGGTCACCTGGGATTTCAGGGTCTAAAGGACCAGTTTAAAACGGTCTCCGAAGCTGATTTCGAGCGGTTTCCAGGCTTAACACCCGTAACCGGGGAAACGTTTATTACCCCCTTTTTCAGTATCCTGACGACATCGCTTGGTTAGTAAGAAAAACATTAGTAAAGTGAACATACTCGAACATGTTTTAGTGCCCTCTCACAAGGTTTTATCGAGCGAGGAGAGGGAGGCGCTTCTCAGAAAGTACAATATAAAGCCTTCTCAACTCCCTAAGATCCTTTCCAGCGACCCTGTGGCGGTTGCAATCGGCGCTAAGCCGGGAGACGTTCTTGAGATAACTAGGAAGAGCCCGGTTGCCGGAGTAACCTTGGCCTACCGCATCGTGGTGGAGGGTTAGGCGGTTTGAACAGCATGGCTGAAGAGCTTAATAACGATGACCTTTGGATAGTTGCGGAGAACTATATTAGGAGCATCGGTCTGGCTAGGCACCACATAGATTCTTTCAACGAGTTTATCGACAAGGATATGCAGAAGATTGTGGACGAGGTTAAGAATATTGAGGTTACTGTCGAGGATAAGGTTGTTAGGATAGAGCTTGGTAAAGTATGGGTCGGCGCGCCGAGGATAGTTGAGCCCAGCGGTGCCGTTAGAAACATTTACCCGATGGAGGCTAGGGTTAGAAACTTCACGTATGCTGCCCCAATCTACCTGGAGGTTAAGGAGCTGAAGGACGGCCGGGAGCTTAGGCACGAGGTTTTAATAGGCGAGATACCGGTAATGGTTAACTCTAGGTATTGCGCGCTCGCCGGCCTAGACCCGGCAGTCAGGGTTAAGCTTGGAGAGGATCCTTATGACCCCGGGGGCTACTTCATAATTAACGGCTCAGAAAGGGTTATAGTGGGTGTCGAGGATCTTGCTCCAAACAGGATAATTCTTGAAGAGAAGAAAATAGGGCCTTACTCCTTCTACATTGCGCGTGTTTTCTCAACAACCGTGGGCTACAGGACTAGGGTTGAAGTCAGGCTGAAGGGTCAGAACAACGAGTTGAAAGTGTATCTCCCGGGGGTTGGGCAGGAGGTCCCATTCGTTATAATGCTGAAAGCCCTTGGGATGGAGTCCGACAGGGAGATTGCTGAACTTGTTTCACCATTCCCAGAAATACAGGAGCTTTTAGCGCCTTCTTTCGACGCTGCTCAAAACATCTTAAGCAAGGATGACGCTGTAATGTATATCGGCAACAGGGTTGCCTACGGCCAGTCCGACAAGGTTCGTTTAAGCAAGACTCAGAATGTTCTGGATAAGATTCTACTCCCCCACGTGGGGCTGGATGAGAACTCCAGGTATGCGAAGGCTCTCTTCCTGTGCGAGATGGCTGAAAGGGTTCTCGCGATGAAACTAGGCTGGCGTCCCCCTGATGACAAGGATCATTACAGGAATAAGAGGATTAGGCTTGCGGGAGGTCTCTTGGCAGAGCTTTTCAGGACGGCTTTCAGAAGAATGATCAGGGACTTCAGGTACCAGCTTGAAAAATCCAGCCTAAGACACAGGGTTGTACACTCTTTTTCAAACCTAATCACGACAAGCCTGATAACCGACTCCATAAACCAGGCCATGGCAACCGGAAACTGGGGGAAGAGGCTGGTCGGGGTTACTCAACTCCTGGACAGGACGAACTACCTGTCTGTCTTAAGCCATCTGCACAGAGTCCAGTCTCCCCTGAGCAGGAGCCAGTCGAACTTCGACGCTAGGGACCTGCACCCGACGCAATGGGGTAAGCTCGACCCAAACGAGACGCCTGAGGGAGTGAACTGTGGACTCGTTAAGAACATGAGCATAGGCGCGCAAATATCTGTTTCAGCGGATAAGTCTACTGTTGAGAAAATCCTGTTAAAATTCGGCCTAGTAACCATTGATAAGGCTGGCCCGGATGAACGCTCCTCGGCGGCTAAAATATTCCTTGACGGTATCCTAGTGGGCTATTCTTACTCTGGAGAGGCCCTCGTCAGAGAGATTAGGAACCTGCGGAGGAGAGGGCTGCTGCCCCCCGAGATAAACGTTGCATACTACGAGTTTAACTATGGCGGTAGAGTTGTTAAAGAGATCTATATTAATGCCGACGCTGGGAGGGTTAGAAGACCCTTAATAGTTGTGGAAGACGGCTTGGTTAAGCTTACTAGGGACCATGTTTCTAAGCTGGCGCTTGGAAAGATAACTTTCGACGACCTTGTAGGCAACGGCATAATAGATTTTCTAGACGCTGACGAGGAGGAGAACGCTGTCATAGCAACATCCATCAGGGATATTAGGGAGGGTACGACTCATCTAGAAATATCCCCGCTCCTTATTTTCGGCGTCGTCTCAGCCTCAGTACCGTTTGCAGAGCACAATCATTCTCCCAGAAACACTTACGAGGCCGCTATGGCTAAGCAGGCCCTCGGGCTCCCCTTCACAAACATCAGCAACTCTTTTTACACTACTTTCCACGTGACTACTTACTCGCAGCTCCCGCTGGTGGCTTCAAAGGTTGACAGGATCATCGGGCTGGATAAGAGGCCCATAGGTCAAAACTTTCTGGTGGCAGTAATGTCTCACCCGTACAACATGGAGGACGCGATAGTTTTGAACGCAGCGTCAGTCCAGCGTGGGCTTGCAAGGTCGACCACATACAGGTCTTACGAGGTTGAAGCAAGAAGGTACCCAATGGGGGAGGTTGACAGGATAGAGAAGCCTGACTCTCAAGTCAGGGGCTACAGGGGTGACGAGGCGTATGCAAAGATCGAGGAGGATGGGATAGTGTCTGTTGAAGCCGAGGTTAAAGGCGGGGACGTTATAGTTGGGAGATCAAGCCCGCCAAGGTTCTTCGAAGAGTATAAGGAGCTTGTTTTCCAGGCTCCGGCTAGGAGGGACTCTTCAGTGGCGCTCAAGCCTTCTGAAAATGGCTTTGTCGACAGTGTTCTAATAACCGCGGATCTTGAGAATAACAAGCTGATAAAAGTAAGGGTAAGGGACCACAGGATTCCTGAGATAGGGGATAAGTTCGCATCAAGATCGGGGCAGAAGGGCGTTGTGGGGATGCTTGTCCCGCAGTGCGACATGCCTTTCACGGAAGACGGCTTGGTTCCAGACGCGTTGATAAACCCTCATGCAATACCCTCCAGAATGACGATAAGCCACTTCCTCGAATCCCTCTTCGGCACTGCTGCAGCCCTGGAAGGCCGGCAGATGGACGGGACAACGTTCATACATGCTCCTGAACAGGAGGTTCAGAGTATTCTTGAGGCGCATGGTTTTTCACCATACGGGGAGTTCAACTTCATAGATGGCGTCACTGGGAAACGGTTTAAGGCGAAAGTATTCATGGGAATAGTGTATTACCAGAGGCTTCACCACATGGTTAAGGATAAGATGCACGCCAGGGCTAGGGGGCAGGTTCAGATGCTTACTCACCAGCCTACTGAGGGAAGGTCGAGGGGAGGAGGCTTAAGATTCGGCGAAATGGAGAGGGACTGTCTCGTGGGGCATGGTGCAGCCAGGCTGCTTCAAGACAGGCTGCTTGAAGAGTCCGATAGGACGATCGTCCATGTCTGCGAGAAGTGCGGGACCTTCGCCTACTATGATGCTAGGCAGAAGAAATACGTGTGCCCGCTCTGCGAGAAGGGGAAAGACGTAAGCAGGATTGAAATATCATACGCATTCAAGCTTCTACTCCAGGAATTGATGAGCCTAGGGATTTTCCCGAGGCTCAAGGTTAAGGAGAGGGTTTAAGATGAGTCAAGAGGTTGAGATAAAGCAGGTTGACTCAATAAAGTTCGGAGTTCTTTCTCCAGCAGAGATCAGAAGGCTCTCTGTAATGGAGGTCACTACGGATGAGACTTACGATCAGGATGGCCTCTCCGTCCCCGGAGGAGTGATGGATACTAGACTAGGCACGATAGAGCCTAGGCAGAGGTGCAAGACGTGCGGAAACCTCCCGGACAAGTGTCCCGGGCACTTCGGGCATATTGAGCTACCGGTTCCAGTCATACACGTCTCTTTCGCAAGGGAGATAGAGAGGGTTCTCCAGTCGACGTGCAGGCAGTGCGGCAGGATCCTCCTGCCTAACGAGAGGATTAACCACTACCGGGAGAAGATAAGGGAGTTTGAGGAGAACTATGGGATTGTTCCCGACCAGATTTTCGATCAGATAAAGGATGAGGTGAGAAGGTCCAACAGGTGTCCTCACTGCGGTGCCGACAAGTATCAGGTTAAGCTCGAACGGCCAACCAGGTTTTACGAGAGGGATCCTGACGGTGTTCTAAGGCTTTTGAACACGAGGATCATAAGGGAACGTTTAAACAGGATTCCGGACGATGACCTTAGGCTTCTAAACATCGACCCTGAGGTAGCTCATCCGGCTTGGTACGTGGTAGAGGTTCTGCCTGTGCCGCCTATCCAAGTGAGGCCTTCAATAATACTTGAAACCGGGGAGAGGTCTGAGGATGATTTGACGCATAAGCTTGTAGACATAGTTAGGACTGCGCGCAGGATAAGGGAGTACATAGAGTCAGGCGCGTCCCCGCTTATAATACAGGACCATGAGGATCTTCTGCAATACCATGTCACAACCTATTTCGACAACGAGGCTGTGGGTATTCTTCCAGCTCAACACAGGACCCGTAAAACCCTGAAGACTCTTGCCCAGAGGCTGAAAGGCAAGGAGGGACGGTTCAGGAAGAACCTGTCCGGTAAGAGGGTTGACTTCTCCGCCAGGACAGTCATATCGCCAGATCCCTATCTAAGCATAGACGAGGTCGGTGTTCCGGAGGAGATCGCCAAGATACTCACTGTTCCAGAGAGGGTTACATACTGGAACAGGGACTGGCTGGTCCAACTGGTTAGAAACGGGCCTTTCATACATCCTGGTTCAGAATACGTTGTTAGGCCGAATGGTGCTAGGCATAAGCTTCAATTCGTCGAGAACAGGGATTCCCTGGCAGAGGCTCTCGACATAGGGTTCCTTGTTGAAAGGCACCTTCTTGACGGAGACTTCGTGATCTTCAACAGGCAGCCTTCGCTACACCGTCTCTCAATGCTCGGGCACAGGGTGAAGGTTCTCCCAGGTAAAACCTTCAGGCTGCATCCAAGCGTCTGCCCGCCTTACAATGCTGACTTCGACGGTGACGAGATGAACCTGCACGTCCCCCAGAGCATCGAGGCCCATGTTGAGACAAGCATGCTCCTCGGAGTTAAGAAACACTATTTGACACCCCGGTACGGTGCACCAATAATGGGTGCTATCAGGGATTTCATAACCGGTGCCTACCTGCTTACTAGAAAGGACACTTACCTTACGAAGGAGGAGTTTGCAAGGATCGTCTACGCCGCGGGCTACGAGGGTGAGCTTCCCGAGCCGGAGGTTAAGAAACCGGTGCCACTGTGGTCAGGCAGCCAGGCGGTCAGCCTCCTTTTCAAAGAAGATTTTAACTATGTTAACAAGACTAGTGTAGGCGGCCCGTCTAAAGACGAGGCGGAGATAATAGTGAAGAACGGCGAGCTGGTTTCTGGAGTGATAGATAAGGCGTCGATAGGCGCTGAAAAGGCTGACACGATTCTCCACAGGATTATTAAGAAATACGGGTCTGAGGAGGGGCATAGATTCATATCCTCCTTCCAGAAAATGGTTAGGGAGTTCCTGCTTCTAAGAGGATTCAGCTTCAGCTACAGAGATGTGAGCCTCCCGAAGGAGGTTCAGGAACAGGTTGAGAACGAGGCTAACCAGGCTGATGTTGAAGTGAACAGTCTTCTGGAGGACTGGAGCAAGGGGAGGATTAAGAGGATACCGGGGATGAGTGAGGAGGAGAGCCTGGAAGCATACATAATGGATGCTCTCTCTAAAGTCAGGAGCAAGGTTGGTAGTCTCGTCTCCTCCTCCCTAGGGCTGGATAACAACATGGTTATAATGACTAAAACAGGTGCAAGGGGCTCAGACCTTAACGTGGGCCAGATATCTGGATGTCTAGGCCAGCAGGCGCTCCGGGGCAAGAGGATCTTTAAAGGATACGTTGGGAGGCCTTTGCCACACTTCAGTAAGGGGGACCTCAGCCCAGTTGCCAGGGGCTTCGTAAAGTCTAACTATTACACTGGCCTGTCTCCAGTGGAACTCTTCTATCACTCCATGAGCGGGCGAGAGTCTCTAGTCGACACTGCCGTTAGAACGCAGCAGAGCGGTTATCTTCAGCGTAGGCTCATCCACGCGCTTGAGTCGCTCAGGGTTGAGTACGACGGCACTGTCAGAGACTCGTATGGGAACATGGTTGACGTTATATATGGCGAGGACGGGGTCGACCCGTCTAAGAGCGACCACGGCAAGTCTGTCGACGCAAGGAGAATAGTGGAGGAGTATGCGCTTTCAACCGTCAAAAAGGGGAAGCCGGCGGACAGGCAGACGGTTAAGAGGATCATAGAGGAGTACGGGAGGCTTCTCCCAGTCAATATTCAGAGGGAGGCTTTCCACGCGATAGTCTCCAAAGGGTTATCCAAGCAGGCTGTTAGAAGCGTGGTGGAGCAGATATTGAAGGAGTATCGTCGCGCACTCGTGGAGGCTGGTGAAAGCGTTGGAGTTGTTGCTGCCCAATCCATAGGTGAGCCGGGGACACAGATGACGCTTAGGACATTCCACTACGCCGGGGTTAGAGAGGCCAACGTGACCCTTGGCCTGCCCAGGCTGATAGAGCTGCTCGACGCCAGGAAAACACCGAAAACACCCATGATGACGGTTTATCTTAAAAGCCCGTTCAACAAGGATTACAGCAGGGCTCTGAGGGTTGCGAGAAAGCTCGTGTACACCACTATTGAAGACGTAGCGAGAATAAGCTTGAAATCCACAATGGCTTACGATTATCTGGTGATACATCCGGTTAAAGAATGGCTCAGCGAGAGAGGGTTGTCTGAGAAGGATGTTGAAAACGTTCTTAAAACACTGGGCTTTAAGTTCAACGTTAAGAGCGACGGGAGTTTCGAGCTGCCTATTAAAGCAGACCCGCAGAAGTTCGAGTCTAAGATTAGGAAGACGCCTGTCAGCGGGATAACTAAGGTTAAGGGAGTCCTCCTGAAGGAGGAGGGTAACGAGTACTGCATCATAACAGAAGGGAGTAACCTGGCTGAGGTTTTCAACATTCCCGAGGTGGACCATACGAGAACCATAAGCAACGATATTCACGAGATCGCGAACGTGCTGGGCATTGAGGCTGCTAGAGCCGCCTTGATAAACGAGATGTGGAAAACGCTTAACGAGCAAGGATTGGACGTTGACTGGAGGCACCTCTCTCTTGTTGCAAGCGCCATGACGCAGGACGGGGAGATAAAGCAGATAGGCAGGCATGGTGTAAGCGGTAGGAAGCAGAGCGTGCTTGCCAAGGCTGCTTTCGAAAGGGCTGTTCAGGTTCTTGTCGAAGGGGCTGTTTCAGGTGCCGAGGACAAGCTGCTCGGTATGACGGAGAGGGTTCTAGCAGGTTCAGAGGTTTTCGCCGGCACAGGAATGGTTAAAGTATATGTTGATATAGGGGGCTTCTTAAGCAGGAGTGAGAACAACGATGACGGAGAGAGTGTCGCTAAGCAGCCGGCTTGAACTGCTTGCTAAAACAGGCTCTATCATAGCAGGGTTCAACGAGGTGTACAGGCTCCTGCTCCAAGGTAAGCTGGAGGGCGTAATCTATGTTTCAAGCCTTTCACAATCACTCTTAAGCAGGCTTCGGAACGCGATAGAGCTTTCTAAAACACCGGCGATAGTCTACGAGGGGTCTCGAGTCACGCTTGGTAAAGCGTTAAACTTAAAACACCCCGCCTCTGTTATAGGAATATTGAATCAGGGGGAGTCAGGAATACTGGAGGAAATCAAGCAGAATGACAAGCAGGGATGAAGCAAGAATAAGCTGGTCAAACCAGGAGCTGAGCTTCATAGGCTTCTTTGAGAGTGCAACCGGCACCCGGGCGATAGACTGCGTGATGGCGAACGATGATAAAACAGTTTTCTTCCTTCTTAAGCCCGAGGATGCTGAGAGAATAAGACGCGGCTACAGGATTCTGCTCCAGCATTTTTCAAGGAGAATAGGGAGGGAAGTGCAGATATTAGAGTATCATGAGGATGTTGAAACCTTCTTGAAAAGGGCTCTCCACCCTGTTAAAGTGCTGGAAATACGGTTTGAAAACGGCGTTAAAGGGGGGAGAATGGCCTGCCTGATGGTTGACGACGCGGATAAGGGTAGGGCAATAGGTAGAAACGGGTTCAGAATACAGGGGATAAGGGAAATAGCTAGGAGGCACTTCGGCCTCAGCGACGTGAAGATAAGGTAGCAGTCGGAAACTTAATAAGACCCTGTTTTCACAGCATTCTAGGGTTTGGGTAAAGGAGAATTCGCAGCCAGAAGCCTAATGAAGGTTCGTAGGAAGTTTAGATGGAGCTATAAGTATTATACTAAGAGGGTGCTCAGGCTGAAGGAGCTTTACGACCCGCTTGAGGGAGCCCCCATGGCGAGGGGTGTCGTGCTCGAGAAAGTCGGGATAGCCAGCAAGCAGCCTAACAGCGCGGTCAGGAAATGCGTCAGGGTCCAGCTTATAAAGAACGGGAAGGAGATAACGGCGTTCGTGCCGAAGGACGGAGGTTTAAACTTCATAAACGAGAGGGATGAAGTAATAGTTGCAGGGATCGGGGGCACGCTGGGCAGGTCGATGGGAGACATTCCGGGGGTAAGATACAAGGTTATAAGCGTAAACGGGGTTTCTCTAGACGCCCTTTTAAAGGGTAAGAAGCAGAAGCCGACAAGGTAAGCTTTATATAAACTGTCGCAGACCGGTTTAAACACGACTCTTGGCTAAGACAAGTGTAGAGTGCAAGCTGTTCGACAAGTGGGAGATTAGCGGGATAGAGGTTAAAGACCCGGGGCTGGCGCAAGTAGTCAGCCTAAGGCCCGTAGTCATCCCGCACTCCGGGGGGAGGCATGAGAAGAGAAAATTCTGGAAGTACAGCGTAAACATTGTTGAACGCCTAGTCAACAGGGTTGCTCAAACAGCCAGAGCAGGCGGGAGAAAAGCTAAAGCCATAAACATAGTTAAACACGCCTTTGAAATAGTAAGCATCCAAACCGGCAGAAACCCTGTTGAAGTCTTTGTCGATGCTCTCGTAAACTCCGCGCCTAGGGAGGACACGACGAGAGTCAGCTACGGTGGAATAGTCTACTACCAGTCAGTAGACATCTCCCCGGGGAGAAGAGTAGACCTAGCGATAAGAAACATAGTGGACGGGGCGAAAAGGAAAAGCTTCAAAACAAGGAAAAGCATGGCGGAAAGCCTCGCCGAGGAAATCATAAACGCTGCCAGCAACAGCGAGGCAAGCTTCGCCGTCTCTAGAAAAATAGAATTAGAGAGGCATGCTGAAGCATCCCGATAAGCCTTTAACTCGCCCCGTAGAGCTCTCATGCTTCATCCACCGGCTTCAGCCCACGTGTCCTGTTGAAAAGGGAGAACTACGTGTAGAGCACGCTGCATGAATATGACAAGCCTAGAGTAATTATAGCACCGCAACAACGTTGCCAGTCTTCACGCGTACTTAAATAGACGGGAGGAAAAATTTTTATTATCCGGCTGCGCTAAGAAACCGAGGGCCCGTAGCTTAACCAGGTTAGAGCGGCGGGCTCATAACCCGTAGGTTGGGGGTTCAAATCCCTCCGGGCCCACTTTACATTTTTACGGTTTGTTACCCGCGCGGTTTCACACGCTTTCAACAGGCGAGTTTTCGCCATCCTCGGGTTTGAAGCAATTCCTGGATTGTCGTGAGACGAGGCTTATGCTATTATTCTGAAGGTTGTTGAGACGGTGTAACGCTCAAAGAGCTTACGCTTCATCACTCAAGCATAGCGGTGTAGTTTTTCCCTGCAAACCATTCTCGAACCCGAGGGCTAGACGCCACGCGGCTTGTAAACTCGTTATTCGAAGCCCCCCGCCCAATCCTCTTTACCATTGCAGTAAGTCCAGTGGGCTGGTTCAGCCTACTATATACTATAGCTTCAAATTCGAGCCGTTGAAAAAAGCTAGCGCGCTGAACGCGTTGTAAAAGCTATTTTTACGGGCCATGTAGAATTCATCTTAGTATGTTTCGGCCGAATCAAGTATTTAATATTTTCGAAGAACATGTTGCGTGGCAAGGGTGATCAACTGGATGAACTCCAGCGAAGTCTGTGACATGTTTAAATCTCCATTTCCCCAATCTTCCCGAGAAAGACCAGGTCCAGGCTATATGCCTCCGCCTCCTGCAGGTTTATCGAGCCTGTTTTCAGGAACCCCCTAAGCTCCTCTGATATTCTCTCAGGATTGTTAACTATGAGCTTCCCAATGTTCTCGTTGAAAGCCGGCATTAAAAGTATCTCAACCTTGCTGCTTAGCATGCCCCTTACCCAGACCGGTATCACATACCTGTAGCCAAGGTCGTCGAGAAGCTCTACAGCCGGGTGGAAATGCCCCACCACGACTGTTCTGACACTACCCCCGCCTTTCTTACCGAGAATAGTGTCAACCCTCTTATGGCCATGGGTGAATAGAATCCCGTTCAACAAGACTCCATCAGGATCCATCAGCTCAACCCCCTCCGGCAGGACAGCATAAAGATCCCCATCATGATTACCCGGGACAACCCCGACCCATTCGAACTTGCTAACTATCTTGCGCATGAACTCCGGGATCTCCATCCACTCCAGCCCCCTCGGGCCGTAGACGGTGTGCTTCAAGTCTCCAAGGATCAGTAGCCTCCTAGCCGATGTTTTTTCAGCCAGGCTTAGCACGCGTGTAAGAATCCTCTTAGTGAGGCTTGGAAGCTTGATTCCTTTAAGCCGTATCTCGCCCTCATAGCCTATATGCGTGTCCGCGATAACAAGGGTTTCCCCGGCCAGCAGAGCCGGCTCCCCTTTAATAAGCTTAAATCCTGTTCTCGCGTTCAAGCCTCAGGGGAACAAGCGGCATGATTGAAGATAAGGATAGCGCTGACAGGATACCTGAGGAGATTGCTGGGCTTCTTAAGGCTCAGAGTGTTACACGCGAGTGCGAGGAGAAGATTATCAGTGCATTCGGCGAAAGAGGCAGGAGGGCTTTGAAGACAGTCGCATCCAGAAGGGTGAAGAAGTATGTTCTACAGCCTTCGAACAGGGTTAGGTGGATTATCGTCGGCAGGGAGGAAGAATACCTTGTGATCCCGCTGGTGAAGTATTGCAGCTGCAAGGATTTCTTCTACTACGTGATGACTGGAGAGGCGTATGCTTGCTACCATCTTCTTGCACAGAGGATTGCTGAGCTTTCAGGATTATTCTCAGAGGTAAGGGAGCTGGACGAGGTTTACGACAAGGTTATTGCCTCAAGGATCTTCATATACTAGTATGGCTGCAACCTGAATATCTCGTAGGTCAGCCAGGCTGTCACCGTCCAGGCTGCTAAAACCCCGTCGTAAACCGAAACCTTCTCCCCAGTCATGCTCCATATTTCCCCAGAGGGCCTTCCCCTCGGATATGCCCCTATTAGGAAGCACGCAGGCAAACCGTCTTCAAAAATGCTCTTAACGTAGTCCCGGATTTCAACCCTCCTGCCAACATGGGTGAAGAGTATTCTACGAGGGTATTCGTCTAAAACCCTTAAAACATCCTTTTTCGCCACTGTTTCCATAAGGATTCTTCCACTAGGATCCAGGATTCTTCCCGTCGAGAGAAGCTTCTCCATCAGCCCTATGAAGTTCCCGTAGGTCACTGGAAACCTTACTTTCTCCCTTGGAACAATCCATTTCCCGCCTATTGTGTGCACCAACACCCTTAGTTTCCCAGCCCTATAAACGGGGGAGTCTGAGACTATTTTCAGGCACGTGTGCAGAATATCCGGCCGGCCTTTTTTCTCGCTGTTTTCAAGTTTTAGAATAGCCTTATGATGGATGCTTCTCTCAAGCATTGTTTGCATGGGTTTTTTACCCTTTTTAGCCGCGTTTTTAACAACCTGCGGGTGGTTGGCGAGCTCCTTCGGCACAAGTTCAAGGCTTGAGTCGAAAAAGCATATGAGGCTCTTCATACCGAGACCCGCCCCCGCTAAACCTTATAAAACCTTTGCCTCTAGACGGAGACTGAAGACTGTTGGAGGCTGTGCACGTTAAAGCGGTTCCGGCGGAAACACTGATAGAAAGGCTAGCAGAATACCTTAGGGAGAACGTTAATGAGGTAAGCCCACCGAAGTGGGCGCTTTTCGTTAAAACAGGCAGCCACAGGGAGAGGCCCCCGGATCGTTTAGACTGGTGGTATGTCAGGGCTGCTTCAATACTTAGGAGACTGTACGTGAAGGGCCCGACTGGCGTTTCAAGGCTCAGGAAAGCATACGGGGGTAGGAAGAAATACCCGATGAGGAGGGCACATAAGGCTAGGGCTGGCGGAGCAATAATCAGGAGGATTCTTCAGCAGCTTGAGGCAGCAGGCCTCGTCGGGAAGTCGAACAAGGGTAGGTGGCTCACGCCTAAGGGCGTCTCCCTCCTAGACAAGCTGTCTCGGGAGGTCTCTGGGAAAGGGTAGTTGGGAGAAATGAGTGAAGACGAGGAGATTGCAAGAATACTTGAGCAGCGTCGCAGACAAATGGAGAAGGAGCTTGAGGAGAGCAAGCGCAAGCAGGAGGAGCAGACGGTCATAAAGACTTTAAGCCGGATTGTTTTCACACCGGAGGCGAGGAGCCGTTTAAACAACCTTAGGCTGGTTAAGCCCCAGCTTGCAGAGCAGGTTGAGAAATACCTTATAGCTCTAGCACAGCAGGGCAAGCTTAAAATACCGGTTGAAGACGCGTATCTGAAGGAGATCCTAGAGAAGATATACTTGTCTTCAAGGAGAGGAATGGGGTGAGGAGAACTGGCTAGGAGCAAGACGGTGGGTAAGAAGCTTCGCCTGCAGGCTGAGTTGAAAAGGTCATACGCTGTTCCAACCTGGGTCATAGCTAAGACACGGGGGAAAGTAAGGTTTACGCACCGCTGGAGAAACTGGAGAAGAAGCAGGATCAAGCTTTAAGGTGGTTGCTTATGAGCGGGAAGAGTAAGGAGGCTGTGTTCTCGATAAATCTTTCAAGAGTTAAGAACGCGCCCTTCCCGGATAGGCGTGAAGTCGCCATCAGGAAGATCCGGGAGAAGGCTTCGAAGGCTTTCAAGGGTAAGAGGATAGTGATAGGGAGTGATTTAAACGAGTATGTTCACTCCAACCTCGGGAGGGTTTTGAAGGGTCGCCTAAGGGTTCTCGCCATCGTCGAAGAGGATGAGGTTCTCCTGAGGCTCCCGGGTTCAGAGCAGCGATAAGTCATGGAAGTAGCCAGAGCCTCAATCTGGAAGACTCCTTTCATAGGAGCATACTCAAAGGTCTTCGGGGTTAATGCTGTGGTTAACAAGAATACTCCTCAGGGTTTCCTGAGGAGGCTTAGGGATTTTCTCAGGGTTGACTCAATAGCCGTAACTAACATAGGTGGTGTCCACGCGGTTTCATCAATGATAGCGGCGAATTCGAACTTCATAATTGCTCCTGACACTATTGAGGATGAAGAACTCAGCGAGCTGCGGTCGCTCGGGAAGGAGATAATGAGGGTTGAAAGCAGGCTTAAAGCATGGGGTAACATGATGCTTCTCTCAGATAAGGGAGCGCTTTTTTCAACAAGGGTTCCTAAGAATGAAGCTAGGATGATAGCCGACTTCCTTGGGGTCGACTATGGCTTCGCAAGCCTTGCTAACTACGTAGCTATAGGTGCTCTTGCAGTACCCGGTGACGAGCTTTGCTTCGCCTCCAAGCTTCTGACGGAGCGGGAGAAGAGGCTTCTGGAAGACCTGTTGAAGCTCAGGGTTTACACCGCGTCTGTGAACGACGGGTTGGCTTTCATAAGGCTCGGCATGCTCGTAAGCCCCTACGGGGTGCTCGTCGGCGAGTCTACAACCGGGGCTGAGCTTATGAACATTTCCCTAGCCCTGAAAAATTTTTAATAACCCCCGTCTGCAGGCTCAGGCATGCCCCTGTTCAAAGTGAAAGGCGTGTTCAGAAAACCACTGAGAGAAATCCCGTTCTCTATAAGCGTGGAGGCTTCTTCAGAGAAGATTGCCCTAGAGAAGGCCTACTCCCTTATAGGGAGCAGACACCGTGTTAAAAGGGAGAATGTTAAAATACTCGGTCTAGAGGAGGTTAAGCCTGAAACCAATGAGTGAAGAGGAGCTTAGAAAAGCCATAACGGAGCTCCGGTCGTTCGAAACAATTATGGAGGAGCTTAGATCGAGATACCAGCTTGTAGTAGCATCCATAAACGACCTTCAGGTTTCCAAGTCTGCCCTCGAAGAGATTTCTAAGGCCGGCGAGGGTGTTGAGCTTTTCCTAGACATAGGTGGAGGGGTCTATGGAAAGGCGGTTTTGAAAGACACCAACCGGTTCCTCGTCAACACGGGTTCAGGAATACTTATTGAGAGAAGCCTGGAGGAAACGCTTAAAACGGTTGAGAAGAGGCTGAGCGAGCTGAACGACGCACGCGGGTCAATAGAGACGCAGATGAACAGCCTGCAGGCTAGGATAGATGAAAGCAGAAGCAGGGTTCAACTGCTCTACGAGAAGCTTAAGAAATAGTGCTCCTAATGAAGGTAGGCGAGCTTTTCAAATCCCTCGTGGAGGCTGTTTCAACAAGGCCGCTCAGCCGAGAGAAGATTGAGGAGGTTCTTGAGGACTATGGGCTTAAGCTCGTTCTATGCGACGTGGCCCTTCCGCTTGTCGACGAGTTGAAGAAGACCCTTGGCGAAACCCTTGAGGGCCGGAGGACCCCTATTTTCGACAGGGATGCTGTAAAGAAGCTTGTCGAACAGGAGCTAACGCTCTTCCTCCTGAAGATACTTGGCGATTCTGAGATAGACCTCGTCGAGGAGGCGCGTAGATCACCGAAGCCCTTCAAACTTCTTTTCATAGGCGTCAACGGCGTTGGGAAAACCACTACGATAGCTAAGGTCGCCTACATGCTTAAGGAGAATGGTTTAAGCGTACTCCTGGCTTGCAGCGACACTTTCAGAGCCGGGGCTATCGAGCAGCTCAGCCACCACGCTAAGGCGCTCGGGCTGCCTATGGTTTTCAAAGAGTATGGCTCAGACCCTGCGAGCGTAGGCTTCGAAGCGGTCCAACAGGCGTCTAAAAGAGGAGTGGACGTTGTTCTCATAGACACTGCTGGGAGAATGCATACTGACGTAAACCTCATGGATGAGCTTAAGAAGATTAAAAGGGTTGTTGAACCATCGTACACTATACTTGTCGTAGACGCTTTAACCGGGAACGATGCTTGGAACCAGGCGGCTGATTTCGGCGTCCACGTTGGCTTCGACGCGGTGATATTGGCAAAGCTCGATGCTGACGTTAAGGGAGGGGCTGCACTCTCAGTATCCTTCATATCTAAGAAGCCCGTAATATACGTGGGAACTGGACAGAAATACTCCGACCTTAAGAGGTTTAACCCTAAAGAGTATGTCAACAGCCTCATGTCGCTTGTTTAAACGCCGGGGGAAAAGAATATATCCCCGCCTCCTCCTAGAAACCCCGGCATGGGTCTTACGGACAGGGTTAGGACTATAGTCAGGGTGCTTAAGCTTAGCGAGAAGCCGGACGGTTCAGAGCTGAAGCTGTCGCTGAAAATATTTCTCATCGGCATCCTGATAGTGGGGGGGATGGCGTTCGTGGTGCACATTGTCGCCTCGCTCCTACAGCTGACGGGTGTGAAGCTCCGCTAAAGGGGTTTTTGAGGATGAGCAGGGATAAGGCTGTTGAACCGAAGTTTTTCCTGGTGAGAACCTCCATAGGCCAAGAGATGTCTTCAGCCCTAATGATAAAGAACAGGTGTGAAGTGGAGAATCTCCCAATCCACTCCGTAATAGTTCTGCCCGGTTTAAAGGGCTATATCTACATTGAGGCTGACTCACCATTCCCGGTTGAGGAGGCGATAAGGGATATTAAGCATATTAAGAGAAGGGTTCAGGGCAGCCTCAGCCTCAACGACCTCAGAAGGTATTTCGAGGAGAAACCGGTTACCACAGAGATTAAAGTAGGGGATATTGTTGAAATAGTTGGGGGGCTGCTTAAGAAGAATCGTGCAAGAGTCTTGGAGGTAAACCCTGATAGGAATGAGGTTACGGTGGAGCTTGACGGCGCCGTGGCGCCATTCCCAATAACGCTTAAAATGGACAGCGTAAGGGTCGTTGAGGAGGGTCAAGGTAAGCTTTAAACCGGTTTCCCCGGGGCAGGCTCTTAGGAAATATTTTTAAGGCTTGCAGGAGGCCTCACGTTGAAAGGTGTGTAAAGCTGGCTAAGAAAACCCTCAGCCTGATAGTGGAAGGCGGTAATGCTTCACCCGGGCCACCCCTAGGCCCAGCCATAGGCCCCTTAGGGATTAACGTTGGGGCAGTGGTGGCTAAGATAAACGAGGTTACGAAGGAGTTTAAGGGGATGAAGGTCCCGGTTGAGCTTGAAGTGGACACTGATACGAAGCAGTTCACCGTGAATCTTAAAACCCCCACGACCTCGGCTCTGATAGCTAAGGAGGCTGGGATAGACAAGGGTTCTGGAACACCCGGCAAGGAGGCTAAGGGAAACCTAAGCTTCCAAGCGGTTGTGAAAATAGCGAGGATGAAGATGAACGATACCTACTCTAAGACGCTAAAGGGAGTGGTTAAAGAGGTTCTGGGGACTTGTCAAAGCATGGGTGTGACTGTTGACTCCAAGCCCGCTAAGGAAGTTATCAGGATGCTTGAGAAGGGGGAGTATGACGGGGCTTTAAGCAGGGAGGGTGCTTAGAATGTCGGTGCCACTCTCAGTAAGCAAGAGCTCGCTGGAGGATGCTTTGAGGAAAGCTCTCTCCCCGGAGTACAGCAGGCCGAGGAGGTTCAAGCAGAGTGTTGAAATGATCCTGTGTCTGACGGGGGTTGACCTATCTAAGCCGGATCAAAGGTTCACGGAGCTCGTGGAGCTTCCACACAGCCCGTATAAGTCGGAGCCTAAGATATGTGTTTTCACAGACGGCTCCTTGGCTACTGAAGCAAAGAGTCTTGGACTGGATGTTCTTTCAAGAGACGTTTTAAGCAGCATGGCCGGTAAGAAGAAGAACTGCAGAAAAGTCGCACAGTCCTATGATTTCTTCATAGCCGAGGCGCCGCTCATGCCGCTGGTCGGCAGGGTGCTAGGCCAGTTCCTCGGGCCTAAGAACAAGATGCCCACGCCAGTTCCACCGGCCTCATCAATAACGCCGATTGTTGAAAGGCTTAGGAGGAGCGTGAGGCTCGTGCTTAAATCCGGCCTCGCTGTCTCATGTAAAATAGGACACGTGGAAACGCCTGTTCAACAGCTTCTCGAGAACGCTGGTGCAGTCCTGTCGGCGGTTGAGAGAAGACTCCCCAGATCGGCGTCGATGAGATATGTGGGGTTTAAGACGACCATGGGTAGGATTGTTAAAGTGTCGAGGGAGGCTAAGGCTTGAGCCAGCAGGTTCTTAAAACGAGAATTGTAGACGAGATTCTTCGCCTGATAGAGTCGAGCAGGACGATTATGCTCGTCAACACCTTCAGGGTTAAGTCTGTAACGATAAACGAGGCTAGGAAGAGGCTTAGGGGAAGAGCTATTCTGAGACACGTTAAGACAACGCTTCTACAGAAGGCTGCGGAGAAAACAGGCTCGCAAGCTTTGAGAGAATTCTTAAAGAAGCAGGCTTCCAAGGGGTCTGTGATGCTGATCGTTTCAAACGAGGACCCGTATGAGCTGCAACAGGAGCTGAGGAAATATTCAATAAGGCTGCCGCTTAACGCTGGTGATGTTGTCGACAGGGAGATAGTTGTCCCAGCCGGAAACACTGGTCTTCCAGCCGGCCCAGTGATCTCTTCTCTGAACGAGGTTGGCTTGCCAACCAGGATTGAAACCGGAAGCATATGGATAACCAAGGACACCGTGGTAGCTAAACCCGGGGACGTGGTTACGCCGCAACTGGCCTCTGTTCTTTCAAAGCTTAACATCAGGCCGGTTGAAGCATTCATAAAACCCTATGCGGCGATTCACAATGAGATAGCATATAGCGAGGAGGTTCTCTCAATAACCCTTGAAGAAGTTGTGAGAGAAGTCTCTAGGAGTGTTGAAAACGCTTTGAAAATATCTGTTGCAACATTCTTCCCGACGCCTGAGAGCCTCGGTATAATGCTTAGGGAAGCCTCGTCCAAGGCTATTGCACTGAGCCTTAAAGTAGAGTATTACGATGAAAACACGGTTAAAATACTGTTGCAGACAGCGAGGGCCGCGGCGAGCCAGCTTGAGGCAATGCTTGAAAAAGCCTAGCATTAGGGATCTAGTGGTGCTTAGGAAAACGTGTCGAACCGCCTTAATGCTTAAAGAAGGTTTAGCGGGCTTAAAAGACGCTTTGTAAGAGTGAATAAAAGCTTAAAAACACCCCGTGTAAGAATGCTCAGAAAATTCTGAGGTGGATGCTGATGTCTGAATACATCCATGCGGCACTGCTCCTGCACTCTGCGAAGCAGGAGATTACAGAGGACAGGATAAAAGCCATAATGAGGGCTGCAGGCATAGAGCCTGATGAAGCCAGGATAAAAGTACTGGTCTCCTCTCTTTCAAAAGTTAACATTGATGAAGTATTGTCGGCACCGCTGGCAGTAGGTCCAGTAGCCCAGGCTGCGCCAGCAGCCCAGCAGGCGCCGGCTGAGAAGAAGGAGGAGAAGAAGGAGGAGAAGCCAGCAGAGGAAATGGCTGGTCTGGGCGCACTTTTCGAGTGACAACTCTCTAACACTACCGGATACTGCCCCAATCTAAACGTTTGGAGCCGTGTTATAAAAGATTAGTCTGGAAGCATGACTTTTATCTTTTCGTTTGCAGACCTATAGGCAGCATCTATTATTTCCTGAGCCTTATAACCGTCGCAACCAGAAACTGGTGGCTGGGTTCTGCCAACAATAGAATTGACGAACTTTTTGATCAAGTATTCGTGCGGCTCACCTATCTCAGGCAGCGAAGGATTGATGATCTTGATTTTACCGTCGTTCGAATATCTTCTGTTTCTCGTGTACAGCACTATCTTCCTTTCTGCAAGATTGCATAATATGGTTCCCTGATCACCATATAGCTCAACTGGCCATTGTTCGTTTTGCTGTGTCCAGCTGACATCCACAAGCGCATGAACAGAATTCCTGAACTGGATTAAAATCATCGCATTATCTTCAACCTCTATGTTTTCTATGTTTTTACTGATTTCAGCGGAAACGGCTTTGGCTTCCGCGCTAACAAACATTCTTGAAAGGTCTATCCAATGGGAGCCTATGTCCATTAGCACTCCGCCTCCGGATTTTTCCTTATCAAAAAGCCACTCTCTCATAGGGGCTGAAGGAGGAACGGCGTCTAGAACGTCATAACCCACTCTAAACCTTGCCTGAATTAGTTTACCTATCGCGCCTTCGTTTAACAGTTCTTTTGCCTTAACGTGTTGAGGCAGAAACCTATTTTGAAAGTCAACTCCAAAGTATAGACCTCTTTTTTGAGCCTCCTCCACCATTTCTTTTGCTTCCTTAGAGCTTAATGCTAGAGGCTTTTCGCAAAAAACATTTATTTTCGACTTAATCACATCCAAGGTTAAGTCTTTATGAGTGGAAGGAGGAGTGCAAACGCTTACCAAATCTAGATCATTCTCCTTTATCATATCTTCATAGCTCTTGTAGGCCTTTGCATTGAATTCTTTAGATAGTGATTCAGCCCGCTCCTTTACAATGTCAGAAACCGCTACAATCTTAACGAAACCGATCTTCGAGTATGCTGCTGCATGCACCCTAGCTATTCCTCCGCTCCCTATTATTCCAACTCTTATTTCTCTGCTCATCATTAGGGCGATGCTACCGGATTAGTTAATAAATTAAACGTTATGGTTAAGAAGTAGGACAAGGGGGTTTCATACCTCATGCTTTCACTAGATTCGCTTCTGCATTTGAATGATATCTAAGAGTATGGGTAGACCAGCCTCTTTTAAATACATGCTAATCTTTCCCTGGGCGCACCCAGTGTAGGAAACACGCTTACCCACTAGGCAAGTCTCAATCACGCAGCCGATATAAGGCTTCTTAAAATAAGGGTGGATAACGTAATTAAGCCCACACCTGCTCCTTCTAAACAAACTGTTTTTAACACCTACGGGGTTTAAGCAAACAGGCTGAAGGATCTTGAAAACAGTGGTTTCGGAATCTGGCTAGTCGAACCTGGGTTTACCAACAGGCTTCAAATCCCAGCTTCCCACAGGAAAAGCTTTAAAACATGATTTCCATGTTAATAACCGGATTAAGATATAGGGCCGATCGTCTAGATGGCTAGGACACCTGCCTGACGCGCAGGAGGTCGCCGGTTCGACTCCGGCTCGGCCCATCCATCGCTCTTTCCCCAATACTTGTTTTAAGAACCAGACGTACGCGTAATTCTCAAGGCTACGCTGCTGGCTGCATCAGTTACACTCTTATCGTCTTTTGACCAATGGTCTCGTATAAAATTTATTTTAATCGTTGCTACACAACAAGTTGCTAGCTTTATAAGACCACTGTGAGCGTCATCAAATGAAAATGATGGCGCGGGCAGAGCCTCCTCTTATGCTTGGGCTGGATCTTGGAACATCCAGCGTTAAGGCAATGCTGGTCGACAGCAAGGGCTCGGTGTTGTTAAGCGCCAGCAGGCCATACCCGATTGAGTCGCCCTATCCGGGATGGTGCGAGCAGGATCCTGCTGTATGGTGGAGGATCGTTAAGGAGGCGGTTCACGAGCTTCTCAGTAAAACCCGGTTCAGCGGCGACTCTGTTTCAAGCATCTGTGTCTCCGGCCAGATGCACGGAATGGTTCTTCTAAACGGCTCCAGAGAGGTTCTGCGACCTGCGATAATATGGTCTGACAACAGGAGTAGGAGTCAACGCATGCAGATTGAGAATGAGCTTGGAGTAGAAGCATTGATAGAAATATCTGGGAATAGGGCGGCCACGGGCTTCGCCGCTGTAAGCTTTCTATGGGTTAGGCAGAATGAGCCGAGGATCGCGGAGGCTGTGAAAACACTGCTATTTCCAAAGGATTATATTAGGATGAGGCTGACGGGTGTTGTCTGCACGGATTTCAGCGACGCTTCAGGATCCCTGCTTTTAGACATACGTAGAAGACAATGGTCTAACGAGGTAGCGTCTACCGTAGGCATAGGGCTAGACGCTCTTCCAGAGATTAAGGGTTCGCACGAGGCTGCTGGAGAACTCGCCGAGGGGGCTGCTGAGGAATTGGGCTTAAGGCCTGGAACGATTGTTGCAACAGGCGGCGGAGACTCGATGGTTGGGGCACTTGGCTGCGGCGTGATTCGTGAAGGTGTCTGGTCAGTAAACATAGGTACTGGAGGCCAAGTTCTAAGCCCGGCGGTTAGGCCAGTGGTAGACAGGATTGGTCGGACGAATACTTTCTGCCATGCTGCTCCAGGCATGTGGGTTGTTCAAGGCTCAATACTTTCAGCAGGCCTATCTCTAAGATGGTTTAGAGACGCTCTTGGAAGCGGAGAGAAGCGTCTCTCAGAAATCTGCGGGATAGATGTTTACGATGTTCTAACACTGGAGGCGGCTGAGGCACCACCGTGTTCAAAAGGACTGGTTTTCCTCCCCTACCTGATAGGGGAGAGGACTCCCCACAACGATCCTGCTGCAAGAGGAGTCTTCTTCGGCCTTAGCCTTGCACACGATAAGACACATATGGTTAGAGCAATCCTAGAAGGCGTGGCATTCGCGTTCAGAGATTGTAAAGAAGTTTTAACAGGGCTTGGGCTGAAGCCTGAAAAACTGGTTTTCAGGGGCGGAGGCTCTGGAAGCAGGCTCTGGAGAGACATACTGGCTAACGTTCTCTCGGAAACCGTTGTGAGCGCTGCTCAGCTGAACGATGTTTCCTTTGGCTCATGCCTGCTAGCCGGAACTGCCTGCGGCCTGTGGAGAGACTTGAACCAAGCCTGCGGCGAGACGGTTAGACACGGTGATTCGTCGAAGCCGGATCCCCGGGCTTCAAAACTCTACGATAAACAGTACTGTCTCTACGTTTCCCTCTACCGTCATCTCAAACCCCTCTTCCAGCTCCTCATGGAGCAAGAGTAAGGCTGCTAGCTGCTTTTTCCTAGAACGCTTTAGGTATGCTCGTATCGTACGGCGGCTGGATCACTCCCTTCTCAGTAACTATTCCTGAGATAAGCTCAGGCGGAGTAACGTCGAACGCAGGGTTTATAACCTCAACATCTTTCACCGTGACAAGCCTGCCTAGAAAGTGAGTAACCTCCGCAGGGTCTCTCTCTTCAATCGGAATATCCCTAGGCTTCGTCACAAGGTCGAAGGTTGATAAGGGTGCTGCAACGTAGAAAGGCACGCCGTAGTGCCTCGCCAACACCGCCAGCGTCAGGGTCCCAATCTTGTTCGCAACATGCCCGGTTGCGAGAACCCTGTCAGCACCCACGAGAACCTTGTCAACCATGCCTCTAGACATGACGTGCCCCGCCGTAGAGTCGCAGATCAGCTTAAACGGGACCCCGTATTTCTTAAGCTCCCAAGCAGTGAGCCTCGCACCCTGAAGCAGCGGCCTAGTTTCAGTAGCCAGTACTGAAATCCTCCTTCCCTTTTCCCACGCCAGCCTTATTATTCCAAGAGCAGTACCATACTCTACAGTACCTAGGCCACCAGTGTTGCAATGCGTAAGAACCCTGTCACCATCCCTGACCAATTCTAAACCGTTCCTAGCAATCCTAAGATTGGTTTCAACATCCTCGTCAGCAATCCTACCGGCCTCCTCGAGAAGCTTTTTCTTCAAACCCTTCACAGTCTTAGCTTCCTCCACCTTCCTCAGGCATCTTTCAATCGCCCAGCCCAAGTTTCTTCCAGTCGGTCTAGCGAGCCTAAGCTCCTCCGAGGCCTTCAGTAGCTTGCTTCTCAGCTTCTCAACATTACTCGCCTCATACCGTAGAGCCTCCAGGGCAAGACCGTAGGCTGCAGCAACCCCGATTAAAGGAGCCCCCCTGATCCGCATTTTTCTTATCGCAGAAGCCACTTGACGAGCACTCGTAAGCCTAAGCCAACTCTCCCTGTAAGGCAGTTTTGAGGAATCAAGCGCGTAAACCACCCCATTCCTGAAGAATATGCTCCTCATCCCGTCTAAAGATACAGCCTATGGGAATTAAAACTTGCGGAAAACCAGTGTTGAAAACACTTATATCCAGAAACCCGACGGAAATCTAACTGGCGGAGGTCGCCAAAGCAAAGCGGCGGCAAAGCCTGGTCAAACAGGGACTAAAGGCGCGAGGCTTAGGACCTCGTCCCGAAGGGGTTCGTGGGTTCAAATCCCACCCTCCGCACTTCTCTAAAATTAAATTTACATCGCGAGTGCCCTCTTCCCTGTGCGTAAGCACGCTCTTCGACGGAACCATATGCTATTTTTTAAATAGTCTGCGTGTGTCTAAGCGGCTTTGTTTCACATCAGAATCGATTCTCTAAAAGCTTAAGTATTATGGTGGAATAGTATCAGCGGGTTGTGTTACTGAGTTGAAAGTAATTTTAATTTATGAGTTGAAATACGGGAACACCCGGACTGTGGCTGAAACTATTGCAGAGGAAGTCGGAGAGGAGGGGGTTGAGGCCTTAGTCAGCGAGGTTAGCCGGGTCGACTTGAATATGGTTGCTGAGTATGATGCTGTTTTAAACGGCTCTCCTAACCGTCTGGGCGGCCCGACGAGAAGCATCAGGAGCCTCATTGACAAGCTTAATGGGCTGGGACTACAGGGCAAGGCGTTCGCTGTCTTCAACACTCACATGGGCGGAGACTTCGGGAAAGCTGTTGGGAAGATGGAGAGGCAGATGGGAAGACTCCCGGGTTGAGACTGGTTGCAGAGGGTGAGCTTCCACGGTGCAGGGAGTTCGGGAGGAGGATGGCGGCTCAGATTAAATCGGGAGCGTGGTAAGCATGCCGGGTTTAAGCGCGAAGGCTTCTGAAGCGAAAGGGGTTTTCCTAATAGGTTTTCTATGGCTTGTTCAATCCGTCGGAAGGCTTTACTTCGCTATTTTCGGAACCCCCGGGGGGATGGGCCGGTTTCTAGACGCGCCCGTATCCTATGAAACATCCCTCGTAATGTTCGTCATGTTTCTACTCTTAGGAGTATTGGGGCTTATCGCGGTCATCGGCCTTTTTGGAAGGAGGAGATGGGGGCTTCGGGCAACGCTTCTCGTCAGTGTTGCAACCATAGTCTTCGACATATGGGGGTTGACTGTTCAATTCACAGCAGCCATCGGCTTCATCGTGCCGGCAATATCAATCATCTACCTCTTCTTTAAGAGACGCGGCCACACGTAGCCGGGAAGCATGCCGGCAATACGATAAGCAAAGTTTATAGCGCGCGGCGCTGCTCGTAAAGGCTCAGACCGGTTTAAGGCTCCATCAGGATTCTAAGAATGTAGTAGTATGCTGGCTTAGGATTATAGTGCTCGTCGAAGATTAGGGCTGAACCATACCCGCTGAAAAACCCGGGGATCCAGGAGTAGCGGTCCGTGAAACCCCACATCACGAAGGCTGTGCATTTCTTGGAGGAAAGACAGACCTCAAGCATGTCGCGGTATATTTCCGCCTGCCTAATTAGGCTCTTAGAATCCGCGGGCAGCCTTATGCGGACATCAATTTCAGTAATGTGAATCTCTAAGCCCAAGTCGCCTAGGCGTTTAATGTTGGCTGCAACTTGTTGCGGCGCCGGATAGTATTCTGTGCTTATATGCATCTGCAGACCGACGCCGTGTATTGGCACACCTTTCTCCAAGAGGGTTTTAACAAGATTGTAAACAGCATCCGACTTCACACCCATGCCTTCAGCACCGTAATCGTTGTAGAAGAGGAGCGCCTCCGGGTCTGCTTCATGCGCCCACCTGAAAGCCAGCTCAATGTACTCCGGCCCTATGTTTCGCAGCCAGATAGTTTCTCTCAAAGACCCGTCTTCGTCAACCGCCTCGTTAACCACGTCCCACGCGTAAACCCTCCCTCTATAACGGCTAACAACCGTGGTAACATGGTCGTGCAGGATGCGCATCCATTCCTCACGGCTATAGTTTCCACGCGTAATCCATTCAGGCAGCTGGTTATGCCAGACGAGCGTGTGCCCGCGAACCTTCATACCGTTCGCCTCTGCAAAACTGATGATTGCATCGGCTTCTGAAAAAGAATAGACGTTACGCTCAGGATGAACTCTTTCAAATTTTAAGGCGTTTTCCGTAGTTAAAATGTTGAATTCCCTGCTAAGCGTCTCAGCATATTCTTTGATTCTAAGCTGGTCAGCACCCACTGCTGCACCAACATAAATACCGTGTCTCTCGGCGAGCACTCTTAAGGGCTGCACCACCCCCCTTAACTGTTCTATTTGAGCACTAAGCCTTGAAACTTGTTGTTGCAACTCCTCCACTTCTCTCCCCCTGATCATGAAGCCCACCGCATATCCGATTACGATCCCAATCAGTAAGCCGACTATAAGAAGTTTCTTCGAAAAAGCTAGGGTGCTCCTCATGTTTAAACAGGTTTCCTACAAGGTTAATAAAATTTTACAAGCCGTTTTTCGTATTAAGCTTATTAACCTTTAACCCCTTTAAAAAGTGAAGAAAATGGTTTTGAAAGTTGGCGATAATACTCCGGATTTCACTCTCCAATCGAATGAAGGCAAGAAAGTATCTCTAAAGAATTATAGGGGGAGAAGGGTGGTGCTCTATTTTTATCCAAAGGACGGTACTCCGGGATGCATTCAGGAAGCAGGGAGATTCAGGGATTTGGCTGAAGAGTTCGGCAGGGATAATGCTGTTATCGTTGGGGTAAGCATGGATAGCGTTGAGTCGCATAAGAAGTTTAAAAAGGATGACGATTTGCCTTTCGCACTCTTAAGCGATCTGGAAGCGAGTGTTATTAAGAAATATGGAGCATGGGGGAGAAAGGATCTTTACGGCAAGCATACTATGGGTGTTGTGAGAACAATATTCCTTATCGATGAAGAAGGGAAGATAAAGGGGATCTATAAGGATGTTAAGCCTGAGGAGCATGCTGAAAAATGCCTGCTGGATTTAAAAAAACCTGGGTTCAAACAGGCAGGCGCTGTGAGAAATGCCCCCGATAGCTGGACAGAATGGTGATTCAATAGTCCTCCTGCAGGCGGGGAAACAGGCTAATGAAGCCCCTGTCTGAGAAACAAGTGTCTCGGCAAAGAGTCATTATGCTGGTTGACCTAGACTATTTTTTCGCCCAATGCGAGGAGGTGAGGAATCCTTCTTTAAAGGACAAGCCTGTAGTAGTATGCGTGTATTCTGAGCGAGGCGGGGAAAGCGGTGTTGTAAGCACTGCAAACTATGAGGCGAGGAAACATGGTGTTAAATCAGGAATCCCGATCTCCGTAGCTAGAAAGAGACTGGTGAACGTTGACGCTGTTTTCCTCCCCGTTGACCACGAGTACTACAACAGGGTTTCAGAAGACGTGATGAGTATCCTTAAGAGTCATGCAGACGTCTTTGAGCAGGCCGGGGTGGACGAGGCCTATCTGGATGTTAGTGAAAGGGTTGAGGGGGATTTCGACAAGGCTGGGGAGCTGGCTAGGAGGATAAAGGAGGAGGTTAGGAGAAGCAAGGGGTTAACATGCTCCATAGGCGTTGGTCCGAATAAGCTTGTCGCTAAGATTGCTGCCGACAGTCAAAAGCCGGATGGCTTGACGATTGTTAAACCGGAGGAGGTTCAGGCATTTCTTACACCGCTGCCGGTTAACAGGCTGGTGGGAGTCGGGGTTAAGACCCAGAGCATAATGGAGAGCCTCGGCGTTAAGACCATTGGCGACCTAGCGGGCTACGATGTTCAGAGGCTTATCGAGCTTTTCGGGGAGAAGCTGGGTGTCTACTTTCACAATGCTTCCCACGGGGTGGACAACCGGCCTGTTAAGGAGAGGGATGAAGCCAAATCCATAAGCAGAATATCAACTCTGAAGGAGGATACTCGAGACTTAGACGCTATCATGAGGAAGGCAGGCGAGCTCTGCGGCGAGATTTGTAATGAGCTCTCCCGGCGGCGGCTGAGGGTCAAACAGGTCGGGATAATAGTGGTTGCGAAAGATATGAGTGTTTACAGCAGGTCGAAAACGCTGGACCCGCCTACCAGCGACCTGGAGGATCTTAAAAAGAATGTTAGGGAATTGTTTGAAAAGCTGCTAGGGGAATCGGGGCTTGAAGCGAGAAGAGTCGGTGTCAGGGTCTCGGGCCTCGTTAAGGAGGAGGGTCAGAAACCGTTAAGAGCCTTCATAAGCCGCGTGGAATAATGCTCCCGTCGAATCAGTCGTCCATGAGGCGTGACCCATTGGCGAGCCGTTTTTCACTAGCGTCTAAAAAGCTTTAGGGTTGCGCTCGTAACTATTGATAGACCTATGCAGACGAGGAACCCTCCTATGAAACCAACCCAGCCAATAGCCTCGTTTGCCAACATGTTTAGGAAGAGGCTTAGGGCAAGCAGGAAAACCATTCCTGAGGCAGTTTCTATTTTTCTTTCAACCGTGTCGCCGAGGATTATTCCCAAGCCCAGAATAACCATTTGAAACAAGCCGAAGAACAGCATAAGGTTCGCAGCCGCCCTGTATAGGGCTGGGTGGTTGTTTGCCGGAGCCGGTAGCAACACGTTGCTTGAAAACTCGACCATTTGAAAATCATTGAAAAAGCTGATCGCCTCATCGCTCAGACCCGGGTTCATAGCCCAGGTGACCCCTAAGAGTATTATGAAGACCCCGGTGTTGAAAACACCTATCCAGTCGGCCCCCTCTTTCCTTCTTGCTTCGCTCACTCTAAGTTACTTAAGGCTGATCTTTTATAAGCTTTTAAGCCTATGAGTATTAATGGACCTGTTGAGCGCTGTGAAAGAAGGCGGTGTAACAAGGATTCTCTTCATCGAACCCCCTAAGGATGTTTGGTTCGTGATGGGCGACTACTTAGCGCCACCATACGGGATAATCCAGCTTGCAGCCTATCTTGAAAGAGAGGTTGAAAACCTGGAGATTGAAGTCCTAGACTGCAACGCTCAGCAGGTGGATTGGAAGGGAATGGAGAGAAAAATAGAGTCTTTCAACCCGCATATTGTTGCTTCAAGCGCCTTAGCGACCTGCAACACTTACGTTGTCGCTAGGACTCTTGAAACAGTGAAAAAAGTTGACCCTAATACTCTAACGGTTACTGGAGGGCAGCATTTCACAGCGACTGCCCAGGAAAGCCTTGAAGAATACCCAGTTATAGACGTGATAGTTAGGGGTGAGGGTGAGCAGACCCTTGCAGAGCTAGTTAAGAGCAGGGGTGAAAAATCCCGCTTTCCAAAGATTGAAGGAATCTCCTTCAGGTGTAATGGCGAGGTTAAACACAACCCTCCTAGGCCGCTTATTGAAAACCTGGATAGTCTTCCCTACCCCGGCTATCATTTCGTCAAGGATCTTGTTCATAAGTATCATTTCACAGCGATGGCTGGTGGGAACGTTCCCTATGCTTTGATCGAGGGTTCAAGGGGCTGCGCGCACTCCTGCACTTTCTGCTCCCAATGGAAGCATTGGCAGAGAAGGTGGAGGGTTAAATCTCCAAAGCGTGTTGCGGACGAAATGGAGTTCTGCTACAGGAAATATGGAAGCAGGTTCATCTGGCTGACTGACGACAACTTCGGCTTGGACAAGCGTGCGAGCGACTTGGCTGACGAAATCATTAGCAGAGGAATATCAGAGGATATTATGTGGTTCACCCAAGCTAGGTGCGACGACGTTGTGAGGAGCAAAAGTATCCTGCCGAGGCTGAGGAAGGCGGGGCTCCGCTGGGTTCTCCTGGGAGTGGAGAACCCGGATCCAAGTATTCTCGAATCTTTCAGGAAAGGCATAACTAGCGAGGAGGCTAAGGAGGCGGTGAGGCTCCTCAGGGAGAACGATATTTTTACCCAAGCAATGTTCATAATAGGCTCCCGCAAGGATAATTCAAAATCGATCGAAAACCTGAGGCTTTTCACGGATGAGCTTGACCCGGATTTCGCCCTGTTCGCCATCCTAACCCCGTTTCCAGGAACAGAGCTTTTCGAGGAAGCCAAACGAAACAACTGGATAGAGGACTACAATTGGTCTCACTACGATATGGTTCACGCAGTAATGCCTACTGAAACGCTTTCAAGGAAGGAGGTTCAGGAAGAGCTGTACGAGTGCTACAGGCATTTCTACGGCTCATGGAGTAGGAGGATCCGGGGATTATTCTCCTCAAACCAGTTTAGAAGGAGGGTGTTCTTCTACATGGCTTTCAGAGGAGTCATCAGACAGATTAGAAGCCTCTCGTGGTGAAACCTATGCAGCATCCCTTAGGCCTCTCGATAATCAGCGTCGCCGTCTATCTGGCCAGCCTGCTGGTGGTTTTAATAATCGTTTTTAACCCGCCCCCAGTGCCTAGCGACAACATTGCCAGGAAGACTTTAACCGGGATAGTGTTCAACGCGATTTGCCTGTCAGGCGTTTTCGCAACTGTTTCTCCGGAAACCTGTTCAAGAGTTTTCGCCAGGAGGGCTGGGAACAATGTTTTTCCTCGAAAAAGGATTGAGGGTCATCATCCTGTCTGCAAAGCCTTCTCGGCACATGTGGTTAAAATAGGGGGACGTGTGCTCTGCGCGGCATGCACAGGCTTATTTCTAGGAGGGGTTTCAGCCGTGTTCTTGTCCACAGCATACTTTTTCTCAGGGTTAAGCCTTGAAAAGAGTCCTCAACCAGTGTTGACAGGAGTGTTAATGGTTATGCTTGTTTTCCCAGGGCAGGTGGCCAGGGGGTTTGCACGCATGCTTCTAAACATTCTTTTCCCAATCGGAGGCACGCTGGTTCTAATAGGCATCGACAATCTTTTCGGAAGCCTGTTTCTCAACGCTTTCACCACAGCACTGATAGTTTTCTGGATCATTGCGAGAACCATGTTTTCATCATGGAACCATTGGAAAACCTGTTCCGGCTGCAAGTCTCGCTGCACTGCGGAAAACTGAATAAATATTTAGGTATTATCTGCGCCTACTGTAAATAGCTCCCAGTAATATCAGCACGCCGAGCAGTATTAAGAATAGCGGGCCTAATTCTAATTTAAAACGTAATTGTTCCGGCAAAAGAAGGTTCACCCCCATGAGAATTAGAAACGCTCCGAAAACGATAGCTATGATCTGGCCGAATCTTGGGATACCGAAACACTCGTCCTCACGCCTCCAGTACTCTCTAGCCTGCTGAGGTGGAGGCGGGTATAATGATGCTCCACACTGCGCGCAAACCGTTGCGTCATCCGCGTTTTTATAACCACACTTAATGCAGTACACCATTTAGCTTCAAATATCACTATTGCCCCTTTGATATAAGGCTTTTGGGCACGCTCTAAATACTCTTACTTCAGAGAATAGGCTTAACCGAAAATGCTCCGCTGCATCATCATGAATATTCTCTGACACGCGACGGACTATATTGAAGCCCGGTGCGCCTTTGGGCATAAAGTGCTTTTACTCTCCGCAAGGGGGTCTAAATATCTTGCAACGTTAATCAAAGCTCCAGGTACATTCTGATGGTGTCGACGTAACCTTCTATTCTAAACACCATCTTCGGCACTGTTCCAGCTTCCCTGAACCCCAGCTTACCGTAGATGTGGCGCGCCCTAGCGTTGCTAGCGTAAACATCCAGCACAAGCAGCTTTAACCCGGCTCTCCTGGATTCTTCTACAAGCGTTTCCAGCATTCTTGTGCCGATGCCAAGGTTCCTATACTCCTTGGCAACCACTATGCCGAGGAACCCGACATGGCTCTGAGCCCCCGTGCCCCTAGTGACCTCGGAGTTTCCAACCACCTTGCCGTCCACCTCCGCCACAACCCCTATGGTCCTCCCCTTCTCTATGTTCGTCAGAAATCTGGTGAGCCATTCTGCCTCCTCCTCCCTCGTAAGCTTCCTGTTTATGATGATGTCCGCCTCCTCTTCAACCAGCGAGTTTATAAGCTCCAAAAGGTCGTCCAGGTCCTCCCATCTCGGGGCTCTCAAGACTAGTCTCCGCCTGTCGCTCAATTGAAACTCGCCGAATGTTTTCGCCACGTGTCCGCACGCTCCAGGCTGATTCGCCCTATGCTCCACCGTGTCGTTTTCATCAGATTTAAAGGTTCTGGCAGCGTGTTAAGTATTGGTGTTTTCCAGCCGAAAGTAAGAGTTACATGTTTTAAATCGGAAAGAAGAATTGTTGAAGCTGAGCAGTTTGTTTAAAAGCGAATGAAGACTAGGGCGAGTTTCACCCGCTTCTACCCGCTGGCCCTAATAATAAGACATAAGTCGGAGAACATGGTTGAAATCAGGATGGCGCAGCATGCTGAGAAGAGAATGCTAGCGTTCGTGACACCCATGTTGAAAATGCTTCAGGAGGAAGGAGAAGGCTTAAGAGTTTTAGACGCGGGTTGCGGAGACGGCTCTAAATCAGAGTTAATAATCAGATTGGGAAACGAGGTTTGGGGGATTGATAAAAACTCGGAGGCTCTTTCCGAAGCCGAGAAGCGTGGAGTGAAGGTTTTACAGGGAGATTTGGAGAAGGACCTGCCTTTCCGAAGTGGTTTTTTCGACGGAGTATGGTGCTCATCCGTCTTAGAGCATGTTTTCCATACTTGCCGCTTCCTGAAGGAATGCCACCGGGTTTTGAAGCCGAAAGGCTTCCTAATAGTCAATGCTAACAACATAGCCAGTTTATCAAACCGGTTGAGACTGTTTTTCGGATTCTACCCGAAATGGGTTGCGCCCAGTGAGAACTACCCTAGGTTCGCCAGCCATGTTAGAGTTTTTACGAAACCAGTTTTTCAAGAGGCTTTAACGAGCGCCGGGTTCAAGGTTGAAAAAATTACTGCTGATCTTGTTTGTTTCAACCCAGGCTGGTTTACAAACCCTCCTTGGTCAGAGTCCTTGGGGAAAATCCTCCCATCTCTTGGAGAAGTGTTAATCATTAAAGCAAGAAAATAAAGAAATCAGTCATTATTCTAAAGAGCCGTCGGAGCCTTGTTTCAGCATTTGCAACTGCTTGCGAAGCCTACTTGGAGTTGAACCAAAAAATGCCTAAAATTTATAGTCTACATTCTCATCAGCCGTCTCCATAGTAAAACACATTCCATCATTTTACGTCATTTTTAATTTCGTTGTCATGGTTCCAAGTAATCATAAGCAGGTCAATCCAATCCAACGCGCGCTGTATCCTGTGCCCTTGTCTAGGAAAACATGCGGCTTAGAAGGCGAAAAATTCTTCCGGAGAACTTTTCGTCTAAAAATACTGTAGAGCTGAGTGACTGCATAAAGGATCTTTCATCTTCTTAATGGCTGGCGTACGCCACTCTTACAGGAGACCCTGGTTAAACGCTGCAGTTCTTAAACCATCCCTCGTCCTTTATCGCTGATATGTTGTCGAGTATTGCTGCGAAAGACTTCTCCATTGCTATAAGACCCCCGGTTGGTCCCCCCTCGCCTATAACCAGGTACTCGTTGGGCGAGTGCGCTAGGCCGCCGTGGCCCATTCCTCCAACTATGAAAGGTAGCTTAAGGGGTGGTGCTGCAAACATTGAGAAAGGTGCGCTTCCAGCTATTGTGGGCCAGACTTCAACCTCCACTTTAAACTCGCCAAGTGCTTTCAACATGGCCTTCGAGTATGGTGAGTTGACGCTCATCCTAGCCCAGCCGTAGCCTTCTTCAAGCCTCCTTATCCTTATCTCGCTGAACCCATGCTTATCCAAGTGTTCTCTAACCAGGCTCATCGTCTTCTCAACCCGCATCTCTGGCACTAGCCTAACATCCATCTTCACAGTCATCCTGTGAGGCAGGAGCGTCTTTGAGCCGGGCCCCGTGTACCCGGACCATAATCCGTCAATGTTAAGGGTCGGCGAGAACAAGTATTTCTTAAGAGCCTCAACTCCGTGCAGATCGTCTATGAAGCGCTCCACCTTCATCCTTTCCTTAACCTCATCCTCGTCGAAGGTTCCAGCCAGCCTGCTGAGGAGAGCCTCGTCCTCCTCGCTTGGAACCCTAACGTCATCGTAGAAGCCTTCGATAAGAACCCTGTTACCGGTTTCGTCGACCATTGTTGAAAGAGCCTTCACCATTCTCCAGGCTGGGCTGTCTACCCAAGCCTTGTTGCTGCCGTGTATGCCGAACTCCGTAGGGCCTTTCCCCCATTCCTTGCCGTCGAGCTCAAGCTCAAAAAAGATTATTCCCTTAACTCCCAGGGTCACTATCGCCTTGCCCTTTGAATTCTGGCTGGCGCCGGGGAAGAATAATACATCCGCCTTCTTAAGCTGGTCCTCGCATTTCCCTATGAACTCCGGCAGATGCTTGCTTCCAAGCTCCTCTTCCCCCTCTGCTGCGAAAATCAGGTTGACCGGCGGCTCCTGCCCGCTTTCAACAATAGCCCTGACGGTGTTAAGCAGGGCGACGAGAGGCCCCTTCGTATTCACTGCCCCTCTGGCTACCAGTGTCTCCCCGAAGGGCTCCACCCTAAGTATCTCTCCTGCGAAGGGGTCCACTTTCCACCCGGGTTCGTCAGCAGGCATCGTGTCGTACATCGTGTAGACAAGCACGGTGAGTGGCGCACCGACGTTAAGCTCCCCGTATACAACCGGGTTTCCAGAGGTTTCAACTAGACTCGTGTTCTTGAAGCCTGCTTGACCAGCCATCTCCCTCAGAAGCCCCGCCGCCTCTCTAACGCCGATGTTCTGAGGCGATACTGAGGGCTGCCTGACGAGTTTTAAAAGTTCTTCAACATGTTTTTCAAAATCCTTCTCAATCTGCCTGTAAACCCTAGCCCTGTCCATCGCAAGTTAGGAACCGTATCCAAGAGATATAAACTATTCAGCTCTTGAACACCCGGCTCCCTGGGCATCTAACACTCGTCTCCCAGCCTGAGCCTAAGTGCCGAGCCTGGTTTGCTGCTACCCGAAGATCCCGTAGCCTCCGCTCACCGGGTCTTGAAAGACTGCTAGTTTAGGCGGGTGGAAGGTGAAAACCGTGAAAACAATTGCTGCGGAGACTAGGGTTAACAGGCCGATTCTCCCGTAGGCCCTTAGGTTTTCTCTCGCCATCAGCCTATAGCTCGCCAGCTGCCCGATTACTACAGCAGCTATGAAAATCATAACGTCCATAATAAGGTTCTCCGCGATGAAAAAACTATAGGCGTAGAAAGAGAAGACGATGATAACTGGCATAAGGCAGATTCCAATAGTTTTTGCGGCTAGAAAGCTGCCTACTGTCTTTAACCTTCTATGCTCAATCACCATGTATGCTAATGCGGCCAGTAGGCAAGCTTCAAATGCTCCCAGACGCTTTCGTTAACGGCGGAGAAGACTCCGACAACCGGGTTTTCCCCGGACAGTTCGAAGGTGAAGTGCAGCATGCTTCCGAGGAGAATTATGAAAACTGCTCCAGCGAGTTCACGCCTGAGAATCTTTTTACGAAGCTCATCCATGGTGTTGAGTGTTACACCTTAACCCGCGTATTTATGGCTTCACCCTGTAACTAATGGCCTGCGGAGCTCCCTCCAGAACCTCAAAAAGGTATCTTCTAAACCCTCCCAACCAGTTTTCGCCCTCCATCCCTCTGAACCTTGTGTGCAGCCCGGTTACTAGGGAGAACAAGTTCCTTGTTCTCAACACTTCCAAGAGCAGTATAATCTTTAGGGCCGCCAGCCTCCTGTAAAGCTCAAGCTCCCTCACCGTACCGCCTTGTCTAACATACGCTTTCAGAAAGGCTTCTGAAAGCCTTCCCCCAGGTCTTCCCTGGATTCTTTCGCTGAAGTCGAGGAAGTTGCAGATGTATGCAACGTCGAAAGTCGGTTCAGCAACCTCCGCGTTCTCCCAGTCGACAACGTATGCTCTCCCCGCGCTATACACTATATTGTCTAAACCGTAGTCTCCATGTATCAGGAGGGCTCTTCCCTCCGACATTCTCTCCCTAAGCAGTTTAGCGTGTTTCAGACATCTGATGAGAGAACCAGGAGGGTTGAGGGTTGTGAAAATAAGGAGGGTTGATAAAAGCCTGATGCCGTCTAGCTCCCGACCCGGGTAATTCCCCTTATCCTCCAGAATGCCTCTGAGCTCACTGGGCTTTACTGCGTGTATTTCCGCTAGGGAGCGGGCTGCAGCCTCTAGGAGGCGGCGCTCATCCTCCGGCGGGGTTTGCTTAATCATCTCCATTATGAGGAAGGGTTTTCCAAGCGTCTTTTTGCTTTCCTGGAACGCGTACACGTTTGGAACCGGTAGTCCCTTTGACCCGAGTAGCTTCAGCAGCCTGAACTCTCTGGCTGCCTTGCCTTCGCCAGCGTAAAGCCTCAGTATAAGCGTGTCCAGTGTTTCGCCGTTGGCTTCAACCTTCAGCAGATAGGTCTTGTTGCTCATGCCCTGCTTCCTGTATAGGGTTAGGCTTTCAACCTTAACGCTGCCCGGCGGCGCTAAGCCTTCAAGCCCAGCGTGATCCAGGTAGGATTGGAGTCTTTGAACAAGGGGCGAATGGTTCCGTGAGCTGTTCAAGCCGTTTTTCAACCCATGAATTAACCTATTAAACTTGACCCGGGCCTCGCGTTTTTCACTAAGCAGAGATCAAGCAGCCCGTGCACAAACAGTATTGTGCGCTTCGTTCACGTGCTCCATTAGTTTGGACCCCAACAATAACAGTGATTAAGAAAAAATCTTGATAAGCAATCCCGCGAAAAAATAACCCCTGAAATAACAATCAATCAGCAAAAGAAGCGCGGTGAATTTGCGGGCTACTAATGGCGATTTCTACGCATTGAAGCAGGCATGTTTTGCATTATTTTGTTACAATCGGTGCGGCCAGCACTATCGCGCCCCCAAACGTGAAAACAATTGTGCCCAACCCCGTCATCGCTGTCATGGACATTATCCAGCCAATTCCAGTAACCAATGCAAGGATGCCTGAAGCCCAAGCAAACGTCCGTTTAAGCAATCCAAGAACGCCTAGTGTAAGCGAAATTGGTGCTCCGACAATTGCGAGGAGACCAAACATCATTGCGAGCGAGTTTGATACAAGGCCAGCGGCTTCCATCAAATCAACCATGCCCAAGTAAACACCAATCAATGGAAAATTGATGGTGCTAAACCATGAAAGAAGAATGCCAACAAACATTACTAGTACTAGCGCGCGCTCGTTTAATCGAGGGGCGCCGGGTATCTCGTAAGGAAGGCAACCATGAAAAGCACCACAGTGTAGACGAGGGTGACTATTCCTACTGCAAAGAGGCATACCATGATTACTCTGAGCCTTTCCCCCCTCTCCACCCCCGAATACAGCAGCATTGCTGCGAGCAGTGTCAGGAGGAAGCTTACGTTCGAGGCTGTGGCCGTGGCCAGCATTATTGCGCCTAAGGCTTTATTCATGTTGATCGACATGATTGCTGCCACCGTCCATGCGCCACTTACGAAAAGCATCAGGAGTGAAATGATCACGATCCACACCGAGGGCTTCTGTTCGCTCAAAGCTTCATAGAAAATTATACGCCGCTGTTTAAATACTTGTAGCGTCTCTCTGAGGAGCCTTCCCCCGTCTCCCCGGCTGCTTAAAAAGCGTGTCTAAACATGCTTAGAGGCGAACCATAGCCTGGTCCGGTTTAAAACAGGTTTAGCAAAGCATAATTACTAGGAGGCGGCTTACTACTTGTGGCCCCGGTGTTCAGGCACTGGAGGGTTCTAGCTAGCGTCACCAACCTGTTCGTTTTCTGGGTTCTCATTCTGCAGACTGTCGGAGTCACCCAGTACTTTGAGCAGCGGGTCTTCGAGCTCACGCTAATCGTCCTCTTCTCTTCAGTAGCCCCCTTGCTCCTGATGGGGAGCCAGATAAAGGATTTAAATGGTTTCCGGGGAAGCATGAGTGGGGAGCAGCTTACGTTCCTGACTACCGCGCTTTTCGTCATACCGACGGTTTTCCTCCTAGACCCCTTCACACCTGCCTGCGGAATACTCATCCTTCCAATTCTAGAGGAATGGTTCTTCAGAGGACTCCTTCTTTCCACTCTGGCGAAAATAGATTCCCCCATGGCAATATCCGTAAGCAGCCTAGTGTTTGCCCTAACACACTTCTTCCACTACGGGCTCGGCGGCTTCCTCTGGCCCCTGTTGTTCGGCGTGGTTGCAGCGGTATGCCAGGTTCGCTACAAGAACATTTTTCTCCCCATGTCTCTACACGTATTCTGGAACTGGTGGAATAACTACGGGGATAATCTACTCGCCGGGTCAGGATTAACATATTTCGGCGGATTCGCTCTCGGCATCTCATATGTTCTCAGCAGCCTTGTTGCAAGGATAATGGAGCAGATGCAGGCTAAGAAGAAAAGCTTCTGGTGAAATCAGCCTCCTAAGCCGAAGAGGCTTCAGCATTGACAGTTTTTGGAAAGGATGATTGAAAATCTATAGGGTGGATTTGGGAGAAATAATGTTTTAAAGCACCTGAAAACTTTAGGCTTAGCCATTGGCGACGGAGGCTCGGACTATAGGAGTTTCTGCCCCAAGCGGTTTAGAGGTGAGCGTGAAAAATGATAGGAGCCCCCAGGGATAGGGTTTTAAAGTGTGTTGACAGGGGTCTACGCTGTTTAGGGGAGACCGTTAAACGCATCGTATACTGGTATCTTGAGAACGAGCAAGGGTTGAAGAGGGAGGAGATACCCGACAAGCCTCAGGAGTTCATAATCGGCCTCGAAAAAATATATGGCTCCGGAGCTAAAATCATAGAGAGGTTCATAGTTTCTGAAATGGTTGACGAGTTTGGAGTAGAGACCAGCAGTTTTGCTGAGGGAATAGAGAAAACCCTCTCTCAATAATCTTTAAACAGTGTTCAAGCACTCGGTAAGCGTTGAAGAACCCGCCTATACCAGTAACCTCAATATTTTGCCCAGCCTCGCTGAATGCTTATCTACCTAAGTATGTCGGGTCTGTCGCTCGTTATGCCATCAACACCTTTCTCCGCGTACTCGCGTACCTCCTCCTCATTGTTCACCGTCCAAACTATCACCTTCAAACCGTTTTCATGCGCCCTCTTGATCAAAGCAGAGTGTGCGAAGCGGTAATGTGGCATCACGTAGTTCGCCCCCAGCTCCAGTGCTGTTTTAACAGGGTTCTCGTGCCTCACGTAAATCAACCCGGTCTCCACATTCTTGTCGAGCTCCCTAATTCTTCTTAACGCGTTTTCCAAGAAAGATATGATTACCACGTTATTCTCCAACCCTTTTTCACGAACAAGTTTTAACACTGCGTCTTCAATCCCTGCTTCCTTCAACTCCATCAGTATCTTCACCCTTTTATCCAGAAAGTCGAGCACTTCCTCCAAAGTAGGTATCTTCTCACCCTTTCCTGCGTCGAGGCTCTTTATCTCTTCCAGCGTGAGCTCGCTCACCAGTCCCTTCCCATTCGTAGTCCTGTCAACCCCAGCATCATGAATGACCACTAGTTCACCGTCCCTCGTCCTTCTAACGTCCAGCTCAACAGCATCCACACCAAGCTCCAACGCTTTCCTGAAGCTGCGCAGCGTGTTCTCCGGCTCGTAGAATTTCGCTCCCCTGTGGCCTATTTTCAGCATGATGCTTGTTTGAAAACGTACCCGGCAATGCTATATAAACTGTTTCACCACCGGCTTAAAACTTTGAAATGCGTACGCCAGCCGTATTCGGCTTAAAAAGATATAAGACGCTAGATCTCCATGTTGCAGAGGATGGGAGAATGCTTTCATGAGGGTTAAAGCAGTGCTGTTCGATTTAGGTGAAACCCTGGTGAAAACATGGATACCGGAAATCGTGTTTAAAAAAGTATTGTATTCGCTGGGAGTCGACAGGTCTGTTGACGAAATAAGGGAAGCGCTTGCAAGGACAGATGAGCAGTTTGACAATCTTAATTATCGTTCACTGTATGGAAAAATTCCTTATAAAGAGTACTGGGGTAAGTGGAATTCGCTTGTTCTGAAGCATCTCGGAATCCCCGATTATGAGAAGCTGGTCGGAGAGATTGAAACACAATGGTTTAAACACGCGGATTGCGAAGCCTATCCTGATGCTGAGGAGACGCTTGTTAAGCTGAGGAGGATGAGTTTAAAGACGGGGCTTGTTTCAACAGGCTATGAAACGGATGTCTACGCAATCCTGGGAAAGACAGGTCTTCGGAAGGAGTTGTTCGACGTTATAGTTGGGGCGGACACTACAGGAAGGGCTAAGCCTCATCCGGAGGCCTTCAGGCATGCTCTTGAAAAACTTGGTGTTGAGCCTGAAGAAGCCCTGTTCATCGGAGACAAGGTGGACGACGATTACAGGGGGGCTGAGGAAGTGGGCATAACCCCTATACTTATCCGGCGAGAATCCGGTGAAGCCGGCATAGACTCCGGTTTGAGAATCGTCACAAGCCTGGCAGAAGTATTCCAATACGTGTAGAGCCCCATTAACTGTAGAAACGTAAGCCTTGAGCGTGCCCTGAAAAAGGGAATGCGGCGGGCTTACCTGCTTCCCCCAGGGGTGAAGACAAGCGGCTGTTCGTCGCTGAACTTGAAAGCGTTCACCACTTCCCCCACGACCAGAACATGGTCTCCTGCTTCAACAGTTTTCACAAGCCTGCACTCTAGCGATACCGTCGCGTCCTCTAGAATCGGCACCCTTGTTTTCCCTCCCTTCCTCGCCTTAACCCCGCTTTCAGCAATCTTATCCATTCCTCTACCCGTCCTAGAGCCGAAAATGCTGTACGCGGCTTTCTCAAGCCTCCTTCCAACAATGTTGACTGCAAACTCCCCGTGTTCCCTTACAAGCTCCAACGTGTATCTTGACGGGGCGATTGAAACCATTATTAACGGGGGGCTCATAGAGACCCTGCTGACCCATGCTGCAGTCATGCCTCCCCTCCGGCTGGGTTTCTCAAAGTCTCCCGCAGTAACTATTACAAGGGGCTGTGGCAGACGGTCGAGAGCACTATTCGGGTCAAGCCTCAAAGGCATTTGCCTTAACAGGTGGGAAAGAGTGTTTAAAAAGCTTTAAGGGTTTTTACTGCTGCGTGGAAACCAGTGGTCAGTATTCCTCCTCTTCAGGGTCTTCCCACAGCAAAGGCTCCTCCTGAGGCTTCTCAATTTCTGAAGTATACCCCTTCACTATGAGTTCTTCAAGCTCTGAACGAGCCCCAGGGTTTTCCTCAACCTTTTTCTCCCCTGAGTTCAGCTCCCTGTGGAACCTGCTGAACCTGTCTGGCTGGGAAACGCTTTCGAAGGCGATTTGGAAAACATCTACCTCCCTGTCGCCGAGCCTCACCACCCAGCCTAGGGGGGAACTGGTTTTCTCCCATTTCCCGTTCAGGCTTCTAACGATCACCTCGCCCAAGTAGCTTCCTGTTAAAACAATATAGGCCCCGAGTAAATCGCTCTGAAGCTCCCCTTGGTCTTCCGGCTTCAGCCTGCTGACGGCAATATCTAGGCTTCTCAGAGACTCTAGGCTATAGTCGAGCTTCACGCCCGCTTTCTCATTGACTAATTCGACGCACTCGTCCGCCCACTTGGCGAGAGAGTCTCGGTTAATGCTGAAGGGCTTTTCCTTCTCACCGCGTTTCCAGCGCCGCATTCACAAATCTTTACATGCTTCTACCTTAAAAGCGTTCCTAATTACCCTGGAAAACCTCCGGGTTTAGGCTGGGGGCGGTGGGGGAGCCTTGGTTTCAACCTCTTTCTGGCGGAGAACCCAGCCTGCTAGGCAGAATGCCCCTGACACTAGGGCTGTCTAAAACTGGATGGTGAACCTAGATAACGTGCTGACTTTCACAAAGCCGTTGACACCCGTATGCGGGTAGGGGTTGACGGTTAAGTGTCTGCTGGAATACGGCATTAAAGCCTCGCCAAGGTTTTGAAGGGCCTGGGCTACGGAGGGTGATAAGCGTTGAACCAGACGCTGCCATGATCGCGCGCTAATAATAGTCAGGACTCTGAAAAACGGGCATCGTTAGAGGCCTAAGGTTAAAAAGCCTTCGGGACCAGGCTTATCTCGCAGCGAGCCGGCGATTATCGTCGCGGACCCGAGTATGGCAAGCAATCTTTCAGAAGTGAAAAGGGCGTTCATAAGGGGAGACGTGCTGATGGCCTGCAAGCCTAGCAGCCCAGTAAGTTGAAGGACGAGATTTCAACGTATAGAATAGGCTAGAAACTATCCTACAACCAGCTATTAATGATCCAGCACTCGTTTTAGATACCCTTTTATAGCTCTATTTGCTAGTTCAGCTGAGCAATGCCGTTTAAAAACTCCATGTTGAAAGTGATCGATTTAAGGGGCTGCGGCTTCGTTCCGTCGAACGTTGCCATTATTCAGGCGACATGGCACAAGTATAGGGAGTGTCTTGAGGAAGTTCTGCTCAAGCACCCAAGGCTTTTCCCGGGTTTCCGGAAGGGGGCTATAGATTTCGACGATTTCGGCATGCATAGGAGGGGTAACACTGTGGTTGACGAGTGGGGCTGTGTTTGGACTTTTAAAATCGACGGGCTGGAGGGCCAGGTTGTGAAGCACCCGCTTGAAGACTGGAGCAGCCTTGATAAAATGGTTATCCCGGATGTGGAGAAAGGCATAGCCGGCATCCATGAACCGCCGCGGCCATGGGAAGACATTGAAGCCTCAGTTAAATCCGCTAAGGAGAGGGGTGATCTTGCGATTGTCTTTTTCCCACACGGCTTCTTCTTCATGAGGCTATACTATCTGAGAGGCTTCGCAAACCTTATGAAGGATTTTTTCACCGAGCCTCCTCAGCTCCACGAGCTGATTGAAAAGCTGACGGAGTATAATCTTGAGCTTATTGAAAGAGTGCTTAAACTTGGTGTTGACATGGTTAGTTTCGGGGACGATCTGGGCCTTCAGGACAGGATGCCGATAAGCAGGGAGAAATTCAGGAAACTAGTGTTCCCATCCTATCGCAGAATGTTCTGGAGGATAAGGGAGGCTGGAGCAAGGGTTTACCTGCATACCGACGGGCACGTAATGGAGGTTGTGGAAGACTTGATCGAGTCAGGCGTGTCCGTGCTAAACCTTCAGGACAGGGTTAACGGCTTGCAAAACATAAAGAGGAGGATTAAAGGCAGGATCTGCATCGACCTGGATATTGATAGACAGTATCTTCTGCCCTTTGGAACAGCGCGCGAAATAGATGATCATATTAGAAACAGTATAATTGAACTAGGCTCGGAGAAAGGAGGCCTAATGTTGACGGCAGGAATCTACCCCGATGTTCCTCCAGAGAATGTTGATGCGCTCTGCAACTCTATAGAAAAATATATGACTTTTTATGGGAGTCTTGAAGAATGCAACGGCTGAAGCGTGTAGCAAAGCTCTGTTTCTCTGCCACGAATCCTACAAGCATTATTGTAAAGTATTATAAGGGTTATATTACCATCATCTAGCCGCTTGCTAGGCTAGCGATTCGTTTTCCTCTTGAATTTCGTGGCGAATAGCCAGCCGGCCAAGCCTATCGTAATTATTACGCCTATGATGGCGTATGCGACGGGGAAAGGCTCCTCAACAGTGAAGTTGATTATCGGGCTCACGGCCTCGCTGTAGGCCTCGTTTCCAGTCCATCTGGCTTCAGCATTCCAACCGCCTTTCTCCTCGGGTTTAAAACTGTAGCTGAAGGCCCCGTCAGCCGATGTTTTAACTGGGACTGAGTACGATTGGCCGTTTGGCATCGTTAAGAAGAGGGTTATTGTTTCATCCGGAATGCCTGGGCTCACCGCACCCGATATAATAATCGTATCGCCGAGGGTTATCCTCTGCTTAGAGGCATCGCAAGAGATGGAGCTCCTCTTCTTTGCCACCGTAAATGAGATGGTGCTTTCCGCAGCCTCATGGGTAGAGTTTCCATCCTGCACTGCGCGGATAGACCATAAGCCCACTTTGTCAGCCACTAGGGAATATGCGAAGGACCCGTCGCTTGCAGTTGTAACAGTCACGGTCATTGTTGCTGAATCCGGCTTAACCAGAGTTAGCGTGACACTGCCACCAGCTTCTGACGGCTTAAGAAAGCCCACTATCTTGACCGAGGACCCTATGGTTGCAGAGGGTTCTGAAACAGATAGAAGTATACTGCGCCTGATCTTAGTAACCGTTAGGGTAGCAATAGTGGAGACTGCTCCCGTGTGGTTTACTCCCCATCCGCATGAGGCAACTATCTCATAGGTGCCTAATGATGCCGGTGTCCAAGTGTAAGAGTAACTTCCATTTTGGCTGGTTTTCACGGTGGCAAGAGTTTTCCACCCGCCTCCCTGGGTTCTACACTCTAACGTTACTGGAACAGAGCATGCGGGAGTTATATCTCCCGAGATGGTTACGCTCGAGTTAATCGTTATTAACGTTTGGTTCAAGCTGAGCGTGATCGTGTTCATGCTGATTAATACTTCATACGTGTTCCAATCGGGCTTCATATCTATTTTTGAGATCGTGTTACCATCGATAAAAACAGTTATGGAAACCCCGTCCAGGATCGGGAGAGCGTGAATTCTCATATAAACAGAGTTTTTCGGTATCCTAGTGTGAACAGTAGCATACTTATAGATGTCTCCGGCCCAGACGAAGTTCTCCACGGCACCCCAGTTCTTCTCGTTTCCAGACCACCCGGCTCCCAAGTATCTTCTAGCTTCATCACTACCGATGTCGATCCTTGTGATAAACCTCCTGTCCTTATCTAGAAACTCTACGTGGTTGAAAGCGACAGCAATATATCTCTCGTCCGTTGAACCTGGAAATATGTCGCATGGTCTCACAACCTTGTTGAAGACAAATTTAATCTGGTTTCTAGATTCCCCGTAACCCTGTCTGTAATCAGACAGAGTTTCCTTAATCACCTCCAGATACTCGAACCCGTATTGTTTCGACGGTTCAACCGTGCTCCCCTCAAACCATTCGTTCCATGAAGCTATGTTAATCAACCCAACATCCGGGTCGACTAGTTTTCTGGCTTCGCAGCAGAAGTCCCTGAAGCTTTCAACGCTCCTGATCACGATGGGCGCCATAGTGTCGACTTTGCCATCTTTCTTCACATAGTATACGGTTCTGTTCTTGTCGTCATATCCTGGAAAGACCCCGGGTATGAAACCTATTCCCAAGTCTCTGCACACATTGCTCCACCCCTCGTATTGTGAGATTATGCTGCTTAGGGACTTCTCAAGCGGGTAGGATTCGGAAGGAGGCACAGACCCGTTAATCATCATGTAGGGCATAAGTGCATCAAACGCCTTCACCCTTTCCAATTCTGGGGAAGAGCTCCAGCAGATCTCCTCTCCGATGAAGTAAACGTTCATGCCGTAATTCTCAGCCACCATTTTTCTTGCTTTCTGAAGCAAGCCTACCGCATCGCCCTTCATAGTTGCGGAGGCCCATAAATAGAAAACCGGTCTGCCCTTGACCTTAAGGAAGTTTTCCCTCCAGAAGTAATTTTTAGCCGCGTAATCTATATCCTTGAGAAACCTGGCTTCAACGTCAGGGTCGCTGCAGTTTACGGTCCAATCGATCTCGTCGGGCTGTTTCCCCTGTGCTCTTTGCTCCCAAATAGTCCCTAGGGCTGCGCTTACAGCGTACGTCAGAGAGAACTTGATCTTGGAGCTTTCCGGATGCTGAAGCATGACCTTCAGCGAATTGTCGAAGCCTGGCGCCTTGAGCCCCGTCCACTCGACAAAGAAGCCAGATATCCCGTATTTAGTTGCCCACTCGATGTGACGGCTGATGATATTCCAGTCATCAGACTCGTATAAGCCTAGTAGTGGGGTTCCAGTTATTCCATCACCCCACTTTCCGTCAACCGGATGGTACCAAGGATAATAAGAGGCTGTGACAAAAATGGCTTCCCCCTCGAGCCCTTCAACCAGGAAAGTGCAGCTGGAAAGAGGGCTCAAAATCAAGATGCCTACAATTAATAATGCTCCAATCCTCATCGGTAAGCTTCTCCACCATATTTGGTTCCTTAAATAGTCTTTTAAGCTTATATTATTCATCAAGAGTAGTGCGTCAGATTATGGCCAGAGTATGCTAAGAATACTCGTAGAATTGCGTTGGATTCTTTTAATTTTGTTTGGTTCCGGCTAAGCTGGTTAATAAGCTTAATACGAAAAACTTGTTTAGATGAAACAGGAAGCTAGTAAAGCTCTGATTGCCCTGCCCCAGGTAGTAGGCGACCTCGGTAAAAAGGATGCGAATGCCTCACCTTTAGCCTTCGCTTTCACGCTCCCTCGGGCTGTCTCCTCTAGCGGTATGCGCTTCTGCCACCCGGGGGGGATGGCGAGGGAGAACAGCGACATAGACCTACCTGTTGTTTCGAATGATTTCTCCGGCAGTATCGGGAGTAGGATAGAATGCTATGCGTACAAGCGTGATTTTTAACAAGCACTCCCAACAATTTTTTAGCTCGATAATGAACCCTGCTTTACCCGTCAAGACTTTCCCCGGGTTTCAGCAGCCTCTTTCTCCTCGAGCTCCTTGATGGCCTGCTCGTATTTTTCCTTAAGCTCTCTGAATGTTTTCTCATCAACCTTCTTCTTTTTATAGGCTTTTTCAAGGTCCTCTATTTCAAACCTTATTCTTTCAATCTCCTCCTGAACCTCCGGTGTCCCGGGTGTCGGCGGCGGGAGGGCAAGCGCCACAAGCTTCTTGTCGACAAGGCTCTTCATGAACATGGATAGCGAGACCTCCGCCTCTCTCTCAGTCAGCATGAACTCGTTCTTCATCCATTGCACAATTTCGTTAAGCGGGGTTTTACCGTCTATCCTCTTCCAAACCTTGCTCCCTATCGCGTCGAGCTTTATCCTTGCTGTTCTCTCAGGGTTTTTAGGATCGCCAGTCGGCACCGGGATCAGGATTGTGACAATACCCTCAGCATCCTCCTCGTGCTTCACCCGCGGGTTTACGATCGGTATGCTCCTGTATAGTCTTCCCGGGGAAACCCTCGGCGGCTCACTCTTCTTCCCAAAAAGCGGCATCGCTTCCACCTAGTCAGGCTTAAACCTTATGCTTTTCTCAAGATCCTCGAGATCGCTGATACTCTCTTGGGGGCCGGAGTAGCCTGTCAAGAATATCCTGTTCGAATCCGAGTCATACCAGACCCTTGATGTTTTAACAGTCTTCTTGCCGCCGAGGAATTCCCGTCTCGTTTCTTCCACCACCATTTTCCCAGTCTTCTCGTCAAGCTTAAACCTATCGTAGTTTAAACCCTTCATGACGGTGCGCACGTCCTTCGGAACCTCTTTCTTCGCCCATTCAGCAAGGTTCCTGTACTTAGCTAGGGTTTCCCTGGCAAAAGTAGACCAGTGGATGAGCAGAGTCTTGTCCCTGGTTTTGAAAACCACTATCGGCTTGCCCAGTAGCAGCTTCCTGGTTTGAAGAGAATAATCCTTTGGCACGTTGAACTCCACGCCGATAAGACGGTACCTCCAGAATTTCTCCGGGGTGTGGCACACGAACCCAGGGACCAGCCAGCTTGCAACATCCTCCCATTTCTCACCCGGCTCAAGATAGTAGTTGAGGAGGAAAACCTTACTCTCGTTTTCACACACCCATGAGATAGTAACTATGTCGCCAATGTCCCGCCACCTTGCGAAATACGCGTTGTGCTCACATATTCTTGCGCTTCCCCGCTCGTATACTTCCGCCTTCCCCCTTCTCTTAGCCCGAGTCATATAGTCTTCTATAAACTTGTTTATCACAATCATCGGCTGCACTTTCGTCCTCGGCTTCCTTTCAGGAGCCTGCTTCTCCCACTTAACCTCAAGCTTAGCCGCGGTTTTTGAGTCTATCCTGAAGTAACCGTCTAACATGCCTCCTGACTCCGCTGCTAACACCCACCCCTTAGGGTGTTGAAGCTCAACCTCAAGCCAGTATTCTTTTTCAAACTCCTCCATTAATCACTAGTGGCTTCAAACCCCTTATTTAAACTATTTTGACTCTGCTTTCCCCCGCTTCTCCACGTATTTGAAGAAGACTTCCTCCCAGTCTATCTTCAACATCAGGATTACAACCCCGGCTAGAAGCAGAAGAGTCAACAGGGTTGCGGCCCACCCTCCCTCCCCGCCGAACAGGCTTCTAATCAGGCTTATTGAAAACCTCCCTCCGAGGGCCAGTATGAGGCACATCAGTGTTTTCCCCAGGATGCACGGTATGAGAAACTTGACGGGGTTGTAGCGCATTATGCCCAGGGGGAACACAAGCAGGTCGTCGGGCAGAGGGGTTAATGCGAAAAGGAATATTGCTGCAACACCGTAATGGTCGAATATCTTAAGCATGTAATCCATCTTCCTCCGACGCTCCTCGCCTATAAGCAGCCTGCCGTAGTATCCTAGCGCGTAGCCGGCTAGTTCTCCTAGGGCGGAGCCTAAGCCGCCTGAAACCGCTATCAGGAGAGGATCAAGGATGGAGCCCATCAGGTAGATTACGATAGTGTATGGTATGGGGAAGACGACGGACAGGGCTCCTACAAGGGACAGGAAGAATATTCCAAGGTATCCATACTGGTATGCGAGCTGCTCCATCCATTCTAAGAACTGCTGAGTAGCAAGGAGGGTTTTAAGCATCTGTCTGCTTACGATTCCCAAAGACCTATTTAAAGGTAAACTGTTTCAAGAAGAAGGATTATTTTTCACGGGTTCCTGCAGGTAAGTCTTAAATATTGATTAAGGCATTTTTGAAAGACAGTGGTCTGGATGACTCTTGAACAAGCAATGTACCATGTGACCATTGAGGTTGAGAATAGTCAGTGCAAGGGCTTGGAGCACATGTCTAAGCTTGGAGTCAACGATTGCAGGCTCATCGATGTTAGAAGACTGCCCAACGGGTCTGTGAGACACCTGGTAAGGTTCCCCGTCAGCGAGCTGGGCAAGGCTTCCGATGGGAGGCTCAGGATCCTGAAAAGCTCCAGGGGCTCAAGCGTGCTCGCCTCCTTCCAAACCGAGGGGTGTAGCGTTTGCAACACAATGCTTTCCCAAGGCGCCTTCCTTATTTCAGGCAAGCACCTAGGAGGGTACAGGATGGTATACGAGTTTATAGCGCCCGGCTACGAAGTGTTTAAGCAAATAGTATCAACCCTGGAGTCCCTCGGGTTCAAGCCTAAAATACTCGGTTTAACGAAGCACGAGCATAAGGAGGGTGTTTTAACTGAGAAGCAGGAAAACGTGCTCTGGCTCGCTTTAAAAATGGGGTTTTTCGACTACCCTAGGAGAATAAGCAGCAGAGAGCTGGTGAAGATGCTTGGAATAGCTCCCTCAACCTTCTCCGAGATAACTAGGAGTGGCATACGTAGGCTTCTTGAAAAATACTTCGAATCCACGTCTTGAAACAACCATGGAAAACCATATGTTTATTACTGGAGGAGCAGTATCTTTAACAGGTGAACCGGTTTGAAGAGCAGGCTGGTTGTTGACGCGTCGGCTAAAATAGGGGTTCTCAGCAAGAGGTGCTACGGCCAGTTTATTGAACACCTGGGGGAGTGTATTTACGGAGGAATCTGGGTCGGTAGTGACTCTAAGATACCTAACGAGAAGGGTTATCGGCTGGATGTGCTGAATGCAGTCAGGGATTTGAATACTCCTCTCGTAAGATGGCCCGGTGGAAATTTTGCAAGCGGGTACCACTGGGAGGATGGCGTGGGGCCTGTAAGCCAGAGGCCGAAGCGTTTCGACATGGCGTGGAGAGCTGAGGAGCCGAACCTTTTCGGGACGGATGAGTTCATACAGTGGTGTAGGCTGGTGGGTGCGGAGCCCTTCATAGTTGTTAACGCTGGGAACGGGACGCCTGAGGAGGCTGCTCGATGGGTGGAATACTGCAATCTAAACGGGTCTACGCATCACGCTTCACTTAGACGCAAGTATGGCCGCGAAGAACCCTATAACGTTAAGCTCTGGGGGATAGGGAACGAGCTTCATGGCGAATGGCAGATAGGGTTCTGCAAGGATGGTGCTGAGTGCGCCCGGAGGACCCTTGAGTTCGCGAACGAGATGCGTAAGGTTGACCCGAGTATAGAGCTAATGGCTGTTGGCTGCGAGGACCCTGAGTGGAACATTGAAATGGTTAAGGGGGCGGGGAAATGCTTCAACTATCTTTCAGTGCATTACTACGCTCCCGGGGATAAACCGTACAAAGAGCTAGTGTCCATACCGGTATACGTTGAGCGGATGCTGGAAAACGTTTACGGCTTGGTTGAAGCCACTAGAAGAAAATACGGGATAAAACGCGATATAAAAATAGCCTTCGACGAGTGGAACGTCTGGTATCCTGAGGCTAGGGAACCCTTGGTTACACAGGTTACGCGCGTTAGGGACGCTGTTTTCACAGGCGGTGTTCTGAACATGCTTCAAAGACTATGCAACATTGTTCCAATAAGCAATTTCGCGCAGACTGTGAACGTCCTTCCACTTATAATAGCTGCCTCGGACGGACGCATGGTTTTAACACCGCAATACTTTGTTTTCAAGATGTATGGTGACAATAAGGGTGTTCACGTTCTAAGCACGCTGGCGGATACGGATCAATACGTCTCCAGCGAGGCTGGCGGATACGTGCCGTATGTGGATGCTTCAGCAACACTCTCTAAAGACGGGGAAACAATATACCTCTATGTTTTAAACAGGAGTGAGGTGGACAGCGTTGAACTCCAGGTGGATTTCAAAGGGTTTACTCCGAAGAGTGGCTTGCAACAGTATGTCGCAGGAGAATCGGCTGACGATAGAAACACGCTGGAAGACCCGGATAGGGTTGGAATAGAACAGGCTAGTGTCGAAGCGATCGACGGGAAGGTAAACATCGTGTTGAAGCCTCATTCAGTAAGCGTCGTAAGGCTTCACGGCTGATTCGCGTGTTTAAAGCCCTCAGCCGAAACCGATATATTTAAATACCGGTTCATAGATGAACCGGTTTCTTCAAGATGAATTTAACCCCTATTCAGGGAAGGATAATAGACGAGGTAGCGAGCCACCCTGGGGGGACTTCGTTCAACAAGTTAGCAGGCAGGCTTAAGGGTAAACTGTCTAGAGTAGTGCTCTCCAGAGAGGTTAAGAATCTTTCAAGGAAAGGCATTTTGAAGATCGCTAGGGATCCGAACCACAGGCAGAGAAAAATAATCATGGTTGAGAACATTATAACCAATGTTTTGGAAAAAATTCATGAAGACAGGTGGGAGGGCAGGATCAGCAGAAGAGAGGCTACGCGAATCACCTTAAAATGCATCTCAACATACAGGAGGCTTGTTGAAGAAGGGGCTTCGCAGCTCGTCAAGGATTACGTGAAATACAAGGTTTTGCAGCGTTTCGAGAAAATCCTGGAGGAGATGGTTTAAATGAGCCAAGACAGGAGGCTTCACGTTACTATCAGAAAGGCGAGACATTTGGAGGAGCCCAGTAGGCTTGTTGAGAGAATCATCCCCCTGCTTACAAAATACAGGCGGGTCATCATAGACACGCAAGGGTTTAGGCGCGGGGAGCTGCTGGAGGCGATCAGGCCTCTTTCAAACAAGAACATTTGGGCAACGATCATAGTGTACAGTGGTGAGAAAAGGACTTCGGAGGATTATGACGAGGAGATAACAGTGTCCTAGAAATGGTTGACGAGCGTTTCGACGTGGTGCTGTCAGTCGATAGGACGCTTATGAGCAATCACCACGGTAAAGAGTTTCTAGGCTTCCTAGCAACCGGCCCGCCTGTGATGGTTCCCGAGAGGGTTTGGATGGCCGTAGCTGCTCCGAGAGTTAAGGTTGATGATTTAGGAAGACCCTTGGAGGCTCCGTACGGGCTTAGGAAAATAGAGGCTGCGCTGCTCGACGCCGGGATTAAGGCTGCTGTGATAGATCCAGACCATCTTGGGAAACACTTGAAGAACGCTAAGGTGCTTGGAATAGGTCATCACGATTACTTCGCGCTCGGGCCTCCGAGCAGCGAATGGTGGGTTCTAACGGGAAGGGAGCCGGTTAACTCCAAGTGTTTCAAGAAATTCATGGAGAAGCCTGAAATAAGGACAGCTAAGAAAAACGGGTTGAAAATAATCGTAGGCGGGCCCGCTGCATGGCAGTGGCTCTGGATGCCTGAGTACGCTGATAAATGGGGCGTGGACACCATTGTTGAAGGAGAGGCTGAGAAAGCCATAGTGCAGCTGGTCCAGGATGCTCTGGAAGGTAAGCCTCTCCCCCAATACGTGCACGTAGGTATTCAGGACACTCCGGTACTGAACGAGATCCCTACGATTAAGAATGCCTCGGTAAACGGGCTGGTTGAAATAATGAGGGGGTGCCCAAGGGGCTGCAGGTTCTGCTCAGTAACCCTGAGACCACTTAGACAGTATCCTCTTGAAACGATTGAGAAGGAGCTTCGGGTGAATAAGGCTTGCGGGCTGGACAGGTGTCTCCTGCACTCTGAAGACATTCTTCTATACGGGGCTGACGGTGTTAGGCCCAGGCCCGAGCCATTGATAAAGCTACACGAGATGGCGAGGAGACATTTCAAGATCGTCGGATGGAGCCACGTGAGCCTCTCCGCAGTCAAGTACGCGGAGGAAAACCATTCCCTCGTGAAACGTTTATCCGAGATAATTCTCCAAGATGAGCATGACTACATTGGGGTTGAAGTCGGCATTGAAACAGGGTCTCCGAGGCTGGCTGAGAAAACAATGCCTGCGAAAACAGCTCCCTACCCGGCAGCCTCCTGGCCGAGCATCGTGAAGCAGGCTTTCTCAATAATGCACGAGTCGAGAATAGTGCCTGCAGCAACCATAATAATTGGCCTGCCTAAGGAGGAGCCTGAGGACCTTGCTAAAACCCTTGAGCTCATAGACGAGCTTAAAGAGTTTAGAAGCCTGATAATACCGATGTATTTCGTGCCCATGGGTGTTCTTAAGAACGGGGAATGGTACAGGGTTAAGCCCACCGGAATACAGTTGGAGGTGATGAAGACTTGTTTGAAGCACGACCTCCGCTGGATAAAGGATCTTTCAGGATGGTATTTCAATAAAACAAACCCTTTCGTAAAAATCTCCTTGAAAACAGTAATTTTCCTAGTGGAACGGGTTGCGAAATGGCTTCGCCTCCTCTCCTAATGGTTCCCCAACCGCCTGATTTTCCAGGAATGCTTTCGAGCTTTAAAAAATCCCTGTGGAAACGCTGCCTCTAAAGTTGGAGCAAGCCTCTCCTAGCTTCTTCCAAGTTCTTCCTAGCGTTTGGAGCCATTTTAAAGAATTCTTCAAGCCTCCCACACGGATATTCTTCGCAGTAAGCACAGTTCTGAACCTTCCTGCTTTGTCCGCACTTCCTTATTTCACAGATCCTGCAGTAGTCAACTATTCTTCCCCCTGTTGTCAAACAGCCGTCGCAATTAATATCCTCAGGCTTGAAGGAGCCGCCGAACTCTTTCGACCAGAGTTCCGCAACCCTCTTTCGCTCAGCGTCATCATCCTTCTGGGTTGCTATGAAAGCCGGGCATTCGGAGCATATCAGCCCGCAGTACGCGATTAACTTACTCATACTTGTCTCCTGCGTGCCAACCTTATAAGGCTTTTAAACCGTTGCAAGCGGGAGAAGCCGCGAGTGTTGGGGTAAGCACGCGTTTACCCGTGTTCTGTAAAAAACGGCTTCTTTTTCAAAGTTTTTGAAAAGACATGAGGTTAAGTGGTTCTCATCGTACCGGGCATGCGTAAGACCAGCTGCCGAGGCCAAAATAGATATAGTACTCCCTCCCATGAGAAGCCATGCTGCTCCTTCAAGCGTTGGAGGCTCTTTTCCAAGCTCCACGCTGGAAAGCAAGATACGTTGGAGAGCTTCCGCGGGGAATAAAAGAGGTTGCTAGAGAAACCTTCGAATGCTTCAGCATTACTTTCTCAAGCAAGCTGGATGCTGAAAGGATGAAGCAGATATTTGTTGAACACGGCTTCCTAGTTAAGGAGAAGGATAGTAGGGTAGAGAATATTTACGACCAGTTCGGCATGCTGATAGAGACGCGCGTTGTAGAATGGACTTATCCTTTCAGAAT